>Ga0247814_10000066_pt1 | contig 102468 bp, 110 predicted proteins | sample UWRJL179409R1_FD_179947 | JGI IMG/M metagenome (GOLD analysis project Ga0247814, IMG submission 179947) | Plant litter microbial communities from Arlington Agricultural Research Station in Wisconsin, United States - UWRJ-L179-409R-1 | ecosystem: Environmental > Terrestrial > Plant litter >... | reverse complement strand
GCAGCAGCAGCTGGTTCGATGTTGTATTCATCTTTTAGGATTGTCTTGAGTTCGTTTACTTCAAGAACAGTAAGACTAACGAGAGTCTCAGCGAATTTCTTTAAATCAGCCATAATGGCCTCCTATCAGGTTATATGTAATAAATGGGGTTTTACGCCCGATTTGGGATGTTATCCCGGGTTTGTTCAAAAATTAACTGGTTGCTTTAGCTTCAACACCATCCAACAACGCGTGCAAGTTGCCCGAAAGCGCATTGGTAACGTCGTGAACAGGTGAAAGCAGTTGAGCAATAACTTCTGCGATGAGCTGACTCTTGCTTGGAAGTGCTGCAAGGGCTGTAACGTCGGAAGCACTCAATAGAGCGCCTTCGCCAGAAAAACCACCGGCAATAACTAAAGCTGGGTTGGTCTTTGCAAAATCGTTAAGGATTTTAGCAGGTGCAACTTCGTCTTCAGCACTAAGGGCATAAAGTAACTGACCGGTAAGGCTTGAAGCATCAACACCCTTGTATGTAGGGTTAGCTTCTAAGACAACACGAACCAAACGGTTCTTGATGACTCGGATAACAACACCACTTTCACGAGCTTTCGCACGTAATACTTGGATATCTTTAACTGTCAAACCTTGGTAAGCTGCAAAAACAGTAGTTTTTGAGCTAGCCAGTAGTTGGCTCATATCAGCAACCAATTCGTTCTTTTTATCGCGACTAATTGCCATAAAAATCTCCTTGGTTAATATATTTGACCGAGTTGTAAAGTTACGACAGTTGGCAATGTGTTCGAAGTTTAAGAAATAAAATAAGTCTTTGGACCTCGCATTGCCAAAGACTTATTAGAAATGTAATTGCTTACAGTATCCTCGGTAGCAAATTAAGTGGTCGGTTTACGGCTTTTACACCTTCTATCCTAGTACAGCTACTGTCTTTGGTATGTCGTGAGTTAGTATACTCGAAAGGGGTTGCGAAGTCAATACTCCCCTTTTGCTTACCCTAAAGCAGATCGATTACTTTAGAATTCTTATGTATAATAAGAGGCTGATGTTGGCATCGCTGCCAGCACATGACTAGAGGAGTCACGCGATGACAGAACATGTTACGAATGCTATCGCTTCCCTGAAGCGCGAGGTACCGGAAACTTCCGAGGACTTCGTTCCGACCACCGAAGCGTTGTCGAACAAGCCGATTGGCAACTGGATGGAGATTGCTCGCAACGAGGCAAGCAAACCCCACACCGTCAACCGCCTGTAGCTACATCGCCAGGGGCGACCTTCGTTCTTTATGAATGATTGGTCGCCCTTGGGTGCGCACTTCATCCAATGACTCCTCGTCACCCCACCCCTGCTTCGGCGGGGATTTACTTTAGACTAAAATGCAAAAATGTGATATAATTGTAACCGATATTGCCTCGACTTATAGAGTAGAGGCATGATTTATGCATTATTATGACAAACGTTGAAACACTGACTAATACGAACGAAGGATACGTCTATTCAGAAGACGATTTTGACGGCTCTAGCGCCGCTCCTCTTTTGATTGTTGGTGAGCACGCAGACAAAGAACTTATTGCTGCACAGGATGCGCTTGCACATAGCTTTGTTGAGCTCGCACACGCCGAACTTGGCAGTTTTATTAAACCCTCAGTCGTGAACTTTGTTGGGCGTTCTGTCGTTTCGCGAATGCATCAACGTGAAGGCTTAAATGCTGTCAGCTATAATCAGCGATCGAACTGGATGCCTGACCGTGATGCATTAGGGTCATTAGGAACCCGTGTATATATACGAGATATTTGCATGAAGGCTTTACGTGGCAAAGGCAGCCCTAATGAAAATGAGATTGCGCGACAATTATTTGGTATGCAATCGGTTGAATACGCGAACCTTACTATAATCGGTGACGCACGAAAAGACCTTGAGCCTCAAATGTGGAACAATGTCAGTCAACTCATTGGCGCTGACGCAACCCCACACGCAGACCAAATGTATAGCCAGCAAGTGCTTGGATTTGACCGTGACATACGTACGAGTGCCCATATTGGAGCAATGCGTATTGGTATGAAACGGTACTTAGGTGAAACCGAATATGGCGCAACTGTCAAAGCGCGCACGACTGCCATTGTGAATCTGAGCCCATCAACTGGTGTCGATTCAGACTTAGTTGACCTGTTTAGGGAAACTGCTATTCAAGGAAAGAACATCACTGACCTGCCCGAGTTTAAAGCTGCAGTGAAATGGCTTGTTGAAACCGAACTTCCTTCGGGCCTTGTGCTAGCACGCAATGAAACGGTATATGGAACGATGGCTGCGAAAGATTATAAGAAGCTTAACCGCTAGGCGTTTAGTTCAAAACCTCTTGCTTCAAGTAATGGTCGAACAGCTTTTATAACTGCGAATTGGATTTTCTCTCGTGGTAACATCTCAAGGTTACTCTCTGCTGTAGTATTAATGTGGCGCACCCGGTCTGGATACAATTCAGTCAGTAACATAAATGATTCATTCGCATTGCGGAGGTGTTCAGGGTCAGCTTCGTGAATATCGTGTGATTTGTCGGTGTATGTACGTGAGCCTGCCATTTTTTTAGCAACGTAAGCTTGTGCGAGTTCTGGCGCGAGTGTAAACAAAAGCGTTAGGTCGGGTTCGGGTAGGTTGTTTTGTCCATACTCGGTTTCGGCGTTCTGCTTAATATATGCAATTCGCCCTTCGGTTGTAGGGATCTTGCCGCCCTGATGTCCACTATTTGATTCCACATAACGATCAAGTATTTGAATACCGCCCCCGTTAAGCCATTCTTCAATTGGACCAATATTCGCGAGTCTATCTTGTTGATAAAGTAGTCCTGCGTCCTCTGAATTTACATCTAGCCCGAGGTTGCCGTTCAGGTAGTTGGCAACTTTTTTTCCGGTAGGTGTGTCATACATAGGAAACCCGCCGAGTTTCGCTGGCAAACCCAAAGATGTAAGGTATTCATATAACAATGCACTTTGAGTGCCTTTGCCTGAGCCATCGCCACCTTCAAAAGTAATTAACGCGCCGTGTTCGATATTATTTTGACTCATATAGTTAAAAACTTTCTTTTCTAATTAGTGTATGAAATATTACGCAGCCAACATTCCCATGTCTTGGGCACGACGTGCATTCAAGTCTGCAACGTCCTTGTATGAATGAGGTTTCATGCTCTCCGGTTTCCAAGCTGCCTTAAGCTCATCAAGGTGATCAGATGTAAGGCTTTGGTACTTACCAGTAGATTTGGCGTATTCGGTCGCTACCGGGCCAGTTGCCGAGAAGACAATTTGTGCAATGCGGTAATAAAGTGGCAATGGTACGTATTCGTTTTCGTTCAGGTTATTAACTTCCATTGTCCAGCGGTTAATGTACCCAGGGTCGCCCCAGCCAGCACAGAAACAACTTGCAACGCCAATACGGCCGGTTGTACTCCGAGATTGCATGCTGGTAGTTCCAGGCGCTTGGATGCCAATAAATTCATCAGTGTGAGCAAGGATACGTTCGCGAGGTCGAAGCAGGATGAGTGGGTGTTCGTCGTCGATGTTTTGTAGGTTTGGGTGACTTTCAAAAGCTAGCAATTGGCGCTTCTTATCGTCTTCATTGAGCCTGTCGTTTGCGCGAATTTCTTTAAGCACCTTGTCGATGACAAACCTGAATGGCTTTGCCTTTAACGGTTCGCCAAAATATCGGTTAATGTCTTCTTCTTCAAAGGGGTTAAAAATTGCAGAAATGTTGCGTGCATCACCGGCGAGATAGAAATTCTCACCAAGCCGTACGTCAATACTGGAGCCGTTTACTTTAAGTGGCCGCGGTTCGCATACTACATGGCCGAGCTCGAGGCCGACTTCGAGTTCACGGTCGCTATAAATACCACTACCTATAACGCGGTTATTTAATACTTTGACGGGCGCCTCGTTGAGTTCGCGCTGGTCTGCAACAAGAAAATCATCAAACGACTTACCAAAATTTTCTTCTATCCGAAACACTTCGTGTCCGGCAATGTTGTCGAGCTTTACGCTCCCAGCAAATTGTTCATAGTTAGTGGACTCACTCATTAAAACTCAACCCCATTAAATAATTGCGTGCCCACCCAATTTGTTTACTAAGATAATAATGACATACTTTTTTGATGGAAACAATTACAGATTCGAATAATGGTAATATAAGGACATGAACTCAATAGTTGTCGCCTTCGATGCCGTTCGGACAATTGGTCGCAACGGTGGCCTACCTTGGGAGGGTCAACTTCCTGCTGATATGCGTCATTTCAAAGAATTAACGGAAGGCGAATCAATTATTATGGGCCGGCGAACGTTCGATTCTCTGCCTGACGATTATCGGCCGTTGCCGAATAGGCGTAATATTGTGCTTTCGCTTTCCGCAGCTGCTATTGAAGGTGCTCTCGTCGCTCATAGTTTAGATGAAGCATATGAACTTGCCGGTGAAAACCCACTGGTTATTGGTGGAGCTGATATTTATCGCCAAGCCCTTCCTACTGTTGATAGAGTATTTGCGACCGAAATTATGGCGCGAACCGTTGGTGGTGATGCGTTCTTCCCTAACCTGCCTAAAAATGAATGGCAAGTAACCGACGCGCAAGACTTCGAAGCTGACGACCGAAATAAATATGATTATTCGTTTGTCACCTATCTTCGTCGTAATCCGATTCAATAATCGGGTTTCAAAGAAAGTAGATGAGTTGCCCCGATGAGCCGGCGATGAATAAAATCCATCAGCCGGCTCACCGAAGTAGGTGGTGTTACACCGCGATCGGGGCTTTGATGTAGGGATACGGGTCATATCCTTCGAATACAAAGTCCTCGAGCGTGTACTTGTTGATGCCTTCCCACGGCTCGTCGGTTTCCAGTGCCGGGTTGTTGAGGACCAGTGTTGGAAGTGGCCGATCCGTCGGACGCGACAACTGCTCCGTCACCTGGTCGATGTGGTTGGAGTAGATGTGCGCATCGCCGAACGTGTGAACGAACTCGCCGACTTCAAGACCGCACTGCTGTGCAATCATGTAGACCAGTAGTGCATAGCTGGCGATGTTAAACGGAACACCCAGGAACAGGTCGGCGCTGCGCTGGTATAGCTGACATGACAGCTTGCCATCGGCAACGTAGAACTGGAAAAGGGCGTGGCATGGCGGAAGTGCCATGTAGTCAACTTCAGCCGGGTTCCATGCCGACACGATGTGCCGACGAGAGTCCGGGTTGGTAGAAATTGACTTAATCACGTTGGTGATCTGGTCAATGACGCTTCCGTCCGGCCCTTCCCAGGCCTTCCACTGCGAACCGTACACCGGGCCGAGGTCGCCGTTTTCGTCGGCCCACTCGTCCCAGATGTGCACTCCCTGCTCCTGAAGCCAACGAATGTTCGTGTCCCCTCGCAGGAACCACAGCAGTTCGAGAACGACGCTTCGAACGTTGACCTTCTTACTCGTGATAAGGGGGAACCCCTTGGACAGATCAAAACGAATCTGTCGACCGAACACGCTGTGCGTGCCGGTACCGGTTCGATCTCCCTTTATGACGCCGTTTTTTAGCACGTCCTCAAGAAGATCTTCATACACTGTTGCGGCCAATAGCTCTCCTAAGAACAAGGCATGCTGAATGCACGCCACCATGAGTAACTATACAGGCTTTTAATATACTTTTCCACAGAGATAAAATACGTTTTTTCCATAATGCTTGCACAAATTACCAATTTATGATATATTTTGCGCAGAAGACGCGCTTACAACAAACACGCTTTCGTCTACAAAAAGTAAAGAGGAAGGGGCATCGCATGACGATGGCACGCCAAAATGAATTCGAACTAACTTTAAAAAGGGGTGAGGATTCTGTCCTCGAGTCGGCCTCGCCGGATACAGACGGAAACACTATCGTTCGAGGTTATGACTCTGTACCCGAACAAAAAACGCACGGTGTTGATAGTCACCAAGAAACTGTATATATTCTCGATGCAATATTTGACGAATACGTAAAAGCGCTACGTAATCCAAATCTAGAATATACATACGAGTCAGGGGTTTTCAACTCAGAAATTAACGACAACAATCCTTGGGGTGAGCCAATTCCAGTAATGACTACTATTGGTCGTGATGAAATTCTTGCGCTTAAACGTGCGGATTTATCACTGTACGCTAGGGGCTCAATGAGTTCAGGTGCACTAAGTTTTGATGCTGCTGCGCTTCCAAAAGACGGCCCAATTACTTATGACACTATTTGCGAAGCATATGTTGAAGACAGCATTTCTCGTGCGATCGACCGTGCAGACCACCCGGCGCACATTCGTTCCGGTGAAATTGACGAAGAGGCAAACAATAAGTTTGTCGAAGCTATCAAAGGAAGTTATGAAAATATCGGTTCCGCTGCGATTAGCGCAATCAAATGGACAGCATCTCTTTTTTCGGGACCTATCGATACAGCTCCTTCTGCTGATGACAACCGAGTTCACGAAGCAGCACCAGGTCACCCAGCTGACCCTGAGGATTTAACTGGCGATACGCTTACTGTTACGTTAAAAACCGTTAAGCCTCTTTAGGCAAGTAAGGTAATAAAAAAATCCGCCTCTCTCGAAGCGGATTTTTTATTTGGGTGACCGTTAAACTAGTTAGCGATGTTCTCAACTTTAATAGCTGGACCCATAGTAGTACTTACGCTGATTGAGCGAATGTAGCTACCTTTGATGCTTGTTGGCTTTTGTGAGTTAAGACTCTCGAAGAAGTTACGAGCGTTTTCAGCGATTTTGTCAGCGCCGAAGCTTACTTTACCAACACCAAGGTGTACGATAGCTTGCTTGTCGACACGGTATTCAACCTTACCGGCTTTAGCTTCAGTAACGGCTTTAGCAACGTCAGTTGCAACTGAACCGCTCTTAGGGTTTGGCATAAGACCACGTGGACCCAATGAACGAGCATATTTACCAAGACGTGGCATAAATTGTGGAGTTGCAATCAAGATATCGAAATCAAGGATGTCTTTATCAAGTTGCGCTAGGAAAGTTTCGTCACCAACGATGTCAGCACCAGCTTCTTTAGCAGCCTTGTGGTCAGCTTCAGGTGCGAATACAGCAACCTTGATAGTCTTACCAGTTCCGTGAGGAAGGCTTACTGTTGCACGAATGTTTTGGTCAGCTTGACGTGGGTCAACACCAAGTTTAACGTGGAATTCAACAGTTGCATCAAACTTAGATGGGTTAGTTTCTACTGCAAGTGCAATAGCGTCAGCCATTGTGTAAAGCTTAGTAGCTTCGATTTTTTCAGCAACCTTACGGTAGTTTTTGCCACGACGTTCGATTAATGGACGAGTAACAGGCTTTGGACCCTTAGCAACAGAAGCATCTTCTTCGCCGTCAACTGATGTAGTATCACCAGCTTCTTTACGAGCTTCTTTTTCTACCTTAGCTTCAGCTTCGGCGATAGCTTTAGAGCTTCGCTTGCCGGCTTTAGCAACAGGAGTGTCTTCAAGAACAGCAAGTTCTTCAGCTACAACAGTAGTACCAGTCGCTTCAATCGCGAGTTCGATCTCTTTGATAGTGTTCTTTTCGCTTAGTTCAAGACCAAGTTTTTTTGCTGCTTCAAGCAGTTCAGCTTTTTTAGCCATAGGTGTTAACCCTTTCTGTGGTGCAAACGGCTTTTCAGGCCTCCCAACATTGATTTGTATCCTTTAATCATAGCACAATTTGCAAGGAATTACTAGTGGCATATAGCTACTTAGTGTTAATAGTCTTCAGATTTGTATCTGTACGTTTCTTCTTTTACTACATACCCAGACTCTCTCATCATCTGAGTCGTTTCCATGACGCTACCGAATTGTTTCTCTTTCTTTATAAATTCCTCATTAGTCATCCATTCATTGTGTTGGCCTGGGGTATCGATGAGCTCACCTCGAGGGTTCGTAGCGTGTATCAGGCAGAAGTATTTGTCTTCGAGAAGTTCGTTGGTGTCTTCGTCGTAATCAAGTTTGTGATAAAAGCCAACGACGCGCAGGTCAGCAGTAAGCCCTGTTTCTTCGAGTAATTCACGCTCACCTGCTTCGAGCATAGTTTCGCCCCAACGGATTTTGCCGGTTAAGTGCCCCCAATAGCCGTAATACGGTTGCTTAAGGCGTTCCTGTTGAAGCTGTTCGCCTTTGTTGTTTTCCACGACAATGACGACCGATAGCTTTGGCTGTTTCTCAATTACCTGCTCGTCGGTATCCATTCGGTTGGCGTACTCTTTGCCCTTACGTGTCAGTACATACTTGCCATAGGCATTGATTTTTTTGCTAACATAACCGGATTGAGTGAGTTGTTTAACGTGAAAAGTTGTATGGTCGCTAGTGAGGCCGGCGCTTTTTTGAAGTTCACTAAAGGATACTTCGTTAGAAAGCAGCAGTGCGTGCAGCATTTTCATTTGCGCTTCGTGCGCGTTAGCCTCGTAACTCATTTGTTTGTACTTCCTCGCGTAATTTCATCCATACTTTACCAAGTTCATTGCGGCCTTGTCTATCGGCGCCCCAACCCCAGTAACTATCAACGGGTGAATCTTCAACTAAGTATTCGTCATTTGTTAATAGTAGTTTGTGGAGTACGTAGGGGTTTTGTTGTAGCTTGTGGCGACAGATTTCGAGCATTACCTCCGCTTTAATATCAGACCAGCCCTCGCGTTGGTGCTGTTTATTGGCTTGGGCGATTTCAAACGCTTCATGCGACGAACGGGCATTTTTAATTTGCTCCACTAGTTCTGGTGCAACGTCGAAAAAACGTGCGGCTTGATATGCGTGCTCGGATGTCATCCAAACTTCACCTTTCCACTCAACTTGAAAACTCGAAAAATTTGAAAAGACATAAAACTCGCGCTCGTAAAAACCTACTACTGAGCCATCGGTTACTAATGCTGAATCTCGGAATTGTTTAATACTTGTCATATATCGTCCCCTTGTTTAATAACCTTAGCTTAAATGAGTATGAACTGGCAATCTAGTGAACCGCACTTCTGTAATGTAGGAGGTATTGCACTCCGCCCCCATTAAGCTTATGATTGAGGAATATGAATGACTTAAAATTAAAACTTCAACAAACCGCGTTCAGCGGCGAGTTGGACGATAGTGCCGAAGCTAAGGAATTTTATTCGCATGACGCTTCAATGTTTGAGATTAAACCAGAAATAATTGCTTCTCCTAAGACGGCCGAAGACGTTGCTGAACTTGTTAAGTTTGTAGCGGCTAATAAGAAAGATAACCCAGCATTATCTATTACAGCCCGTAGTGCGGGTACTGACATGTCTGGTGCTGCAATTAACGATTCAATCATCGTTGATTTCAATAAGCACCTTACGCAACTTATTAATATTGATGCTACTTCCGCTGTTGTGCAGCCTGGTATGTTCTTCCGTGACTTCGACGTTGAAACGATTAAATTCGATGCAATGTTACCTTCATACCCTGCCAGTCGCGACCTGTGTTCTGTTGGCGGAATGGTGAATAACAACTCTGGTGGTGAAAAATCACTCCAGTTTGGTAAAACTGACAAATATGTAACTGAACTACAATTTGTTTTTGCAGATGGTATTCAGCGGACAGTTAAGCCACTTAATAAAACCCAACTTATTGCCAAGATGGGACAAGATGATTTCGAAGGCCGCGTTTACAAGCAACTCTTCGAAATGATTGAAGCAAACTATGACCTTATTAAGGGCGCGAAGCCGAATGTAAGTAAAGACTCTACTGGGTATCACCTTTGGAACGTTTGGGATCGTGAAACTGGTATTTTTGACCTAGCGAAGGCAATCGTTGGTGCACAAGGTACACTTGGTTTTGTTACCGAAGCTACATTGAGCCTCGTACCGCGACCGAAGCACTCTGGACTACTCGTTCTATTCCTTCGTGATATCGATGACCTTGGTGAGCTTATCGCCACTGTTGTGAAGCACAAACCTGCCTCGTTCGAAGGTTTTGACGACCAAACATTACTGCTTGCAATGAAGTTTATGCCAAGTTTCCTATCGTTCTTAGGCCCTGTGAAGTTTATTCACCTACTCTTCACTCTTATTCCTGAAGGTTTCCAGTTGCTTCGCGGCTTCCCGAAGCTCGTTCTTATGATCGAGTTCACCGGTGAAACCGAACACGAAGTTCGTGAAAAGGTAAAAGCACTTCACCGGGAACTGAAACCATTCAAGGCTCGTTATGAAATTAACGGGTTTGAAGAAGACCCAACAGAAGGCTCAAGCGAAAAATTCTGGATTCTTCGTCGCCGTAGTTTTCAATTACTTCGTAGCAAGGTGAAAGATAAGCACACAGCACCGTTCATTGACGACTTTATCGTTAACCCTGAACACTTGCCTGAGTTCTTCCCTAAGATTCGTGAAATCATCAAGAAATATAAACTTTTCGCAACGATTGCCGGACACATGGGTGATGGTAACTTCCACATCATTCCACTTATGAAGCTGGAAGACCCTAACGACCGTGCCAAGCTCGAACCAGCTATGCGTGAAGTGAATAACTTAGTATTGAGCTACAAGGGTTCAATTAGTGGTGAGCACAATGATGGTTTGATTCGTGGCCCATGGCTAAAAGATATGTACGGTGAAGAGGTACTTAACTTGTTTAAGCAAACCAAAGACATCTTTGACCCAGAGCACATCTTTAACCCGAACAAAAAGGCTTACGCGACTTGGGATTACACCTTCTCGCACATTCGCGAACACTTCTAGGCTAGCTGCTAGATAATAAATAACCTCCTTTATCGGAGGTTATTTATTTGAATCAGGGGTAAAAAATAACCCGCCAACTTAATGACGGGTTATTTTAAAGAGTTGGTTGACTATGCAACTACTTCAACGCCCATAGAGCGAGCAGTACCAGCAATAACCTTTACGCGGCCATCAATATCGATTGCGTTGAGGAAATCTTTCTTGATTTCAGCAATTTCTTCGAGTTGTGCACGAGTAATTGTACCGACTTTGTCAGTGTGTGGCTTTGCGCTACCTTTAGTGATACCGACTTTTTCACGAATGAGGTCATCTACTGGTTGGCCAAGGCTGTTCCATGTAAATGAACGATCTTCGAACACTTGAATGTGAACGATAACGTCTTTACCCATAAGGTCTTTAGTTGCGTCGTTAAATGGATTGATGAAATCCATCATGTTTAGACCCCATTGACCGAGTGTTGAACCAACAGGAGGACCTGCAGTCGCACGACCAGCTGGGATACGTAGTTTTAGATTACCAATAATTTTCTTAGCCATAATTCTCTTTCTTGTATCAAATGATACGGTTGCTTACCCGTTAAGGTTCGCATTGTACTAAATATTGTTGAAGCTATATTTAGTGCGTAACTAACCTATTGTAACAGATTAGAGTGACAATATCAAGCGGAGCTCATCCAGCCTCTATGCTTATGACTCGTCTATAAACAAATCGATAATCTTATTAACCCGCGCTTCTCTGCGTGGATTATTGTCATCAAAGAAAGCGAAATCAAGTACTTTCTTGCGTTCATTTATAACTTTTTCACGTTCAACTTCGTCTTTAATGGACATACTTAACGTTTCGGCGAAATCATGTTCAGCCTGAAGTGCATCAATTTTTCTCTGCGCAACAACAACGAGCCTCGCAATTTCATGCAGAGGCTCGCTTTTTCTTTCGTCACGATCGTACGCAATGGCAAGAATTTCATTAAGAACCGTAATTAGGCTTGTCGCCTGGGCTATAGATAAAAGTTCTGGCATCGTACGGTCGCGCAAATAGTACGGTTTCTTCTCAGATGAGTGATTAAACTCACCTTCCATACCTAGACCTTTGTTACTTGGAGAGCGTCAAGCTCTACTGAAGTATCACGGCCGAACATGCTGACCATAACTTTGACTTTACCCTTTTGGTTGTCAATTTCAGAGATAGAACCGTCGAAGCCCTTGAATGGACCGTCGGTAATGCTGACAACTTCGCCTTCTTGGAAGTCGATGAAGTGCTTTGGTTCTTCAACACCCATTCGCTTCTTGATTTTACGAATTTCGTCTTCGTATACAGGAGTTGGTTGTGTGCTGGTTCCTACGAAGCCAGTTACACCAGGGGTGTTACGTACAATGTACCAAGTTTCATCAGTAAGTTTCATTTCAACAAGGGCATAGCCTTGGAAAATCTTCTTTTCAACAACTTTACGTTTGCCGTTTTTAATTTCAATTTGCTTTTCTTTTGGTACCATTACGTCAAAGATTTTGTCAGCCATGTCGACTGCGTTAATACGTTGGCGAATGCTATCAGCTACTTTTTCTTCGTAACCACTGTAAGTGTGAATGGCGTACCATTGGCGGGTTGAGTCATATCGATTTGTTGAAGTCATATAATTCCTTATTACTTAATCATTAGTTCAAAGATAAATTTGAAGAAGGCATCGAGGAGCAAAATAAGCACTACGAAGAATACGCTAAACAGAATAACTGCTAGTGTAAGACCCCAAGTTGCTTTACGGGTTGGCCAACGAACTTGTTTAAGTTCAATCCATGCACCTTTAAAATAGCGACCGATTCCGAAAAGTGCTTTAGTAAACCAGTTTGATGGTTCTTTAGCGACCTTGTGCGGCTTAAGGCCTTTCTTTGAAGGCTTGATAGAATTCGTTGCTTTTGCAACTTTTGCTACAGGCTTATTCTTTGGCGTAGCCTCTGTCGCTTTAATGCGGGTGACGTTTTTTGACTCTGCCACTTTTTTCTCCCAAAATAAATAGTCTGCTTGTGCAGACTGTCAAGTAAACTATACACCATCACTAGTGTTGCGTCAATGTAGTGTATTATAAAGATAATGTTTGAAGGTATGCTTTATATCTCATATGGAGTGCTGCTCATTGTAGCAGTTCTCATCGCCCGCAAACTGCGGTTTGCGATGAGGCACTTTACTCCGCCAACCTACGATTCTAAATTAGGTAAAGACACTGACTTACCGAGCGTGACGGTATGCATACCAGCCCGTAACGAAATGCATGCACTTACCGAATGCTTAGTGAAAGTCATCGCCTCAGATTATGAAAAGCTTGAAATTATTGTTCTTGATGATGCCTCCGCTGATAATACTTCCTCGCTTATTAAGTCGTTTGCGAAAGACGGAGTTCGCTTTGTTGAAGGTAAACCGCTTCCGGCCGATTGGATAGGAAGAAACCATGCGCTCCAGGGCCTGCTACGAGAGGCTAGCGGCTCGTACATCTTATTTATGGATGTCGACACGCGTATTTCAAAAGACGCCGTCAGCAACCTCGTACGCTATGCTATTTCGCAGCGGGCAGGAATGGTTTCAGTGTTGCCTCGCCGTGAAGATGGGTTTCGCGCAAGTGTGCTGTTGTCTACTCTGCGTTTTTTCTGGGAAGTCGTATTTCATAGTAAATCGTCCCCCGCAACAGCCGGAAACGCTTGGCTCATTAACCGGCAACTACTACTAGATAGGTTTAATGGCTTCGAAGCATTAAAAACGACGGTTCAACCAGAGTCAAAGTTATCTGCTAGCTTAGCCTTAACTAATGAATATCGATTCTTAATGAGTACTTCTCGATTTGGTATCGCGTTCGAGAAAAAATGGCGTTCGCAGTTGGTTACGAGTACTCGTTTATTATTTCCGTTCCTTGAGAAAAAAGTCCTATTGGCGCTTGTTGCGATTCTCGACCTATGTATTATGCTCATCCCAGTAGCTGCCTTAGCTACTCTCGTATTCAGCGAAGTCAGTGCCGTGGCTATTATTGGTGTAGCGATCGGCCTCTTCTACGCAGCTCTCTACGGTTGGTATCTTTATAGGGTATGGGATAAGGGCTTTTTGATTGGCGCGCTGCTATGGCCATTGCTGATAGTGCAAGAGATTGTATTAATCATTGCTAGCGTATATCAATACAAGCGTCGAACAGTGCAATGGAAAGGCCGTAAGGTTTTAGCTAGTCGTCGGTAGTTCGAAGCTGAATGCTGAACCGTGGTTCAATCGACTCTTTAGTTCAACGGTTGTGTGTAGTTTGTGTGCAAGTTTAGTAGATACGTACAAGCCAAGGCCGGTGCCACTGGTTTCACGAATACGGAAATCTTCGCTTCGATAAAACTTACTAAATACCTTTGCTTGGTCGCCACGGCTAATACCAATTCCAGTGTCTTTAATGGTGAATTGAATCGAGTCTTTTGTGCGCTTCGCTTGTAAGGTAACACTGCCTTCTTTTGTATACTTCAGGGCATTCGTAATAAGGTTCTGAAGGAGTTCTTCAAGGTAAAGTCGACTAACGTTAACGTTGCCAAGTTTTGCGCCTAAATCAATATCGAGCTGTAGTTTACGTGTTTCAGCCTCTTTTTGATACTTGTGGTGCAAACTGTGAAGCAAGTCGGTTACATTAATTTCTTCGGTGGCATCTGCTACGCCGCGTTCGGCACGGGAAAGTGTGCTAAGGTCGTTGACCATCTTAGCGAGGTACAACACTTGGTCGTGCGCAGTTTCAATAGAGGTTGCGAGTGTCTTGGGATCTGGTGTGTTTGACCTGCTAATAAGCACCCCGATGTTTGATAGTGTTCCTTCGACAATTGTAATTGGAGTACGAAGCTCATGGCTGACGACGCCAATAAACTCGTCACGCTCTTCCTCAAGGCTCTTCTGCTTCGTTACGTCGCGAAGAATGACAATATACCCACCTTGTTCTTCACCTTTCTTAAATGGGCTGTATGAGCTTCGAATAGGCGCAAAAGTAATTTCAAGTCGAATAGATTCGCCGTCACGATAGGTATGGTTGAGGTCGTCGCGGCGAGTAGCTTTTTTTGTACCCTTTAAAATAGTAAGTAGGTTAACTTTGTTCTTATCGACATCCGTAAGGCTAAACAACTCACCAATATTCTTGCCTTTAATACTGTCGTTTGTATCCAGCAAATCAAGTGACGCAGCATTGTACATAAGTACTGTACCCTTTTCATCGGTACTGAATGTTGCGTCAGCAAGGTTATTGATAATAGTAAGGATACGGTCGTACTGCAAGCGTTCGCGCGCCCGGCTGCGTACTAAGCTTTGGCGGCGAGTTTCTTGAACAGAAATAAGTGAAACAGTGGCAATGCCTAAGAAAATGATACCCGCAACGCTTAAGAACATATCTAGTTGCACGTCTGGATAGTCTACGAACCGAATAGATCCATCGATGATAACAGTAATGATAATAGAAGCGATACTTGCAATTAACGCCAGGCGCCCAAAGTATAAGTTGGTAGCGATGAAAAGCAGTACGAATAAGGTTGCGAATGGCTGAGAGAACCCAGTAACGAATACGAGGGTAGTTAAGGCGATAACATGATACATAATAAGGCGACAAGCCCTGTCGAACTGCGAACGGGTTGGCGTGAAGAAATAATAAATACTTACGGCAATCCAGGTAAGGGCCACGGCAATCGCAATTTCTGGGCCCGCGTAATATACGTCAGGAATTATATCGAATACAACTAGGTAACTGTAGATTGCTAAAACAAGTGACGAGAGAAGACCAACATACCGCATTGCTCGATCAGACGCTTTACTATATTTGGGGTGGGCCTCATCCATAATTGCTTATGATTATAACCGTTCGATGTGTATTTGTATATCAGATATTATATTGATGGTGCTTCGGCTTTAAGTAGCTTGCGGTGCAAGCTGTATTTAGGGTCGCCTTCTCCTACTAATTTCCAGAAATCTTGGCTATGGTTCATTTGTACGGTATGCGCTAATTCGTGCACGAGTACATAATCAATAAGCTCGAACGGAAGTTTCATTAATGCAATGTTCAGGCTAATTGTGCCGTTGCTACTGCAGCTCCCCCATCGCCCACTGGCATGTGAAAAACGAACTCGTTCGTATGAAAAGCCAAGCTGTGCGGCTAAGTATGCGAGTCGCTTTGGCAAATAACTCTTCGCTTCAACACGCAGGGCGGCAATGACACTGTCGCGCACCGCCCGTTCAATCTGCGGGTCATTCAGTGTTGAGCCTGCCGGAAGTTCAATAAGAATATGTTGGCCCTTAACCTTCGTTGAGAAGCTCGCTGCTGGACGCACTATAAGAGTGTGACTCTTGCCGATCTGTTGACCATCTTTGAAATCATTTTTTGGGTTAGATTGCTTAAGAAGTTCGCGTAGCGCTGGCCGAGAACTTTTCAAAAGTCGCTTCAGCAAGAATATTGGCGCATACATAGGCATCGAAGCACGCAATGTACCATCGGGGGCTACTCTTAGGCGTACTTGAGTTGCTTTCGCGCTTCTACGTACTGTAATTTTGCCAAACTCATCATCTTGGATAATTGGCATGTCGGATTTACCTAACTACTATGTTGCCTGTTTGTCGTGGACTAGGTGGCTCTACGTGTGTTTCTGGACGGCTGCCAGCAAGTTGTTTTAAGACTGTTTTAATTTGGGTTGCATAGGTGTGTTTACCGCTAATAACGGTTGCTTTTTCTTGTTCGGTTGGCGCTTGAAACGCGTTGAATGCAGCATCAAATTCACCAACTGTTAAACCAGAACCGGTTGGCCGAGGGCGCGTTGCGCGACGTTTTGCTTCGGAAGGTTCAGTTTGTACCCAGACAACCAATGTTCGGTACCCTGCTTTGGTAAGCGTGTTGGTAATTTGGGCGCGTTTTGCCTTTGTAAGATTTACCGCTTCAATAAGAAAAGTGCGGTTCGTTTTCAGTACTTCGTTAAGCATTGTAGCCGATACTGCTTCGGTTTGAGCGGCGTTTAAACCAGCCTCGAAAGCAATTCGGGATTCATTAATAATTGGCGCCTTAAAGGTATCAGCAAAGTGTTCAGCAAACGTACTTTTTCCAGAACCAGGGATGCCAACCATAACAATGGCGTGCGGACTCGCAGGGGTAATCGGCTTCATATATGACAGTATAGCAAATAAAGGGTATGGTTGTCAGGCTTTAAATCAATTTTCGTAAAGTGTTGTATCAGAGAGTGAACTATCGCTGTAGGTGGTATCGACAATGGCCTCAGAATCACCCGCTAAGGCATCTGCAGCTTCGTTTACGCTCGCTTCTGTATCGGTTGTGTCTGTAACTATAATGCCGCCCGGTTGGTCACCTGTGACGTTCTGTGAGGTTTCAGTCATATCTTCTGTATTCATAGATTGCCATACAAAGTATCCAGCAAGTAACCCGCCAATTAAGACGATTGCTGCAAGGGAAATAATAATAAGTTTTTTTGATGATTTCTTTTGCTTTGGAAATGGGTTGGCATTTACTTGAAATGCTTCTTCTTTTAATGCACCTGCAATGTCGGTTGACGCTGATAGCGGAAGTGATTCTGGAGCTGTACTGTCAACAATAATCAATTCGGGCGCAGGCTGAGGTGGCTGAACAAGTTCAGGTGAGATGAGCGGAGTCGCTGTGTCTTCGAATGTCGTGTCTGGTTCTTTCTCTTCTATCGCAACTGGCTCAGGGATGTCAGCAAGAGTAGGCGCTTCTTCTTGTGGATGAATGACTTTAGAAGTACCCTCTTCGGCTTCAAGTACGCCAATAGCTTCGAGTGCGAGTAGATCAGCTTCAGGTGATGATTCTTGTGGTATGAAAGTCGCCGGGTCAACGCCGGGTGCGCTATTTACGATGATTTTTTTAGGTTCATCAGGAGTTTGAAAGGTTGGATTCATTATTCATTCCCCTGTGTCGTAACAGTGTTTTGTTTCAGCCAGGCAGCATAATCGCGTAGTGCCGGCACGGCGTTTTCTTTAACAGCAGCCTTGACCGCAGTGCTGTTGGTGCGAAGTGAGGCTAATTCTATACGGGCTGTTGCTAAAGCGCTTACAAATTCACCGGCTCCCTCGCCGCATACAGCTGATTGAGCTGTCACAAGTGAGGTGTTATATATTTTGGCTTGATATGCGTAATCGCTAATTGCCTTCGTGACACTGTCGCGAGCAATAGTAAGTTTGTCGACAGCATCGTATTTAGCTTCAGTTGCAGACGAAACGAGTGTATCAATTTTACTTTTAATCGCAGCATATTGAGCGGTATGTTCGGTTTGTGCAGTTGTTACTGCGGCTGCATGAGTAGCAATTTTTTGCTTTGCGATAGAGCAGCGATTTTCAGCAACCGGCTGTTCGGTAGCTGTTTGGGCATGGGTTGTAAGGGGTATAAGTGAAATAACCAAAGCGAAACCAAGTACAGAGATACTGGTGCGTTTTATTCTATTCACAAACTGAACTCCTTAGTGCTTACGTTTTAAATAGTATAGCACTGGCGTGTTTCGTTTTGCAAAAACAGGTTAGGCTTCAGGTTAAACTTTAGCTTTTTTCTCGAGCAGCTTGTCGTGAAGTTCTTTGAATTGCGCTTGCATAACGTCAAGTTCGGTATCGGTAAGGTCTTCGATATCTACGAATTCAGTACGAGCACCGCGGCTTCCCTTAATAAGCTCGTTCAGCTTAAGTTGCATAGCGCGAGCGTCGCGGTTTTGGGTGTTTTGAATGGCAAATACCATCAAGAACGTAACAATTGTTGTAGTAGTATTAATAACCAATTGCCATGTGTCTGAGAAATGGAAGAATGGGCCAGAACTAATCCAAACGACAATAAGAAGGATGGCAAGCAGGAACGCTACCGGTGAACCAAGCTTCGCTGAAACAATCATTGATACACGGTGAAATGAATCTTTTGATGGCTTTACAACGGGTTCAGTTACTTCAGGAATGATGTGACGAACAATTTTTACGTGAGGGTGGCGAGGTGATAATCTTTCAGTTTCTATATTCATGGCAGTAGTATAGCATTTTGTATTATATTGAGCGAAATTTAATAGAGCACCCCATTGAAGGGGTGCTCTGGTGTGAAAGCGGTTCACGACCGTTGCGAAGAAGCAGCTTCGCACTGTTTAGTTGGGCAGTAAATCTACACCGAAGTGCTTCATTACTGCAACCGGGTCAAGGAACGTCAAACCGAACTTGTAAGCCTTGGGCATCTGATCGATCCATGGCTGCGTGTCGGTTCCTGGCAACACCTCGATGTGCAGGTGGGCGCCAGTTGAATGTCCGCAATTACCGATTTTGCCAATTTGGTCACCGGCAGTGACTTTATCACCAACTTGAACGGGAACGTTATCGCCATTCATGTGCATGTACGAAACTTTAAAGCCCTCGTCGTGCACGATAGTCAGCGAGTTATCGCCATTACAGCCGCGATTGATTGGCGACACAACAACAGTTCCAGAAAAAGCAGCATACACTGGCTTCCCTAGAGAACCGCCGGAGTAACCCGACAGGTCGATGCCCTTGTGAGGCTTCACTGCTGGGTAGTTAGGGTCGTTAAACCCACCACCGTAGCTGACGCTATAACCTGGGTCGAGCGGTAGGTGTGCACCATTCGCTTCTGCGCAGGTTTCACCCTGCACCCCAGCGATAAGCTCGTCACCCATGTCATCCCAGATCCATGTGGAGTTGTAAGCCTCCAGGTCGGGAATCTGCACGGCGATTGCCGCATCTTTGTGTGACAAGCTATCTTTATTTGGAATTTTGTCGAGTGCATCAAAGAACGCCGACGTGGAATCGGTGACGTTCAAGATTTGCTCCATGGTTCCCCAACCCTGGCTTGGCCTCTGTTGAAAGAGTCCAGCACTATCCCTGTCTCCGTACGGGAGATTGAGCAGCCCTGATTCCTGCATAGCAGTTTCGAGGGCTGTTTGGATTGAGTAAGCGGTTTCTTTTCGGCTGTTGCCAACCTCAATTATCCGCTGCGCATTTTCTTTTCTCTCCTCGAGCTTCCCTTTTCCGAACCACGGTTTCCCGAAGTGTGCATCGAATTTTGGACTCTCTTGAAGAGTTACTCTGCCGGTTAAATCGTCCGGTGATGTACAGCTGCCTGAGTTGTTCGCTGCGGTAAAAATCAGCGGCAATGCTACTACAGACATCGTAATCAGGAACACGGCGGCGATAAGTATCGCAACGAACTTCTTCAACCTTTCACCTCACTTCCGAAGCTACTTTCCATCCCTCTGGGGTATTAACCCAGAGGGATGTGTGTTGGACTGAATATGCCAACACGGGCTCCCCGTTCCTGGTTGAATTCAGGTTCAGATTGCTCGTGATGAAACAATGGGTGTTCTCCGAATCTTTTTCAATCGAAAAACTACTCGTGTTGCGATTTACTTGCACCACAAGTCCGTCGACGTCTATTGATACTGCTGAGTACTCCTCGCTGATGTACTGGGCCGTCGCTACTTTCTCAAGCAACGGCAGTTGTTTAGCCGGGTCAACTGTCATGTAGGCGGTTTCAAATGCCCACACCTGTTCTTCCGTCGGCTGGTTAGCCCCGGATATATCCTTGTAAACAGGAGGCGTGTCATCTTCACCTACGACAAGTGGGTCTGCACTGGCGGTCGGTGACGCCTTGGCATCGGGGTTTTGAAACGGTTTTGCAACCGTCACCCAAATGCAAAGCGCCACCAGGCCGCCAAGTACAAGTACTGCTAAACTGGTTCTGAGAAAGAGGCTCCCGTTAAAGCGCCTCCCCTCTTCACTGCTCATTCGGATCACCTCCAATATAAACGGTTCCGTTGTTGAGCGCGTAACGACGAAGGTCATCAACGCTCATAACATCTGGACGGTCAAGGATGGCATCTGTTGCCGAGTCCGTCTGGATCATTGCTAATTCATTCGGAGTTACGAAAACACGAATCTTACGCGGCAGCTCCGAAGGGCCAAACGACGCAATAAACGTGTACCGTGGCAACATCGGCAAATCCCGCTGGAAGTCACCTAAACGGTACCTGTCGCCAAGTTCGTTCAGAATTTCCGGAAGGTTCTGCTGATGCCCCAGGAACGCGAATCCCTGGTTGTTGATGATGGTCTGACCAAGGTTCCACAGCTCGCTATTCGTGCCACCCTTTCGGATGCTCGACGGACGGTGTGAAGCCGACATGCTCACAAGGTGCGTACCACGAGCAATTTCTGTCGTGAACGCATTAATGCGAGCATAGCTAAGGTCATCCATCGACTTGTGCTTCTCGTCATCCAGCTCGAAGTGTGGCAGCAGGTCTGTCCTGTTACCTTCGATCATGGAGATTCTGAAGTTGTTGTCGATGATGCGTGCAAATCTTTGAACTTCCGGAAGAAGGCCTCGCCAGTCTTTTGTTGTCGCTCGCTGAGTGTACAGGTCGTACAGCGAATTTTCGCGTCCGATCATTGTTCCAACCGGACCTCGTAGCAAGTCGTATCCCATTCGCTGAACCTCTGATCCAGCTGCTTGAACGTCACGTGCGTAAAAATTGTCCTTTGCAGTTGCAAGGTTGATAACCTCTTGGCTACTCAGGGACATTGACGTTGTTTCTCGTAGGTCTTCGGCGATGTTCTTCTCAGCTACTGTTCGTTGCCAAGACTCTCCTTCTTTGACTTCCAAGTCCTTGTTATTGACCTCGATGAGGTTAGCAAGGCGCTTTTCCATCTGCCCTTTGAGCTTCGTGTCGAAATCGCTGTAGTAGTTAAGGATGTGCTCCTCCGTAAGACTACCGACAATCTTAAACAGCAGCGGTGCGTCCCACTGGTTCTCCGGTGCCTGCAGTAATACCGACAGGGCAATTCGGAGCGCCGTGAACTGATACCCCTTGAGGGGCTGGAGGTTTGAGAACTCGGCAATGACTCGCGCCATGTCCAAGACACCCAGTTCGTAGGAGGTGCTGTCTTTTGTATTAAACAACCGAGGTTCAAGCGGGTTGAACTTCATCTCGGCCATCTTGAAAATCTTGCTTTTGACAACGGCACTAAATGCGCCGTATTCGCTTTCGTTTGCCTCGGGCTTGTAGTCGTTGATAGACACGCGCATTTGGCTAAATCCAGCGGCCAGAACCATTGAACGGATTGCGAGAATCTTCAGTAGCGTTGATTTTCCGAAACCAACGTCACCAAAGCAGATACCGAACTTCGTGTTAATGATGCCCATTTTCTTGAGCATCCAAAAGTCGACAAAAACAACTTCTCTGGTTTGTACGTCAATACCAATCGGAATTCCATTCGACTCAGCAAAAGCTGGGCCGGCAAAAGGATGACCGAGTGCCATAACGTTTGTTGGGCCTGCGAAAACAGACGACTTAACAGACATACTCTCCTCCTTGCGGAAGTTCATATATTTCACAATTTGCGAAATATTCAATTTTTAAGGTTCAGGATGTATATGACACCCCTGTTCTGTCGCTAAATATTTAGCAAAAAAACATGAATGTTATGGAATTTGCTTCCGGTCTTCACATAACTGCGAAGACCGGAAGCGTGTCCCTCCAAAATTTCTCTAACGATACTCAGAACCGATTGATCCCGTACATCCCGCTAATAGCGGCATCTACCATCAGCGCGGGTTGCGTAACAACCTTTGCGTCAAAGCCTGAACTCCTGAGCAAGCCAACGATTTCTCGTTGGGCGATCTCGTTGTTGTCCAAACTCGGGCAAACCACCGTCCAAAGGTAATTAAACAGCTGGGCGATGCTCTGCGCGGAGATGATGTTGGTCTGATCTTGTTTTTTCTGCCGACGACGCAAAAGACGGGGGTCTCTCACTATCTTCTTGCTATTCATCGCCTCTTCAATGCTGATGAGGGCGGACTGGCCGATAAGCTGCTGCTTCGTTTCCTTGTCACTGGAAACGGATTCTGCAACCATGGCTCGGCGAATCCAGCCATATCTCGAAAGCTTGTATTGCAAAGCCCGAAACTCGTCTGCACGAATTGACTCAGGAAGCCGTGTGATTCGAATGACCGAGATGAAACTCTGGTCAAACTGCACACACTTCTTCTTTCGATGAATTCGGACGATCTTCTTAGGGAACGCCTGAAGGAAGCCGTCGAGCAGTTTGGGCAGGTTAGGGTCACCCTTGTGGGTTTCCATAAACCTGTCAATGTCATCATCGGTCGTAGGAACGAGTCCTTGCGACTTGGCTTTGAAAAACTCATCAATGCCATAGGGATCCCAACCAGCTCGGTTGATCTCGGCCAACTCGGCCAGACCAACGGCGTGGATATCAGTGAGCCCTAGCGATTCCGCGTTTCTCAAGCCTTCGACGATAGTTCTCGCCAGCTCAATAATCGGCAGATTGACGACCTGTTGGTTCGTGATGTTCGTGACTTTCGATCTTAGCCGTGTTGACCACGGCCGTTTGATCGTCACTGCAATCAGTTGCCAGGACTGTTTGCCACCCATCGCTGCAATAGCGGGTTGCCACTGGTCAATGTTTTCACGCTGCCATTCCACGTACTCCTTCTCTGAATCCGAAAGTTGAAACTTTTCCGGAAATTGGATAATCGGATCGATCTTACCCCGTAGGTTGCTTGCCAACTGGTAGGGGTTCGATGCTGTCGTGATTTGAACGTAGGACGAACCTACCTTCATGTTGGTGTGCCGCAAAATCGAGGAGTTCATTACCGAAGTGAGTAGATTTACACTCCGGCTTTCCTCTGAGTTCGCCATGTTTGCAAAGTTTCCTCCGCGGGCTTTCAAGAACAGGATGTCGTACGGACGATCCAGCTGCCGAAGCAAACCGAACCGTTCTAACTTCCCGTCAATCACTGCCTTTACCTGGGCAAACTCGTAAGGAATTGCGCTCCTGCGACCTCTGAGATATTTCGCAAATCGCTTTTCACGACCGCTCTCATCGGCTTGCCAGAGAATCCCGCCAAGGATCCCCTCGATGTACATACCTTTCCACTCAAGCCAGACCTCGCGGTATAGCCTTCCAACCCCACCAGGGAGTCGGATAAACAAGACAACCATGATAATCATGATCAGAATGACGGTAAATGGGTACGTCACAGCTCCCAAGTAAATGAGGGCTGCAAAGATTCCCACGAACACGCCATCTGGTGCAGAGAAGTTTGTGAAAATCCTCGCCTGCAACTTGTTGTCTGGAATTTGTTGAGAGTAAACGACTGATGAATCACTCACTAGGCTCACTCCTTACGGGTGGTGGAACGAACTCGCTTGCACGTTTAGCTGCCGCGGCTTCTCTCGAGTCGACGATTTTTGTCTTGACGACACCGTACGCACCTTCGACAGCAACCCCGGCCATAGGCCCGAATTGCGTAGAAGCAGCAACTGCTCCGGCGTGTACTAGTGTGTCCGGTATTGAACTGATGAGACTTTTCATCCCACCTTCCTCGAACATCGAGCCAACGGCTGCACCAGCAAAGCTACCGACGGCATCTCTGACTGGTGTGTTGCGCTTTTCCTGAATGTCATGCATTGCTTCGTCGTAGCTCTGGGGAGGCATTGATGTAATCGCCACGTTCCCCTGAACGTCAAGGCGCCCGAAGACCTGGCTGGAAAGTCTGAAAAAGACAACCAGCAGAACCGTGGGTGCCAGTAACGCACCTGCGCTACACACGAGCGTCACGATAGCTGTAAGGCCAATCGCGTTTGCTCCTGGGATGATGTTGCGTACCACCATTGGAAGGGCGACTGCCCAGACCATTATTATTGGTGATATTACCGCAACAATCAGAAAGCTGTTCGCCGCGTTAAACGCAACAACAGCTATGTTTCCTAGAGGGCGCAGAACAATAAGCACCGGATAAACAATCAAGACGACAAGTACTACCATCTTCATTCCGAATGCCATTGCCGCAGCGAACCAACAGAAAATTACCGAAAAAATCCCAAGTACTACAACACTACCAATACCCGAGGGGCTCGACACTGCCAACAGGTTGTTGATGTCAGCGGCTTTGCCGTCTTTGGTGCTGGTGATGAAGTTGATAGCAAATTGCATGAGCCCTTTGCTGATGTCATCGATGTAGACGTAGACGCGGAAAAACAAAATTGCGTATGCGAACAACCCGATGATTGAACCGATGAATCTTGAAATCCTCAAGCTGTGATCTCTCCTGGGGTTGAGTAAAAACACCAAGAGTGTGAGCACGGCCATCGCCGTTACGAGGTACAAGGCCAAGCCGACCGAGCCGCCAAAATTCAACCTAAAAAAGTCGGTTTTGACGTTCTCTTCAGTCGGAAGTGCAGCCATCATCAGGAAGTTAATTAACTCCTTGACAGCGGCTGTGTACCAAGTACCAAACGTATTGGCGATGTTTTCGAAAAAATCTGTTAACGAACCGAGTGGATCGAACATGCCTTTTCCTTCCGGTGGGCGGAGATTTCTCTCCGCCCACGGTTTGGTTGAGCTGGAAAACTACAGCGTCGCGCAGAGGCCGTTAAGCGCATTGAGCAACGTTGTAATGACGACCAGCAGCAGGATCACCGAAATGACCGCTACGCCTACCATGGCCATCGCGCTGATGTCTTGGCCGGCTGCCCTTGACTTGACGATGTTCCACAGCGTTCGAGCGAGCAGGAAAATCAGCACGCCCACGATGACGAATTTCACGATAATGCCACCGACGCCACCGACCAGAAGGTCGAAAGCGGGGGTGAGCGCCGACGTGAAGATGTCGTTCGTGGGGATGCAGTCCCCTACAGCCATTCGAATAGTGTGCACCGCTCCGGATGCGAGTTGATTAATCATTCTCTGTCCCTTGGTTTTTGTGTGCGACGATGAGGCGTTCGATAGCCACTTCGGCGCTATGGATTTGGCTAGGTGCACCGCTTGCAAGCACTTCCACGACTCGTTTTGCAAATCGTGAAACCATCAGCGAAGTCTTGAAGGACAACGCCGGAATGTGAACACGCTTGAGATTGAACCTCTTTTGGTCATCCAGGTACCGATCGTACGGCAACAGAATGACGTTCTCGGGGTCGACGCTGAGTTCCTTCGCAATCTCATACTGTGTTCTCGTGTTCAGCGCGCGTCGCAAGACACCGCTAATCACGACGAGTGGCTTTACTTTCTTTTCATCGATTCGGTAGTTCGATAGAGCGAGTGTGGCTCTGATGTCGCTGAGCGCTTCTTTCGAAATGCCCTTGTTGCATGCCAGCACGAGGTCTGCGGATTGCGCAGCCCCGTCACTCGCCTTCATATTCAAACCGGGGCCCGTGTCGCCGAACAGAAGAGGATACAGCTCGTGCATGTACCTCATCATAGCGATCGTTTCACCGGTCTGAAAATCGCGAACTCCACTCCATTCAGGCTTCGCTTTGAACATGACCACACCAGATTCCTCATCGGTTTCTGTTTGGGTCTGCAGCCACTTAGCTGAGAACGGAATACCCATCTTTACCAGCTCGAGCAAGTAAGTCACGTTGAACAGCTTGCTTTCGTCGGCGTTGAACCTCGAAACGGTTTTGTCCGCTCCGACATCCATGCCGAGTAGCGCAGGCTGGTTCTTGACGTAGTAGCCGATAAACGCAGCAAGCCACTGAATGATTGTGGTCTTTGCAGACCCTCCTTTAGCAGCCAACACGACGATAATCGCGTTGAGATACTTCCGGTTGTCATTCAGGAACTTGACGTTCTGTCGGAACTCCGCCCGACCGTTGACGGTCTTGCTCGGTACTGGGACAGACTTGAACCTCATTAGTCCAAGCCGAGTGTACAGCCACCAGTAGGCGTACGCGAAGCTGAATTTTACTGCTGGCTTCGCTGCCATTACCCAGTCTTCGAGCGTTGACTCAAAGGGAGGCTTTGGGGGCTTAGGCGGCTTTACAGTCGCGGTACTCACCTTTGGAGGGCGAGGTTGCTTCTTTGCTGGACCCTTCTCTACAGGTTCGATGGACTTGATCGTGGACGTCTCGACATCCATGTCGGAGGGTTGGATAAACCTTACGCCTCCTCCAGGACCTGGCCTATTGCTTGACATCACTTTCTCCTATCCAATAAATGGAACGTGGGAATGGAATATGAACTGTGTATCGTTATTTAATTTTAAAGGTAATGCATACTCAAGCACCTAAAATGCGAGCACTCTCTGCCGGATTTGCTGTCCGGTTACAAAGCTAAAGTCATTGACGTCAAATCTGTAATCGAGCAACAAATAAATGCCGTCGGTTTGAACTATCGAATTTAATTAAAAGTATACTCTCTTTTTTATATATTACAATCTTTTTGGTGTATAGCGTTAAATTATTTTATAATATATTAAAAACAGGGCGGAAATGTGTACGTTATATACACATTTCCGCCCTAAGACTAGCCCTCTGGTGGGGTAAAAAGCTCCTTGAGTTTCTTTCCTCTCTTGATAAAAGTCATGCCTCGAAAGTCGCCATCTTCAATGATTGGAGCGTTGAACGATACCGTCCAGGCATCGATAAAGAACAGCCAACGACTGCGCTTTACGTCCACCGATTCAATGCTGATGCGGCGAAGACTCTTGTGCTCTTCGTCGAACCGACCAAGAAACGATTTGTCGCGGTCGATGCGTACTTGTACGAGAGTGACCTCCAAGCTCCATTTTCTCCAGAGCATGAAGTTCTTGATTTCCATAAAGTACACAGTGGCAATGATGATGAGTGTCAGGCCGAAACAAATCAGCCCAATGTTCACACTCGCTTCAGAGCCTTGTTCGACGTTGAAGAATGAGTCTGCGACAAACAATACGACCAGCCACAGCGCGACAATAGCCGCTAAGCCAAGGCCGATGTTCTTCCGTGCGGTCATAAAAAAGGACAGAATGTGCTTTTTTGCGGCCGGATAGGTACCTTCGAAACTTACCAGAATTTCCGGGTCTGTTTCGAAATCAGGTTCCATTACCAATTCTTCGTGAGCATTTTCTCTTAGCCAACGACGTTTCACTTCGAGGTTTATCTCTATCTGGCGCTCTTCTTCCGGGGTGAAGTGAGGCATCTCTTTTGGTGCAGCAACCGGTTTAAGTACCGGCTCGACTTTACGCGCTTCCGACGGTTCCCATTCAAGTTTTTGCTCAATGGGAAAATCGAAATACGACTCACGGGGCGAGTCGTCACTAGGGTCGCTATCCATGATTCACCTTCTCAAATTGTATGTTCATGCGGAAGTTCCGCGCTACCAACAGGGGTCTGCAAGTCTGATTGTTGTTATACACTAATACTGTATTTAAATCAAATAAAAACAATCACCCCGAAAGATGATGTGAGTGTGCTGGTTACACCCTCTTGCCTCAATCAAAAACGAGAGGCAGAGGGTGTAACCAACGGATGTGGTGGAAGGTTAGAACGTTGTGCTGCGCGGTCAGCCGAGGACGCCGCTCAGTACGGTTTCCGACCAGCCGGAGAAGGTGCGCAAGTTGTCTGCGACGATGGAACCTTCGGGGTTTGCGTTCGTAACCCGTACGAGACCACCGATGGCAAGGATCACCACAACGATGCCAATGATGGTGATGACTTTGCCTGTTGCAGCTGCGAGCCAGATGCCGACTCCAACCAGGGCGATGATTGCCCACAGAATCGCATCGGTTGTACCGACGCCAAACGTGGTCAGGAGAATCGGCAGGCCGACGACGAGTGCGATTCCCGCGATAACGCGAAAAAGGATACTCGTTTGGCCGTTCGACTTACGAATCATCACGACTGCTGCCACAACGAGTCCCAGGCCGAGAATGAAACTGGGGACCTGGACGAAAAGTCCAAGTTGCTCGATCACAGCAGTGACCACAGCTTGAAAACCATCCAAAATGTTCATGATCACCTACTTCTGTATAGATCAATGCTGTCGGAAATCTTCCGATTTATATATATAATCATATTTTGTATATTCAAGCAACAAACCCTTGCTGCTATACTTGAAGTATGCATAAGCGGCGTATCCTTGTTATTATCAGCTCTATCGCACTTGTACTCGTTGCGGGTATTGGTGGTTTAGCGGCGGCTCGATATATAGATACATCAAATAATCCACCAGGAGCCACAACGTCAAATAATATACCACCAACTCAAACAGCCTTAAGCTGCGTTGATGCACTACCGCTAAATACTAGAATCGGACAAAAGATTATGGCGGCCGGATATAGCGATTTACTTGCGTCATCTCAACCGGTCTTTATGCAAAACGGAATCGGTGGTGTGATTCTTATGGATGAAGCTTCAAAAGAGTCTTTGACTGCATTTAAGCAAGGTTTTGTTATTGCGCCAACTATCGCAGTTGACCAAGAGGGCGGCACGGTTCAACGCTACAAAAGCGAAGGTGTCGTGTCGGGAGCTACCGAGATAGCCGCTAGCTTATCGGATGCAGAAGCATATCAACAGTATTTAACCGACGCTATGTTTTTAAAAAGCGTTGGTATTGATGTTAACTTTGCGCCTGTTGTCGACGTTATTAGTAAAAATCCGAGCCCGTTGCCCGATAGAATGTATTCCTCTAACCCGGCAATTGTTACAGAATATGCCACTCAAGCTATAAAAGCCTCACAAAAAGCTGGCGTTGCTCCAGTCGTAAAACACTTTCCAGGGCTAGGAAGTGCTAGCGGTAATACTGACGACGAAAGTGCTACAACCGATTCCTGGAACAGGCTTCAAACGAGAGATGTTTTGCCATACCGTTCACTTGCGCAATTCAAAGTCGATGCGATGGTGAGCAATGCAATTATCCCAGACTTAACTGACGGTCAGCCGGCGATATGGTCACCAGCTGCTGTCGCAGCTTTAAGGGGCTTCGGCTATCAAGATGCAGTAATCTACACCGATTCACTCACTGCTAAAGCTATTCCAGGGACTATCGAGGATGCTGCAATTAAAGCTTGGCAAGCTGACGTCGATGTCGCGCTTATTGTTCAAAAGCGTGAGGACACCGCCGGTTTAGTGACGTCATTTCAAGCGATACTTACACGGGCTACTGCTGCAGTAGAAAATAATGAACTATCAGAACAAAAGCTATCGGCTTCTGTTTTAAGAATACTACAACGTAAAGGCATTAACCCCTGCAGCATATAACCTTGCTATACTAAGAGTAGTGAAACATGTTAAACGTAGCCCAGCTTTCCCGTTGATTCCCAACAAAGCCGAATACTGTATTGTCGGTGAAAAGAAGAAACGTAAATATGCAACTCAGCTTGATGCTGAGCTTTCTTCGCCTGCTAAAGAGTTGCAGCAGTATGTGTGTGAATTTTGTGGCACTTGGCATAACGGGGCCAGCAGTCGTCAAAAAGTTTAATTACTTTTTTGTGCTCTTACAGCACGTTTGAATTTCTTTTCGGCTATCGGGTCGGCATAGCGAGCAATTGGCTCGTAAATAAATACACGGTTCATTTTATTGCGAACAGTTGAATCAACTTCTTTGATTGCGTTCACGAAGAAGTTCTCAATTAACCATTCACGGCCAGGTGCTGTTTCGCCAATAATGGTAATACGATAAATTGAGTTACCCCACTCTTCCGGTTTATGAATACGAAGTGGTGTTGCGAGCATCATTGCGCCAACCGGTACAGCTTTGGAAAGTTCTTTTAAGGTACGTAAACCTTTTTCTTTGTCGCGTACGAACACGTCAACGGCAATCGTTCGAAGCCCGCGAGGTGTTACGTGCGCCGCTTGAATTTGCTGGTTGTGAATCCAAACAATCTCGCCGCTTAAACTGCGGAGCCGTGTAGAACGCAGCGTTAAGCGCTCAACGACACCCGAAACATTAATAAAAGGTTCAATTTTCACAAAGTCACCAACGTTAAACCATTGTTCGATAATCATAATTGAACCAGCGGTAATATCACGTAAAATTGTGCCAAGCGTTTGGCCTGCAAATACAATAAAGAAGGCGCTTGCACCAATTGCCGCTGCGCCACTGTCGGCAAATGGGCTAATCATTGTCCATACAAGATACGCAACCACCGCAACGACTGTTCCACGAATAACAGCTACGGCAACACTTAAGTAGGTTTCGATTTGCCGTAATCGTATAAAGCGTTCTTCGTTCGATTCTTTGTCAGAACGTACGGAAACCGCTTGAGCAATTTTAATAATACCATCCGCTAAAAACTTACTAAGAATATACGAAACGATAATTGAAGCAACTAAAATAAGTACCGAACGGTATGCATTTGGCTCTGCAAAGAACTCACCTACTTTACTAAACATAAAATCAATATCCATTATAAAGAGTGTCCAATTAATAGCCCGATGCCATAGGTAATTGCCATGGCAGCCGCACCTCCAATAAGAACTCGGATTGCAGCTTTGCGTTTCTTGCCACCACCTAAGTATGCACCGACGCCACCGGAAATAGTAAGCGCAACAAGTGAGAAGCCAACAATCATGAATACGCCGTCTTCGGTATTAGAAAGCAAGGCAGCAATAATCGGCACGACAGCACCGATTGAGAAAGCGGTAGTTGAGGCCAAGGCCGCTTGTGCTGGGTTTGCAAGAACGTCTTGGTTAATATCAAGCTCGTCGCGAGCGTGTGCGCCGACAGCATCGTGCGCATGGAGCTGAGTGGCTACTTGTAATGCCAACTCTTTTTCTACGCCACGTTTCTCGTATATTAAAGCAAGTTCAGCAAGTTCTTCGACTGGATTAGCTGCAATTGATAACCGTTCTATTTCAATATCTGCTTTTTCAGAGTCTTTTTGAGAACTAACCGATACATATTCACCTACTCCCATCGAAATAGCCCCTGCAACAAGCCCAGCTACACCAGCAACTAAAATGGCTTCTTTGTTCGCAGATGCACCTAAAACACCCAGCATAAGGCTGGATGTCGATACGATGCCATCGTTTACGCCAAGTACAGCGGCTCGAAGCCATGGTGCGCGTTGTGATTTATGTAGGGCAGTGTGCGGACTTTTGTAAGTGTTTTCGTTTTCCATCTTATTCAATGATAACAAAATTATCTATCATCTGCTTAAGAGTTTCTGCATTTACGTGTGCACCAAACACAGCACCGCCCGGTTGCAGCTTTCTTCCTTCGGCTAAATTGCCGATAACGAGCGGGTCAAAACCTAGCGCGTTTACAATTTCAGCGACAATTTTTGTGTCATCTGAAGTATCGCCGGCAATCGCAACGCCTTTTCGATCAGGTGCACCTTCGGGTCGTGTTTCGTTGTGCAGGTCATGGTATCCCACATGGTTAAACGCTTTTACGACTCTTGAGCCTGTTAAGAAACCTTGCACCGCTTCGCTCGAGGAAATGTCGGAACCGGTGAGGTCTGGGCGATCTCCGTCGATTTCCCACCAATAGTTCATTGCATCTATAACAAGTTTGCCGCTGAGTTCTTCTTTGGGCAGTTCTTTGTAGCGACCGAGTGGAATAGCGAGAATAATTACATCAGATCGCTTTGCGACTTCTGCACTCGTTAAGGCTTTGGCGCCAGGCACTAATACTGAAATAGTTAATGCGATTTTTTGAGGGTCACCAGAACCTGAAATAAGTACGTTATATCCAGCTTTAATGGCAAGCTGAGCCAAGACGATACTTACCTTACCTGCACCAATGATCCCAATTTTTTTAATTGTATTACTCATTTTATTTCTCTGCGAGAATTTCACGGACTCGAGGGATTACCTTCTCGCCGTATAGTTGCACCATTTTAAGCCGTGCACTCGCAGCCATCGGGCCACCACCATATACAAGGTCAAATCGCTCAACTTTAAGCGTTTTAATAGCCTTAGCAATTTTTTGCGCAACGGTTTCAACAGAGCCAATATACAGCGAACCATGTTCAACTTCATCAATAAAATGGTCGCGTTTCATAGGTGTCCAACCACGAGTTTTACCAATACGGTCGAAGTTAGCTTTATGTGCAGGCCAGGCAATATCGCGAGCTTCTTTGTCGGTGTCAGCAATAAAACCTGGTGAGTGCATTCCTACTGGGTGTGCTTCTGTACCAAACTCTTTTGCTGCACGCTTGTATAAGTCAATATATGGAACGAAACGATCCGGAGAGCCGCCAATAATTGCTAGCATTAATGGAAAGCCGTAATGTGCAGCACGTACAACAGATTGTGGAGAGCCACCTACGCCAACCATTGTTTGCAAGTGGCCAGATTCTGTTTTAGGAAATACGTCAGCATCAACCAAAGGTGCACGCATAGTGCCCTCCCAAGTGACGGGCTCTTCTTTGAGGAGTTTAGAAAATAGCTCAATCTTTTCTTCGAATAGTGTTTCGTAATCGGTCATTTCATAGCCGAAGAGTGGGAATGATTCAGTAAATGAGCCACGGCCAAGAATAACTTGCGCACGGCCGTTTGAAAGCGCATCTAAGGTCGAGAAACGTTCAAATACGCGTACTGGATCATCTGAACTTAAAACGGTAACACCCGAAGCCAACTTAATGTCTTTCGTAACAGTTGCAATACCGGCAAGCACCGTTTCAGGGCTTGAAATTGAGAAGTCTGGGCGGTGGTGTTCACCTAATGCAATAACGTCAATACCGAGCTTGTCGGCAAGCACCGCTTCTTTTACTACTTGGCGAATTGCCTCAGGGTGTGTAAATAATTTTCCGTTTTCATCAACTGGAATATCCCCGAAAGAGTCGAGGCCAAATTGAATTTTTTTAATTTCTTCGTCAGTCATAATATTCTTCTTTGCTTAAATTCATCTTAATACTATACTTAGTATAGCAAACAATTCACTAATAATGAAGCTTTTCTACCGGTAATTCGGAAATAAAGCCCCGTACGCGCGTTTTTAAGCGCTCTATTCGCTCTTCGATGCTTATATCTTCACGTAATTGAGCTCGTGATGTGTGCGCCTCTTTTGTTTTGTTGCGTACATGCATACTGCATTTTAAATCTTCACAACAGAGGTAACTGACGTTAGAAGTACGATTTTTAGTGAAGCTAATACTCCCCGATTTGTTGCCGTATTGCCACGTTTGGCAAAAGTCGCAAATAATCGATTGCGAACGGCCGGTGGATGAGCTTGTAATCCCCGACTTAAGTTCATAAGGCAGTATGTATAGATCTTCATCTAAGGCTACTAATAACACACCCTTATTGTCGTTGCGATCGGTAATTTTTAACAGTTCCCTATCAGCCCATTCTTCATCAGAGAGATTTTCGGTACTTTGAACAAACCGCAGTTCTTTCGCAAGGCGTGGTTTAATACCCGCCTGGGCAATAAGTTCGTTAAATGTTTCAAGGGTAAGTTTTTTCATTAGTGTAGTTATTATACCAATTAAATCTTTGGTTGGTGTATTGTAGACATATGAACAAAACTCTTTTTAAAACTATCAAGAAAAACAAACTTTTTGTAAATGAACTACGCCGCGCTCACTTTATGATTGCCATGCTTGCAATCGGTATTGCACTCCTTGTATCAATTAACTCAATGGCTTTCTTTGGTATCGGTGCAATCTTAACAATAAGTTTGATTGTACTATGTATCATTATTGCAATTACATCATTCAGTGTTGTTATCGGGCTATCACTTAAAAAGAAATAATTACTTCGCCGTTCGGCCGTTCTCTCGATACAACTTAATAGCCCTTCGTGCTCCGACCATATATAACGATGGTGAAAAACGGTACACAGCCCAACCGAACCGCGTACTCGCAGCAGTATGGATAATAGCTTTATTCTTTGCTGTTGCTGCAATAATTCTGCTGGCAGCAAGCCCAGGTTTTTGTATGGTACGTTTTTTGAAGAATGTCAGCGCTTTCGGAACGTTCACACCATTATAAATTGCAGTATCGTAGAGTGGCGTGTTGACGATGGTTGGGCATGCCACGCTTACTTTAATCCCAAGCGACTTTGCTTCGATACGTAAACCAAGCGACATACCAACAATTGCAAACTTAGATGACCCATAAATACTCATCACAGGCACAGGAAACAGTCCTGCGGCTGATGCAAAGTTGATAATGTGTCCATGACCATTCTTTTGCATAATGTCGTACACGGCCGTCATGCCGTTGATTACAGGTTGTAAATTGCTTTCCATGACTTTATGCCAGTTCTTAACTGGAGTGTCGCGCATTTCACCAGCCATAAATATACCCGCAGTGTTGAAAAAGTAATCAATTGGGCCGTACGTTTTGTTAAGGTGAGCAAGGAGTTTTTCAACTTCTTTTATGTTTATTAATTCAACTTGTTCGAAAATGACATTCTTTGTAAGTTTCTTGGCAACGTCAGTGCCTGCTTTTTTGTTACGATCAAGAATGATGACCGTTTTACCAAATGAAGCCAGTTGACGCGCGAGGTGTTCGCCAATTCCAGATGCGCCTCCTGCAACGATAATAACTTTGTCTTTGAAGGCTGTGTAAATAGTAGGCATACGTACATAATATCAAAAAAAGGCCCCGATGCCTTCACGTCATAGTGATGGCATCGGGGTGTCCCATGTACTGCTAGGGAAAGAAGTACCTAGATTGCTGATTGTTACTGATGATCTTAAGGATTTCTGCTTTGGTTCCGAAGCCGAATAGCTCCAAAATTTCCGCAGTCGTCTGCACACCAAGGCCTCCATAGCTACATTTCGGCGTTTGGAAGCGCCAGGCAGTATCGTTTATAAGAAGCACAAGGCCTTCAAAACGATCTACGCCGGCTTCGTTTACAACAGCGCCTTGTGTATGAAACGACCTTGCCGCTTCGATGGCCTCTTCGGTTTTCAAGTCTCCAACTTCTTTAACGACAAATCTTCTCCCCGTCTTGGGAAATGTAAGCTCGTATTCGGACATTCTCTCACCTCAAGTCGTAGGTACGATAATGGACATAATTATTACACCATGAAACAACTACAAAAACAATAAGACACCGAAGTGCCTTATTGAGTAACGTAGTTTTTAACTAGCGAGTACTTCGCTTTACGTCGTCGGCTGATTGCTGCGCTTTGTCTTTCACTGCGTCAGCGCGGATAGTTGCTTCTTCCTTAAGACGATCTGCAGTACGTTTAGCACCACCGGCTGCGTCTTTAGCGATATCTTTTACAGAATCAACACCTTCAAGAACTTCGTCCTTTACTGAGTTAACGCCTTTTTTTGCTTCACGAAGGCCGTTTGATGCCTTGATTTTGTATTCGTCGGTTTTATCCATAATGTCTTGACGAGTTTCTTTACCGCTTTTTGGTGCTAAAAGAACGCCTGCAACAAAACTAGCGATTGCTACGAAAACTACATTTTTAAATACACTCATAATTATCTCCTTAACTTACTTATTTTTTAAATTTCGCAATTGCCCTAGCGAGTTCGCTGAACAATTTGAATGGTGACAACCAATCAGTAATGTGAGCAGCATTAGCCGTAGCTTGTTTTACATTTGCTGCTATTTTATTTAGCTTCACAACAAGTAGAATTCCTACCACGATTATGACAATGATAACCAGTGAAAGAACAATGAGGTTTATTGTGAGCAACGAAATTGCTGTTGATACTTCCATATTATTCCTTTATTGAATTAATTTGCTGAGCTATAAACTCTATCTCTAGTATATACCTTAGATGAATTTGAGAATGTAGGATATCTTACAATTCCGGCAGTTAGGCTGCAGGTTCTTCGTTTAGAAGCCGAGTAAGTAGTTCTTGCAACACCTTGCGTTCGTCATCTGTAAGAATTTTCTTAAGTCGCTCATCTTCATTTCGAAGGGTTTCATTCATAATAGATTCTTTAATCTTTAAACCATCTTCAGTAAGAGCCAGTAGTTTTACGCGACGGTCTGTCGGGTGGTTTGAACGAGTAATAAGGTTTCGTGCTTCCATACGGTCAACCAAGCCGGTTACTGTAGATGCATCGCACATAAAATAGTCAGATAACGCACGCATAGCCTGTGGCTCGTCAGGCTTAAGCATGGTTAATGCAGCAGATTGCATGGTGGTAAGTTCATATTTTTCAGCAATATCATAAATACGATGTTTGTTTTGAAACATCAGTTGCAGTAGTTGCCATGAAATAGTTTTATTATCTTTACTCATACTAGTGTTACTATTATAGTACTTTTGTAAATAGTTGACAACACCAACTATCTTGTACTACAATCATCTACAAATATAAGTAAATTACTTCAGGGGAAATATTCAAATGAAAGTTCATAAAAACCTATTGCTAGGTATTCTGGCCTTGGCCCAGTTTATGGTAGTGCTCGATGCATCTATCGTAAACGTAGCCTTACCAGCTATCATGCAATCACTAAAATTTAGCGTAGAAAACGTCCAATGGATCGTTACTGCGTACACACTTGCCTTCGGTGGCTTCCTCCTTTTCGGTGGTCGTGCTGCTGACTTGTTTGGTCGTCGTAAGATGTTCCTCGCAGGACTTGTTGTGTTCACTGTAGCCTCAATGTTCGTTGGTGCCGCACAAAACGAAGTCATGATGATTACCGCTCGAGCCATTCAAGGTTTGGCTGCTGCGTTCATGTCACCTGCTGCCCTATCAATTGTATTAACTGAATTCAAAGAAGGTTCAGCTCGTAATAAAGCACTCGGTATCTGGTCGGCTGTAGCTGCCGGTGGTGCTGCTGCAGGACTTCTTCTTGGTGGTGTGCTTACCGAATACCTCGGTTGGCGTTGGGATTTCTTCATCAACGTACCGGTTGGTATCATCCTTGCTTTCCTTGCTATCAAATACGTTCCAGCTCACAAATCTGAAGCCGACCACAACCACCTCGACCTTCCTGGCGCAGTGCTTGTAACCGGTGGCCTTGCAACCCTCGTATTCGCTATCACTAAAGCTCCTGTATGGGGTTGGGATTCATCAACAACAATCCTTTCGCTCCTTGCTGCCGTTGCGTTGCTTGTAGGATTTGTTATTAACGAATCGCGTTCAAAGCACCCACTTATGCCACTTTCAATCTTTAAAATTCGTAACTTAAGTGGTGCAAACCTTGCGCAACTTCCCGTTACTGCGGCTATGTTCTCAATGTTCTTCTTTATCTCATTGTATGCACAAGAAGTGTTGAAGTTCACTCCACTACAAACTGGGTTGGCGTTCTTGCCATTCACTATTGTGATTGCTATCGTTTCAACCAACGTTTCACGTTTCTTTGGACGAATTGGATACAAGCCATTTATGGTCGCCGGCCCGTTATTCATCGCAACTGCATTGTTCTTCTTAAGTAACATTCAAGTTGATGGTAACTACCTCACACAGATCCTTCCAGGCATTGCACTGCTCGCCTTTGGTGCAAGTATGTGTTTCGTATCAATCTCAGTTGCAGCAACGTCAGGCGTGCCTAAGCACGAATCTGGTTTAGCTTCTGGTTTGCTTAACACTGCGCAACAAATCGGTGGCGCACTTGGCCTTGCAATCCTTTCGGGCATTGCCTCGACAACAACTGTTAACTTGATTGCAAAAGATACTGCTACAACTATTGCTGAAGCAACTGTTGGTGGCTACTCAACTGCACTGTTTGTTGGCGCATTCTTCGCCATCGGTGCATCATTGATTGCCTTTTTTGTCATCAAGCCAAGCAAGGGTGTTAAGGGCAGTACAGAACCTGTTGTACTTGCACATTAAGATTCTATTTAAGCAGTAACCAAGCGGAAAGTATCTTGGTGATGTCAGCCTGAGCATTGGCGATGTCATCATGACTGCTGAACGTAAGTGTTCCTCGAATATCAGAATTCCATTTAATTAAGCCGGTTTTATCATTCATGATAGGATCGGCTTTTTTAGTTTCTTTACGCGTTGCACCCATATGAATAAGAAGCATTGTTTGGTCTGGGTAATGCATATTGAACGTAATACGATCTTCGCCATCAAGTACATAGCTTGGTGAGTTCCATTTGATATGTTCGGTGAGCTTAGGACTCACAGATTTAATAATCGTGCGAAGGGCTTCGACTTGTTGACGACGGTCTTCGCTTAGGTCATTTAAGAATTCATCAACGGTAAGGTATTTGTTCATATTTTATTTATGATACCATCAAGATGTCAAAAAGCCTCTAACGTAGAGGCTTTTTGAATCGCTAAACTTAGTAAGCTTTTACAGTGTCGCTTTTACCGACATTTTCAGTTTGAAGTTGTACCGAAGACAATAAAGTACTTATTAAGTTTTTAGAATGTTCCGATTCTTTTTCTGCGTAACGTACAACTAAACTACTACCTACTTCAACCTTTTGGTTGTTGTAGTATTTTGCGGCTTTATTCGTGTTGTAGGCGGCAATAACATCAGTTGGCGTTGTAACGGTAAATAGAGTGCCCGATGAAGATTTAATTACCACTGACTTACCGGATATACTTGTTATAACACCTTGAATTTCTTTATACATCGTTTCATTGATTTTCATAGATACCGAACCCATATACAAATCAATTGCACCGCTAAATCCTGTTAAGCAGGTGTCGGCTTCATTACCTTGACAGGTGGCGCGCTCAGTAAGTGATTGCCAAGCAAATTGGTCGTAGTATTGAAATGGCATTGAGAGCTTCACAACCGCTAATAACGTTTCGTTACCCAATGAACCACTTGAGCTACAGTTTCTAAGTGTACAACCAGGCATTGGCGTTATATGTGATGTCTGACTTGTAACGTACATCACGACGTCGTTAATGCTAACATCTGAAGCCTGTACATCACGTCCATCTGCGATAAAACGTACCGAAGGTGTAACTGCAAGAGTTTTATCTTCCTCCATATATTTAGTGAGTCCTACAAACGTAATAGACGAGTCGCTTTTTGTTTTAATATGCGTAGCAAACGAAGACGAGAGCCTTACCATATCGTATTCTTTCGTTACATCATCGGGGAGTACATGCTCGTCATGCGGGAAAGTGCTTTGTGACCAAGTTCCAATTGCATCAAGTTCGCAGCGTGCTTTAATAACATTTGGCACGTCCTCAATAGTAATTGTTGCGTTCTTCTTTAGTTCATACCGAGAAGCGAGTGAGTCCGAACCGCACTCTGCGAGCGAGATTGCAACTTCTTGCCTTCCGCCTGCTGATACTGTCGGTTCTGATACAGTTACTTTCGGCTCAGCCCATAATAATTGATACGTAGCGTAAGCGGTTCCTGACAGCAGTGCTAGCACCCCAACTGCTATAGCGAAAATTGCAAACTTTGGTAAATGACGCAGTTTCATAGATAGTGTCTCCTTTTTATTGACACTCGTTTTACAAACCTGGGACGATAATATTTCAGAAGATTGAATAGAATCCATGACGGTATCCGTAAATTCTACGTTAGATGAATAATCTTGTGGCTTAGCTGCAATAAGCTTTGCTTCGAATTGACTATCTTTCATGATAACTTCTCCTTCAACTGCACCTTTGCACGACTTATCCATGTTCCAATAGTGTTGGTTGATGTTTCGTACTTCTCGGCAATCTCCTGGTAACTTTTACCTTCCCAAAAATAGGCTTTAATAATTTCAGCATATTTAGGCGGCTCAAGTTCTTGTATAACCTTGCGAATATGTTGAATTTCTTCTTCTTGAATATGATTAAGCTGTACAACCTCAAGTCGCTCTTCAATATCTTTTATATGTACCTGCCGCTTATTCTTTCGCAACAAATCAATACATAGGTTGGTCGCAATTCTGTAAAGCCAGGTAGAAAACTGAGCTTTGTCTTTTGAAAAGTTATTTAAATTTTTATACGCTTTAATAAATGCTTCTTGAGCAATATCTTCGCCGTCATGGCGATTTTTCAGTATGTTCTCGCAGTGAATAATTAGACCAGTTTGATACCTATCGACTAGGCCGCGATACGCATTAGTATCACCGTTCAATATTTGAGTTATGTGCTTTTGTTCGTCAATCATACTCGTTATACGTACCTAGCCTATAAATTATTTCAGCAATTATAATTTATTATTTGGTATTCTTGATTCCGATAGCCGAAACAATTCCACCTGTAATTAACAGTACTGCACACAGTATCATTCCAATATGAAAGCCGTCTAGCGTTACGCTTGTACCGACAAACACACCAATCACCGCAATGGCGAGCAACCCAGCAATACGCGAAACGGCATTGTTGATTGCCGAACCAATCCCTGCCTGTGCCGATTTAATTGAACCTAAGATAGCTGAAGTTAATGGCGCAACGGTAATGGAAAGTCCAAGTCCGAAGAGGATAATTCCTGGTAGTAACTGAGTCCAGTAATTAGTCGGCACAGTGACTGTAAGCATATACAGCGCACCTAACCCTGAAACGATTGGCCCGACGGCCATAAACAAACGTGGGCCGTATTTGCCCGATAACGTTCCAAACTTTGATGATAAGAAGAACATGATGAATGTAATAGGCAATGAAACAAGCCCAGCCATGGTTGCAGTGTATCCTGCGACTTGCTGTAGGAATATGACCATAATAAAGCCTTGTAGCGACAGAGCGGCGTATATGAAGAATGTCGCGATGTTACCAACGCTAAAGTTTCGAACATTAAACAAGTTAAGTGGAAGCATTGGTTGCTTTGCACGGCGTTCGTGAAGAACGAATGCGATCATTGATATAACACCCGCTGCGAATGTTGCCCAAATAGCCGGGTTGCTCCATCCTAAGTTTCCTTGTTCGATAAGAGCGTATACGATGCCCCCTAGACCAAGCGCACCGAGAATAATACCCAGAACATCAACTTTAGCTCGTACTTTAATCTCCTCTTCGAATGTGAGGCGTTTAAGTAGAATAAGGGCAATCGCAATTGGGATAACATTAATTATGAATATCCAGCGCCACGATGCGTAATCGACAAGCAATCCACCGACAAGTGGACCGATAATAAATGCAATCCCCGTCCAGGCAGTCCAGCGGCCAATTGCCTTTGCTTGTTCAACACCACTGAACGCGCTAATAATCAAGGCAAGTGAACTTGGTACAAGCAGTGCACCGGCGATACCTTGCAAGCCGCGCGCAATAATCAGTACTTCAGCAGTTGGTGCGATCGCACATAGTAAAGATGTTATTAAGAAGCCAAATAAACCAATTGTAATAACTTTTTTACGACCAAAAATGTCGGACAGTGAACCGGCTGCGAGAATTAATGTACCTAAAGTAATTAAGTAGGCATCATTTACCCATTGTTGCGTTAACAACCCGCCGCCTAGATGTTCGCTAATTTGAGGTAATGCAACACCTACGACTGAACCGTCGAGGAATGCGACAAATGATGCCAATATTGCGATAAAGAGTACAAGTTTCTGATGTGTTTTCATTGCCTCAGTATATAATAGATATATGACTAAATCCGACAAACTCAAAGGCACATTATTAGAAGACTTTATTCCCCTTGGTAAAAAGACCAAGGTTACCGAATTGCAAACCATCGATTTTCTCGTTGGAACTGGCGAAGAAGCTCCAGTAGGTTCAACAATTACTGCTCACTACACCGGCGCACTCGCTGTTGATGGTGTTATTTTTGAAAGCAGTAAAGACTCAGGTCGCCCCGCTACTTTTGGTCTTCACCAAGTGATTGATGGCTGGACTGTTGGTGTACCCGGCATGAAAGTTGGCGGACGTCGCCGATTGATTATTCCTTCAGACATGGCGTATGGCCACCGCCGTGCATCTGCGCAAATTGCACCAAATAGCGACCTTGTGTTCGATATCGAACTTATCGCTGTTCAATAACTACCAGTTCTTTTTGCCAATTCTACGGATTGCAAAAACAAGGATAGCTATAAAGGCTGCAAACACAGTAAGCGTAAATAATACTTGTGTAGTCTGGTTAGGCACTAAGAAATATAGCAAAAGCCCAGCGATTGGGAGTATACCGATTACGAGCAAGAGTGATCGTTCGTTAGATAAGTTTCGGCTGGTTGGTTTCTTCGTTGTTTTAGTCATAGCTCTACTGTTGCACGGCTATGATTCTCTGTCAATTAAACTTATGTATATACAAAAAGAGGCCCGCAATGGGCCTCTTTTAATACTTTGCTTAAGTTCTATAGGGAAAGTTCTAAACTATTCAAGAATTCCATATCTTCCGCTGAAATTTCAAAGTTGAGATCAGCATTCTGCTTAATACGGTCTTCGTTGGTAGACTTAGGTAATGGTAGCAGGTCATTTTGCAGTACAAAACGAAGTGAAATTTGCGCAACTGATTTACCGTACTTATCAGCAATTGCCTGAATATCTTCATTGTCTAGTAAATCGCCAGTAGCAAGTGGTGAATACGCTTCAGTCAAAATACCTTTAGTATTTCCCATACCTACGGTGTCGGCTTGAGTATTACCAATAAAGTAACGAATTTGGTTTACCGCTGGCACAACCTTTGCGGTTTCAAATAGTGCTTCGAGGTCAGAAACAACGAAGTTAGATACACCAATAGCCTTTGCACGGCCGGTTGCATAGATAGCTTCCATTTCAGTCCACACTTCACCGTTTTCTTTACGGTAATCAGCGCCACGCTCAGCCCATGGCCAAGGTGCGTGCACAAGGTAGAGGTCAACATACTCAAGGTCAAGGTTAATCATAGAAGTTTCAAACGCTTCTTGAACTTTGCTTGCGTCTTTAATTTCAGCAGGAAGCTTTGTAGTAATAAAAAGATCACTACGGTCAATGCCGCTGTCGCGAATAGCCTTACCTACGCTTGCTTCGTTTCCGTATACAAGTGCAGTGTCGATGTGACGATAGCCATTTTTAAGTGCTAATGCAGTAGAGTTGTAAGCATCTTCGCCGTTAGGAATTTGCCATGTACCAAAACCAATTTTTGGAATAGTTGCACCAGTGTTCAATGTAAAAGTTTCATCTAAAATATTCATATACTAATTATAGCAACGATTCATGAGCTTTTCCTGTGTAGTTTCGACAACCACGGTTTAAGAACAAGTACGAACACAACGACAATCACCGCGATAACAACAGACGCAATCACTGCATCAAGGGCTGACTTCGCAACGAGCGACATGTCTTTACGGTGAATATCTGGCAATACTAGGGTTGCAGCTGGGGTCACTGGCTTAGTATTACCGAAAGGTATCTGTGGGGCTGAACCGAATAATAACGCAGTATACGAATGAAGCGTCGGTGATTTTACTGTAGTTTGCGGCGTCAAGGAAATGACCGGTGTAGCGGGCAGTTCGGGCTCTTCGCCAGGTTCTGGCGCATTATTACAATAAGACGGAACCGTGACAGTCGCTGGGTCGTTATTGCCGTATATAGCCTCTAGATCGCACTCAATGCCACTAATCTCGAGTTGTAAGTTAGCACTCACTGCGTGTGTGGAATAAGTCATTACCATTGAAACACCCATAGCTACCACCATTGCTATAAGTAGGTACAAGGGGTACGTACTATTTTTTAGTCTTAGTACGTTTCTTTGCATGTGCTTTACCTGGAACCTTAATAACTTGATCAACTTGAAGAATGTATGGCGCTTTAATGCTGTTTTCTTTAGCCAGTAGTTTCCAACTAATTTTCTGTTTCTTAGCAATTGTCTGTAAATTATCGTCAGTTGTAATTGTATAATCAGACCAATTTTTTACCGTCTTTTTGTGCTTCAAGTAGCGATACACGAAGTATATTCCCGTTGCGATACCAGCAAGAATAAGTAATTCAATAAGAAGCGCCAAAAGGTGTGGCATGACGAATATTGTTTGCGATTGCCCATCAATAACCGTTACTTCTTTATTTGTACTCGTGCCAATGAAATTATCACTCGAATCGTACAGCGCGCTAAACGAAGCGGTGTAGAAACCACCCCAGAATGGTGTATCCATTTCAAAGTTCCAACTCGTCAATTCGCCACGGAGTACTGGATACGTACTCGTTTGGGTTGATTCGGTGCGTGAGAAGACAGATTTAATTGTCGTAGTAATGTCAGTATCAATCGATACGTTACCTGTGTTTTTGACTGATGGACTGACAATGATTTTGCCACCCTTTTGGCTGGTTATAATGCCTTGAGGGCTAATTTCCTTCTTTATATCACCAGGAACCAAGATGGCAACGCGAATAGCCGTACGAAAGCTTAAAGATACTCCACTTTGGAAATTAGTTTCCTTCTGCTCTTGAATAATAATACAGCCGTTTTGCTCGCCAGGCTCTGCTCCGGTCGGCGTATTGATAGTAAAGGGAACTTTAATACTTTCGTTGGCGGCTACTTCAACTGACGATTGTGATAATGTAATCCACTTTCCAACATTCTTCATTTCATCGGCAGCTTGCGCACACGCAAAAGCACCCCCGCTTGAAACAACTGAATCAGTTGCGTACACGAGGATGGTTTTCTTGGCGTCAGTATTGTTAACAATTTCAACAGCATCTTCAACGGCAGTGCCAGGTTGGATTGTCTTAACAAAAATAGATTGTGTTCGAGCGTTAGAAGGGTCTGGGTTTGCTGGGCGTCCACCAATACTACCTGACTCTGCGAAAGCTGCAGCTGGTGCGGCAAGGATGACGACAATGGCTAGCAATCCTGTAGATGTAAATCTGATAATTGATGAGCGTGTCATTGTCATATGGCTTTCGTCGAGTTAGTTAAGAATGTGTAATTAAGAAGCGGTTACGGTAGCAGTAAGGTTGATAGTGTAGCTATCATTTGGTTGTTCACCTGGAATAGTTTGGCTAAGGCCAACACCAGTGAGGTACCATCGTCCAATATCGTCAGATCCAGAAGCTGCAGTAAGTAGTGTAACACTATCTGTTACGGCTTGAGAATATGCGGTTGAAGTACCTTTAGTAATGCCAGTGAGCGTACAAGATGTACAATCTGCTGTAAGCGTACCCGCTGCTGGGTCAACGGTCAGTTGACCACCCTTAGCATCGGCATCGGCGCCGTCAGTACAACCAACACCAGTTGGGTCGTTAAAGTCGAATGACTGAGTTGTGCCGGCGTTGTTCCAGAGGCCAGTTGCACCAGCGGTTGCCGCTAATGTAAGTGTATAGCCTGCGTTTGCAGCACCTGGGTTGTCAACGTAAATGCGTTGCGCAGCAGAACCTAAAGTTCCAGTTGATGTCTGACAGTTAAATGAGAATGTTGTACCGCTCATTGCAAAACTTGGGCTTACAACACTGACGCGACTCGCATCTCGTATATCGGTAACTAATGTTCCCGCGTTAATTGTTTGTGTAACATTTGCGTTGTTGGCTGCATAGGTAACGGTCGTTACGCTCAAAGCCACACCAAGAACCACAAGGGTGCTCGCAGCAACCCTAGTAAATTTATTCATTTGTCCCCTTCCACTAATACTATATTTATTCTAGCATATTGAAGCTTGAGCACAATGAAAAAACTTCTACGAAGCTATAGTTGTTATCGTTAAGTTGATATTATAGCTATCGCTTGATTGGTTTTCTGGGATATATTGACGCAAGTTCACCCCGGTTAAATCCCAGTAGCAATTAGTGCTGGCTCCACTTGCAGCGCTGAGTAAGGTAATAGCATTTGTGGTGGTTTGGTTGAAATCCTGGTTCGTTCCAAGGCTAAGCCCTGTAATACTACAGCCGCTTTGAGGTGTTATTGTACCAGCTGTTGGCTCAATACGCAGTTTACCTGCTACCGAATCTGCGTCTGAACCATCGCTACAACCTGCGGGTGAGCCACTTGCCTCGTTGTAGTCATATTGTTTAGTGTTGCCACTATTGCGCCACAAGCCGGTCGCTCCATCTGTTGCAGCGATTGAGGTTGTCCAGGTAGCACTTGAGGTCGTATTTGATATGCGAATGCGTTGCGCAGATGTGCCGAGTATACCAGTTGTTTCGCTACAGTCTAACGGGAAGCTTGCGTTGTTCATAGAAAAAGACGGAGCGGCGACTGTGGTACCACCACTATCGACAATGTCACCTGATACGACACCAGCGGAAACGGGTATCTTCCAGGCTGCGTATCGATAGGTGCTTCCATTAGTGTTGGTTTCGGCGCCAGTACCAAGTGTAAAGCCAGTTGAAGTTAATGATTTAATCTTCCCTGCGGCGTTAATAGTGTTAGCGAAGTACTGAGAGCTGTCACCAGCTAGGGTTGCTGGGCGCGTTACACCGGCTGCGGTTGAAGATTGTTTAATCCATACAAGGTTAGGTTGAAAACCTACAGTTGAAATAGCGGTATCAACGACGCCATTGCCTGTGTATGTACCCACAGTAAAGTTGGCACTATTTTTAAACCCAAACCACCTGTATGTTCCGGTCGTACCACCAACCGTAGCAACTGCCGCGTTTGTTCCCGTTTGAAAGCCGGTCGGAGATATGCTTTGTATCATGTCTGCACTTTCTGCTGCTGATGCAAACTGCCCTGAAAGGTCGCCAGCCTGGTCGCTGCTTCGAAATACTCCGGCGCTATTACCGAGCCTCTTAACTGCCACATAGTCCATTTGAAAAGGAACTCCCGACACATTTTGGTTGTCTGAACCACCAGAATAATACTCCCCGACCGCGAAATCTGCTGCGCCTTTTTTGGTATCCGGTCTATAGGCATTACCAAACGCCTGCCAATGATACGTGTTGCCGGTTGTATTCACAAGGCCGCTTGTCCCAATCGCAAAACCATCAGCATTAGTTGACGTTATACCTGCGGTAAAGTCTGATGCCGGCGCGAATAGATACCCCGTACGGTCACCTGCCATTAAGCTCGTACGGAACAAGGTGTAGTTTGCCGCATTATCTTTAAGGATAATAAGATCAGGTGTAAAGCCGATACCTGCAATTGTCTGAGCAGCACCAGTGCCTGTATATGTACCGGTTGCCATTTTATACGTTCCACTCCCCGCTGGTTGCGGTGGCACTCCAGCAAAGCCAAACCAGTACATAGTTGAAGCGCTTTCATTTGTACCAGGGCCAGTACCGACTTGAAAACCATCACTGCGCAGCTGCTGTATATAGTTAGGCAAATCAGTTACGAAGTCTGACGGGAAACTTGATAAGTCGCCGTTGTGCTGGTCGGTCGACATAACCGCGCGTCGGCTCGTATCCGTAGCACTCGTATCATTCTTTACGACTAACCAGGCAGGAGCAATGCCTATACCATCAATATTACGGTTATCCGTTCCATCACCAACGTAAGAACCTTCTTTTGCGGCTGAAGAGGTCGTCGCAAAGGCTATGTAGTTATAGATACCGCCGCTGGCGTTGTCGGTTATACCAACCTTAAAAGAAGTGCTCGCAAATGATTTAATAAGGTTACCCGCAGTATCATTTACGGTAGAAGTAAAGTAATCGGCTTGGTTTACCGGCATTGAAGCAGTACGAAAGTGTGCCGACACAGCAGTTGTACGCTTGTTAATAACGATTCCCGATTGGAAGCCAGTTGTAATATCGCGATCCGCTGCTGCGTTGCCCGTGTAGGTACCTACGCAGAAAGTACCGGTTGAAGTACAGTCTGACCCTCCGATAGCAGTCCATATATAGTGGGTATTAGCCGTATTTAAGTTTGCAAAGTTTCCAAGCACAAACCCATCGTCATTCAACGTCAGCTGTGATGTGGTGTTGTCGGCCGCGCTGGCATTAAAGTAGGTGAAGTTGGCTGCTGGCATAGCGCTGGTCTTAAATACACCGATAGTATTTAGGCTGGTCGCCCGAATAGTCACATAATCAGGCTTAAACCCTACACCACTAATAACAGTACCTGCCACACCCGTTCCATTGTAGTAGCCTGTCTGCATGGTAAACCCAGCAGCTTTGGCGTTTTGCGGAATAGCAACAAGGACACTTGTAACCGAACCTAAAATGAACAAAAAGGCAAAAAACAGCCGTGTTTTGATGACTTTACGAAGTTGGTTATGCATTACTATTCATTATACATGGTGTAGAAAAAATCAGGGTTGTACATCTATAATTCAAAAGTGTTACGACTGTTAAGCAAAAAGCAATTCTATTAATGCTTACGGGCAATTGGTATATTGATAGCAACAATGAAAATAATACAGCCATCACTCCCGCCAACCTTAGCTAAGTCAGACGACGTAATGGAACTGTTCAGTAGCGAAGATGTTATTTCTGGTTATCATATTGAAGACACCTGGTTTGTCAGTTCCGACCTTGAAAAGACGAGTCTGGTGGAATCGTTATTAACTAAAGTTGATTTTACTCGGGTGATTGTTCCTAAGTTTGATGTTACTGATTGTGATTTCCGAAACTGTAACTTTACTGCTAGCAAATTTCCCGACGCAGTGTGGCACCGAGTATCAATCGAAAATGCGCGCTGTACCGGCCTTCAAATTACGAATGGCGTATTAAAAAACGTTGATTTTAAAAACTCTAAATTAGATTTAGTTAACTTTCGTTTCTCACGTTTAGAAAATGTCGCCTTTGAAGATTGTGTCATTAATGATGTTGATTTTTATGATGCCCAGCTGAGGAATGTTGAATTTGTTAACTGTACGATAAATAAAATTACTTTCGCGAGCGCACGAATTATGAATGTTGATATCTCTCAATCAACAGTTGAGGGCATTAATGGTATCAATAGCCTACGTGGCGTCACGATGAGCTTCGACCAGTTAATGCAATTAGCGCCTTCGTTTGCAGCTGAAGCCGGCATTAAATTAAATAAGTCACCAACTAATCCATTAAATAATTAATACGTTAGGTAGTGTCCCGACCTACCAAAACCGAAGTTAACGTAGGTCGGGAATGGGTCACCTGAGGGAGCTGTAGTTGTCTTGTGCAGCCATGGCCCTCTTGAAGAGGGAGAATACGACCAGGCCCACGCAGTAGCCGACAAGCGTTACTGCGATGCCTATCCAGACAACCCAGCTCATCGGCAAGTCGATTGCCTCAGCTCTGACCATCTGCGTCAGTATTACCATGGTAGCGACTCCTACAAACAAGCTGTTGACGACGACGAACGTCCAGAGGAAGAAGTCCGATTGGCGCTTCGAGCGGATGAGCTTTGTTGCCAACTCGCTCTTGAGCCGTTCTTTTACTTCTGCTTCTGTCGTGCTGCTTGCTTCAGACATAGTTCCTCCAAGTTGTGTGTCCAGCTAAGAGCTGGATGCTCAATTAGCTAGATGACGCTCGTTAGGAATACCTATTGAGATACCTACATTATAGCATAAACATGATAAAAAATCAATAGTAGCGTATGCTTTGGCTTGTTAAATAAATCGCTTGGAAGTTAATTTTTATATCACATTAACCCGCTATACTAAGAGGTGCTAAATAAGGAGTTAATTGTGGGCAAATCCCAACGCTGCTACTGGTCTGAAACAAATGAACTTTTCATCCCCTACCACGACGAAGAATGGGGCGTGCCAACGCACGATGATCGCCTACTCTTCGAAATGCTCAACCTAGAAGGCGCACAAGCTGGGCTTAGCTGGCTGACAGTACTCAAGAAACGCGCTTCGTACAAAGAAGCATTTGATAACTTTGATGCTAAAAAGATAGCTAAATACACCGAACAGAAACGTGCTGAATTAATGGAGAACGCTGGAATTATTCGTAATAGCTTGAAAATCAATGCAGCCATCGAAAACGCCAAGGCATATTTAATAACTCAAAAAGAGTTCGGTAGCTTCGATAATTACATATGGCAATTCGTCGATAACCAACCATTAACGCACAAACAACAGGCTGAGGCTGTTGCAATCAGCGAATTAATGAGTAAAACAATGAAAAAGCGAGGGTTTAAGTTCATCGGCCCAACTATTTGCTTTGCGTTTATGCAAGCAACAGGGATGATTAACGACCATGAAGATTATTGCTTTAGGGCAAAAGAAATTAAATAACGAGTACGTTATCCAAATTAGCTTTCGTCTTTTTTAAGAAGGCATAGGTAACTTTATCCATCTTCGTACCATCAAAAATCGTCTTTTTTACTTCGCTGTAGTGCAGTGATACGTTTTGCAGTGTTGCATTCTTAAATGAGGCCTGGTCTAAACTACAACCAGTAAATACAGTGTCAGTAATTACCGCATCTTCGAACGATGCATCGGTAAAGTCTGAATTTTTATAAGTCGCTCCGGTAATAGTTACGTTATTAAAGTTAGAGCTTTTTAACGAAGATGATTTTATTTGCGTATCAACAAGCTTCGCATTTTCGAAGTTGGCATTTCGGATATCACTACTATTGAAACTAGCGCCCGTAAGGTCTGCTCCACTGAATACAGCATCCGATATAGCCGCAGCGTTAAAGATTGCCTTAGTTAAATTAGCTCCGTTAAAATCAGCGTTCTGGATAGCACTTCCGCTAAAGTTAGCGTCAACAAGGTTTACCCCACCCAGGTCAGCTTCTTCGAGTGCCACCCCACGGAACTTATGGACAGCAGATGGATTCGTTGGTTCTTTTGTAGGTTCATACTCCAGTTCATCCATGATTTCACTAACATCACCAAATGAGTCGATGGTCAGTTGGTAGGCCTCGTCATCAGACTTGCCTTCTGTCTTCAAGTCACGATATTTTTCTTCTAAGTTTGAAACCAGCTCGCGTGTAACGTCCGTTCGTGCCGGAAAGTTACCGTAGGGCGCAAATGCTTCATCTACAAATTTCTTTAGTTCTTTTTCCATATATCCTCCTATAACAAGTTATTTAAAATTTCTTTCGCGTTTTCCCAATTCTGTCGATTTGTCTTGTAAAGTTTTTGACCAACATTGGTAATTCGGTAGTACTTTCGCCGCCCGCCTTGCGATTCATCTCCCCAATACGAGATAATGTTTCCGTCGTTCTCTAAACGCTTCAGACTTGAGTACATAGTCGCCTCCTTCAATTCATAGCCGTTACCGGACATCTCAGCGACCAGTTTTGTTATCTCATAGCCGTATTTGTCGCCATTTAGCAACAATTTCAAGATAATCGTGTCAGTATGGCCACGAAGTAAGTCGGAAGTGAGTTTGATATCTATCATAGGTATAGTTTATGTCGAAGTACCTCGCCTGTCAAGGTAATTCTTACTTTTATATTTCATCGGGGGTAGATATATGATTTATCATTGCTTTAAATCTAATAACAAGGTATAACTATACAATCTTATGCATGGCTAAAGAGTCCAAAATCGATACTTAAGGGTGTGATAAGAGTGAAACGAGTTATCTACTGGATAGTAGCGATGATGCTTGCACTTATTGCACTCATCGCGCTGATAGAGATTACTGCCAGGGATTGGGAAGGTGTTAGCTCGCATGACATCCTTACCTCGGTTCCGGTAGTGTTGTTTATTGCCTGTGAAGGAGCAGCGTTTTCCTTTGCGCTGATTGCGGAACAAGCACGAGATTAACCTCCAAACAAACAACCGACGATAGGGCAATAAAATGAAAAAGGTTAAATTCAAGATTTACTCTTGGAGAAACAGACGTGGACAAGACGTTGCTGACCTACGGGCGATCGCTCGACACTGCGACGTGGATATTTCATACGTGATGTATCGGGGCATAAGCAAGCAGTGTATCATCGGCACCGCTGTCGGTACACTAGAGGATACCGCACGGTTCCTTTTCTTTCTCAAGTACGACGACATCATCGAGGCTTGAACCAAAGTCCGCTTCGGACGGGATGCTCACGGTATATCCGCAGAGCCCCTCCGAAAGCGGACTTATTTTAATTTAATTCTAAATCAGTAATTAAAATATAATGATCAGTTAATACGTCGCTATCAATACTTTTGTCTGTAAGCTGTAAGCCTTTATAAAGCAGGTGGTCGTAGGTTCTATTCTTAGGAGTTGTTGGCCCATCCGTACTCGCCTCTTCAAACCCTGCCTCGCGAAAATCAGGAAAATAGTGGCCTATCGTTGCACCATCGATATTAAAATCACCCAGAACAACCGTCCTATCGCCACTATGCGAAATAATCTTTTCTGATACATCGGCAAGAATTTCGAGCGCTTTTTCATCATCAAGCTCCATGCCAAACTTCCTAAAAGGAGTTAAGTGCAGCGTAAGTACTGAAACTTCGATACCATTAACATCAAGAGTTGCTTGAATATAGCCCTTATCGTGCGTGACGGCAGTCGTGCCGTCTTCCCATAATACTGAAATATTAGGGTTAAGGAATGTTCCAACCTGATGGCTAATAATAGGATACTTCGATACAATCGCATTCCCTAAATCTGCTCCAGCCTCGTTATGTGACCATGAAAATGATTCATTAATAAAGTAATTGTAGCCAAGTTTTGATGCTATTAGTGCCGCTTGGTCGTAAGAATCATTTTTTTGAATTTCTTGAAATGCAATAACGTCAGGTGAAATTGCTTTAAGTTTTTCAACAATGTCATCAATCGCATCAACATTGTAAGAAGCCATCAACCCTGGGTCTGTACCAGGTTGTAATGTTTTTGCTCCACCAATGTTCCAGCTGACAGTCTTTATCTTCATGCCTTCATCATATCAAAAAATAAATACTTTCGTTTACTGAGTACGATATTAGGCTTAAGTTTGTGAATACTTAGTATTTGTTTTATTCTATACATAACACCTCGAGAGAAGTGTTGAAAATCCTTAACAATTCATACACAAGATTGGAAGTGAATCGTGACTCGTTTACAGAGAGTTCAGTACATCGTACTGACTGTCCTGTTTGTTGGGTCGATTGCTTGGTTTTGCTATACGTGGTTTTCTTCGGACAACCTCGCGCGCAATTTCGGCGACCGACCAGTTGTGTTCGATGTCGTATTTTTCGCGGCACTGACACTTGTTCTCTTACATCCGGTGCTTATGCTGCTTCTCGGTTGGATTGTTACTGGGTTTGGTAAACTGCCCGAACAAGCTCAGCCGCGTTTGCGAACTGGTGAACCCCAACGGGTCGCCATTATCACAACGTACGTTGCCAGCAGCGAACCCTTGAGTATTCTTGCGAGAACACTCAAGTCAATGAAACTCGCAAAAGACCCGGACGGCTGGACTCATGATGTATGGGTTCTGGACGAACGCACTAATCAGGAAGATGGTCACAGAGTCGAAAACCTCTGCCGTCAACTTGGTGTGCACTACTTCACCAGAAAGGGAATCGATAAGTACCACGTCATCGGAAGCAAATTCACACCCAAAAGTAAGGGAGGCAACCACAACGCCTGGTATGACTCACACGGATTCGAAAAGTACGACATTGTCGCACAGTTCGACACCGACTTTGTGATTCGTCCTGACGCGCTGTTGGAAATCCTTCCTCACTTCAGCGACCCTAAAGTCGGCTGGGTGGGGACTCCGCAAATCTACACAAATCCTGACCACTTCATCGCAAGAGGCGCTGCCGAACAAACCTACGGGTTTTATGGCCCCTTCATGCGTGGGTTGGACGGTATGAGTGCAACAATGTTGATTGGTGCTAACCACACTATCCGCGTCAGTGCACTCCGTGAGATTGGCGGATACGACCCACACCTCACCGAGGATCTAGCGACAGGAATGGCGCTGCATTCACGGGGATGGCAAAGTCGGTACGTCGCCAAGGAGCTGGCGCATGGAGAAGGCCCTACTACGTGGATTGCCTACTTGAAGCAACAGTTCCGCTGGGCAAAAGGCTGCCTGGACTTGCTTATTACAAGCAGTGTTCCTAGGGTACGCACAATGCCCAAGCGACAGGCGTTTTTCTACCTGTGGCTACAGCTATTCTACTTGAACGGCTTGATGTTCGGTATCGCACTCGTGCTGATGCTGCTGAAATTCGGATTCGGTTGGGAAAGTTCCCTGCTGAACTTCGGTTCATTCATCGTTGCCTACGTCCCGCTTTTAGCGATGATGGAGATGACAATGCTATGGGTTCAGCGCTTCAACGTTCGACCAAAAGTTGAACGCGGGCTTTTCCTTCGTGCACGCGTGCTGATGCTCGCCGCAATGCCCGTATTCCTATGGGCGTTCATCTCGGCAGTTCGAGATCGCGGCAAGCACACTGAGTTCGAAGTAACCGCAAAAGGTGGCATGACCGTCAAGGTCACGGTAACTCGCGGAAAAAGGAAGGCGAGCGTTTTTGCGCCTCACGTCATAATCGTCATTGCCACTAGCATTGGTTTTGTCGTTGGAGCAGTCCTCGGCAACCTCGATGCAGTCAATGTAGCATGGGCGATATTCGTCATTGCTAGCCTTTTGATTCTCGTACTTCGACCGCAATGGTTCGAGTTGAAAGATGAGTTCAATATTCAGAGTCGACGTTTCCTGCGCGCAGTAAAGCAAGAAGCTCGGCTATTACTGCATCACGAAAAGAAAGTTGGTTCTATAAAGCTGCAGGTACAACGTGGCGTGAAGAAAGCGTCACTCGCCTTACCTATCGCTACGGTTGGCGCCTTGGCTCCTCTGAACGTCTTCGAGCCTGCTCGAGAACTGTTCATGATGAAACTAGATACCAGCCAATATAAATCGATTGATATAACTGAATAGCTCACGAACAAAGAGGTAGGTGTGTCGCCAGCGTTGCCGACCATCTCACCCTTGTTTCTCCAATCTTGATAATGAATAGTAAGGAATTACTTACATAAATGTGTATTTATGCTGATGAGTCCAAAAGGATGAAAAGTAATCTTAAAAGCAAAAGAGCCCTGCGCTATCAACGCAGAGCACTCAGCTTCAATGCGGATAGTTCAGGACTCAGGGTTCACCTTAGTCGTTTTTATATACCCGAACGTAATCAATTTTCATGACTGCCGGGAATTTGGTTGTTTTGTCGGGACTTCCTGGATAGTTACCTCCAATTGCAAGGTCGAGTGCAATTTGCATCGGTTGCGACGGAACGGTGTCGTCAGTCACACTGCGGACATTCTTGTCGTCGATATACCAATCAATCGAGCCTTTCTGCCAGTTCACCGCATAGGTGTGCCAGCTGTTAGCGAACGATGTGTCTGATACATACGTTTCGGTACTCATGGCTGAAACGTTTTGTTCGTCCGGCCAGAAGTACGTCAGCGCAACTTCGTTCGGCTTATGCCCAACTTGTTCCATGATGTCGATTTCCGGAGGCCATTCCTCGCCATTCGGTAGCAGCCAAAACGCTGGCCAAACCCCCTGCCCTTCCGGGTTAAAGATTCGGGCTTCATAGTAGCCGTACTGGTTAGTCCATTTAGCTTCGCCGGTTGGTGAGCCTTGGCCGGTTGTCAGCATCCCCGAACGATAATCGTATCCGGACGGATAGCCTTGTTCATCAACACCAAGTACAGGTTCTGCGATAGCAGTCAAAACTGCATTACCACCTTCAATTGCCACCTGGTCTTCCATGTACCACTGCAGTTCGTCGTTGCCGTGGTTTGAACAACCATTGGCGTATTCGGAATACCAGTCATAGCAGGTTGCCCACTTGGATGTATCCAGTTTAGTGCCGTCAAACTCATCGTTAAAAACGAGAGTATAACCGTCGAGGTTTGGTGCGGTCGGGGCCTTACGAGTCACAGTGATGGCAATTGTTACTACCAAAATCAGGATGACTAGTGCGGCGATGGGTATATAAATTTTCTTACGTACGAACTTCCGTTTAAAAGTCATCTCATAAGTATGTCAGCTTATTGAGAATGTGCAAACATAACTACTTTACCGATGGGAAGGTGATGTTAATCGATGCATTATGATGAAGTGTTGAACTACTTGCCGAGATAGTTCCACCTAAGTGTTCCATAATTAACTTATCTAAGTACAAACTGAGCCCCATACCTTCAACCGTTAAGTCGTTCTCGTGTGTTGCATGGTTGAATGGTTCAAACATCGCAGTTAACTTTTCTACTGAACCGAACGAACTGTCTTCGTTGGTAATTGAAACTTGTGTAGATTTACCGTTCTTAGATGTGTCGATATCAATAATGCTGCCAGGCTTCGAGAACATCACTGCATTATCAAGTACAGTACCCGTTACATAGCGTAGTAAGCGTTGGTCTTGAGCCACTGGCGCGTTCTCATCGTATTGTTCGACTACAACCAGTTTTTTATCTTGGATGGTTGTCTGGAGCCTTTGAACGCTTGATTGAACCAGCGCTTGTGGCGTAAACGTTTCGGTTTGGGCAGCCATACCATTAATTTGTGCAGCAATAGTTAGCTTAGATACAAGTTGCTCAAGCCGCCCAGATGCATCTTGAATGATGGCCTTAATATTTTCAGGAATAGTTCCATTGTTTGTGAGTGTCATTTTCAATTGGCCAATCTCATTCGATAGGTCGCTTTGCATTGCCATAATGAAGTTTGTTTTAGCGTTGAACAATTGAGCACGGTGTAAACTCATGGTTTCTTTTGCGTTCTCAATTTCCTTGTTAATAAAGACCGTGCGTGCACCAAAACCTATAATCAAAGCAAGTGCTACGATAATAATTACAGTGTAAACAAGCGCGTTGTTCAGTTCAACACCAGCCCCTGCAGCATTAAACAGTAACGTTACCGCAATCGTTAAGGCGATCGATACGATAATTGGCAACCAGAAATAGATAGATTTAAAGGCACTGCGGGTAATCTTTTCAATATCCGGACTGGTAATTTCAGCAAGTGACGAAGCTGCACCGTTTTCAAGTAGCACGTCGGCTTTAGAGCGGAGGGTCGCAACGACAGATTGGATTGCTGGTACCATGCTTGATGTCGCATCAAGAATCGTAATTGGGGTTCGAAGGTAATGTGAAGCGAGCGACAAGAACGTGTCCTTATCTTTCGCAAGCTGTGCTTCACGTTTTAATACTGAACGAATGCGGCGAATACGTGCCCATTCTTTGTACGATTCACGAATTAGGAATACACCGACGAAAATTGTTGTGGCATACGTCGCAACAATTCCAGCAGTAACAAGTGCTTCGGTATTATTCGCACCTTCAACGAGAGGTTCAGAGCCGTTGCCTGGTGTAGGATTCACAGGTGTAACAACAACTAGAGGAACTACCGGCACTACTGGTACTACAGGCGCTACAGTGTCGTCTGCAGGCGTAGTTGGAGTATCTTCATCATTAGGAGTTGTTGGTGCAACAGGTGTCGCTGGTGGAATCTCGTCTACAGGTGCGGTTTCAAGTACGGTAAATGGTTCGGATACGACTTGCGAAGAGGTATTGCCATTTGCATCGTACGTTACCGCTAAAATCTTATATTGTCCGCCAAGTGTCGCCGTACCAGCAGGAACACTATATTCAAGCGTCGAGCTTGGTGAAGCAAAGCCCTTAATATATACGGCACTATTTATATTCGTTGCGTCTGCAGCGAGTAAGAAAATGGTAGCAGTTGTTGGGCTTGTGAGTGCATTACCGCTACGGAATGTCATTGTTGTATCAATAGTTTCACCGTCAAGCGCGTAGGCAGGAGCGTCGATGCTCGTCTTCCATGGTGATACAACTGTCTGCAGCTGTTTGCTGACAATACCATATGTATCAGCGAAAGTTGTTTCAGTTGTTTCAGCCACAGCATAGAAATCACTAGCACCAGCTATAGTTTGAACTGGGTCAACATTGACGGCGAAGTTTGTTTGGTCGGTGGCGGTATCGCTTTTGAGCAAAGTAACTCCTTGGCGCCATTTGGTACGCCAATCAACAGCAACCAATTGATCGTTCACTAAATTACGAGAACTAAAGTTATTGGTGACCTTACCAGTAATTGCACCATTGCCGTTGCGCGCGAATAGTTGCGCACTTGCTTCATATTCGCCCAGTGCGTTCAATGTTTGAATAGTATTTTGGCCATCAACATATGTTCGGTGAATAAGTACATCAAGGTTAGCATTATCAATCAACACGGTATCAACTGCGCCATCCCAGTCGGATGCCGTAATGGTTGCATTACCAACCGCAGAATCTCGATAGTATACGTTTGCATAGCCAATACCTTCCGGAATGTTAATAACCATTGTATTAAGCCATGGCCCAGAAGTACTTGTAGCGAACTGACCAGTCGATGTTGTACTTGTTACGCGAATGTTGATACCGCCCACTGGCGCGTTTGTAGACACGCCGGCACCATCACGAAGCTCAACAGTTATATTTGGTGATGTCGTATTTGGAGCAATCGTTACTGGCGATTCTGGTTGCGTAATGACAAGCGCAGTAATTGGGTTAGTATTCCCCTCCCCAACAGTAATTTCAGATTGCTGACCTTCGATACCATTCGCATCAGTTACAAAGACTGTTTTTTCACCTTCGGTTGTAAATGCAACTTGGTTCGTAAATACATGAACACCCTTATCGATAGCTGGAATAAACGTATAGGTTTCTGGTAGTTGCGCGTCAAGGTCGTCACTGCTGAACGTTACAGTGCCATTGTAGTTCTCTACAATATAACCGTCAACATCACGGGCAATTAATACTAATGAGCTTTGAGTACCTTGAGCTTGAGGATCGGAAATATTGGTTACTAAGAAATTGTTAACAATTCGCGGAATGTTAGATGACGGTAATACAGACAATGACTGTACTGCATTAACCAAAAGTACATCTGGAGTAAGCGGTAATGTATCGCTTGCGGTGATTGTTCGGCCTCCATCAACTGTATCTTGGTAATAGAAGCTGGCAGTTGATGAGCCGTTTTGCATAGTGATACTACTCACATCCCAATCAACTTTAGAACTACCAAAGCGACCAGTCGCAGCGCTACTCGTTAAGAAGATTGTCTTATCGCCAGTAACCGGAACCGCGATACCATATTGGTTTTGTTGTTGAATGGTCAGAGCCGCAGATGGACTGTATTGGTCAACGCTTATTGGTTCGTTAAGATACACGAGTTGGGTCGGTTCCCCGTAACGAACCGTAACAGTACCTGTTTTAGTGACTGTTGCTGCACCAAATACACTTTGCCCAGGTAGCGTTTGCACTCCAACTGCACCTGTGTCGTTTCGGTAATAAAAGGCTGCCGATGTTTGACCTGCTGGCACTGTAAGTGTCAATTGGCTGGTGAAGTTACCATTACGCGTAGTTGAGTATTTGCCCGCACCGTTTGGCATGCCTAGGTATACTAGCTGTCCGCCGTTAGTAGCAGGAGTAAGCTGGTCGTTTGCATTTAATAGTTCCACGTTAATCGCATCAGTCACACCGCCACGTTCAAGCAACGCATTGCCAGGTGTAAACTTGAATGACTTCGGGTTACCAACGATTGCATTACCGGTTGCCGTAATCGGGTCAACAATGCTAACAGTACCATCTTGAGTATCGCTAACAGTCAGGCTGAATGGCCCAATAGTATTTTGCTTATAGGTAAATGAAGCATTTGATGCACCAGTTTGAATTGTAAATTGTCCGCCACCTGATGTTTCGCTGGTTGCATCTGAACGCACATATAGCGTTACGGGGCTTGTAGCGGTAACGACATTACCGAACTCATCATACAGTCCAACTCGGTACGTTCCCGGTACGCCAACTTCAAGTGTGGTTGGTGAATTAATGAATCGAATCTCTGCAATACCCGCAGCGACGAAACTAATATTATGTGCAGATTGTCCCAAACCGGCAGATTGCCCAGTAATAACAGCGACGCCAACTTCTGACTGACGGTAATTAATATTTGCTTGCGATTGCCACGCAGGAATCGTAATTTGAGTCGTGGCGTTGCCATCTGCGTCAAAGAATGAACCAGTTTGCCTATTTGAGGTAAAGTTCACTGCAGTATCGCTTGCTGCCACAACTGAAATACCATAGCCGTTTAATAGAGTTGCGGTTATTGGTACTAATGCACCAGTTTGTGAAGTCGTTGCACCCGTAATACCAACAGATGCCGCAGCGCCTTCAATATAATTCAATGTAGCACTTGTATCAGCCAGGCTTCCAACTGCATCAATCGAGTCATTTTGATCACGTGCGTACACGGTTACTTGGCCAGAAACATTATTCTTATAGTTAACAGTTTTCGAACTCTCCCCAACGTTGAAGCTGATCGCACCTGGTGTAAACTGCCCATCTGAAGTTGTTGCAAAGTATACAGTCGTACGCACCTTAGCAGGTGAAATGTCACCGTTTTGGTCAAGCAGGTTAATCGAGAGTGAACGAGTTTCGCCCTTCGTTAATGTTTCGCTTGGCACAACAAGTCCAACGCGAATTGGGAAATTGCTGTCAGTAATGGTTATTGTTTGTGATGCAGATGATAAACTATTCGCAGATATAGTTAAGCTACAGCTACCTTGAATCATTGCTTTGTAATAGAATGTGACGTCTGTACTACCAGCTGGCAATAGAACACCAGAAACTGGTTGCCAATCAACAGCATCTTCAGAGAACGTACCGGTTACGCAGGTTGAAGCGAAGTTAACGGTCGTATCGCTCGTCAGTGGCGATGCATTGTTGTACATGTCGCGAATTGCGACGTGCAGGTCTTCAGAAGGCTCGCCTTCACCAACTGTTTGTGACTGGGTAGTGTACACAAGTCGAGTTGGCGCTTCAGGTGTTACTGTAACTTGTTGCGTTGCTGGCGTAGCAACACCTGCCATAGTTACATTAATGCTTCGTGTCCCAGCTAAAGTATCTGAATAATAGAACGATCCTGATGATTCACCGTCAGCGATAGTTACAGTACTGATTGTTGTAGTGTCACCAGCGTTTAAAAAGAACTGGCCGCTAGCTATGCTAAGTTGTAGCTGCGTAGAGCCATTTTGAATTGCTGGCGTTCCATCAGCCTTGCGTAACTCTACAGTAACAATGCCCGTCTTCTCACCAGCCTTAATGGTTCGCGCCGGTGTAGTGAATGCTAATGTTTCAACAGCATAGCTTGTAATTGATACTTGTTGAGTAGCTGCGGCAATACCAGCAATCGTTGAAGTGATCGTACAGTTAGCAGGTGTAGAGTCTTTATAGTAGAACGTTGCATCACTAGAACCTGCCGGTACGTTAATTGCTGTAATATTCTGCCAGTTTGAGCTACTGAGTGAGAATGTGCCCGTGCCACAACTTGAAGTAAGTGTCACTGTTTTATCTGTTTCGAAAGTAGCATCGTTATTAAATGCATCACGAATAATCGCATGGATAGCCGTCGTAGGAGTATTAGGCGCTACAGATGCAGTTGGCGATTGGTACACAAGTTTTGTTGGCGCAGCAGCTTGTACGGTCAATGGTTGAGTCGTTGTTGTGCTTGTAGCACTAACCGTAGCAGTGATAGTTTTAGCACTAGCAATCTCTCCGTAATAATAGAATGAAGCCGTTGCTGCTCCTTGAGCTATTGCAACTGAGGTAATTGCAGCTGCCCCAGCATCGTTAGTTGCAACAAACTTACCGTCAACAATTCCAATATTTACGACAGTACCATTTTGAAGCGCAGGGCTACCGTCGGTTTGTCGGACTTCAATATCGATTTTATTAGAAACCACACCAGCAACGACTGTTTGTTGTGTAGAGGTAATAGCAATGCTTGCGATTGGTTGTCCACTAATAGCAAGGCGGGTCGTCGCATTGGCAATATCCGCATCAGGGTTATCGAGCGTTGCTTTGTCACTCGCGGTTAAGGTAAGTGGGCTGCCATAAAATACGGTTTCCTTTGCATAGAATTGCACGGAAGATTGGCCAGCTAAGATAGTGACGGGGTTTAAGTTCCACGGCCCAGTTGCAGAAGAACCAAAACGAGTCGTTGTTTGATCGCTATATGGATACACGTTCAAGTTTGCATCTTGAATGACGACATTTCCAAATACATCGTAGCTTGTGACAGTGAATGCACTTGATGCTGTATTGATTGCTGTTGAAGATGTAAGCGGAGTAATACCGAAGCTCGCGGTATCTGAAGATGTAATTTCGACTTGGTCGGGTGTTGCTGTCATACCTGCGCGGCTTGCACTTAAGGTACTCGTACCAGCAAGAGTGTCGCGGAAGTAGACTCGCTTTAAGCTTTGACCCTGGTTAATAGTTACCGAGCTCACCGGCGTGAATGGTGTTTGTGTCAGCGAGAATTCACCGCTTGGTGTTGAACTGCTGAGCCCAATGACAGTCGTTTCGACTGCAGGTGCTGCCAAGTTATTGCTATCAAGTAGTTGTACATCAACCGCAGTTGAATCCCCTGCTTCCATAGTTGATAAGATAGAATTCAAAGTAATTTTAGTAGGTAACGCTGTAACAATTTGTACTTCTTTAGTAGCATCTTCCAGGCGCACCGTTTCCGTCATTGGTCGACCATCTACAAAAGTAAGTGACGTGAAGTCAGTGCTCGTACTAATAGTTGTGTCGCTAAAGGCAATCGTTGCACCCGTCAGGCCTGATGGGATAGTAAATTCTGTCGGGCCTGCGACACCTGTTGTTGCGGTAGTCGGATAGAAGAATCGAGAAGTTGGCGTGTCGCTGTCGACACGGATAGTAACGTCCGAGTCTGTGCTGACGAGGTTACCGGCATCATCGAGAAGTTCTACGAGATAGTTAGACTTTTGACCACTCACCATTGCCTGCAAACCTGTGATGCGCATCTTTGTTGGCGGCGAAAGACCGGTGGTAATAGATTGGTTAGCGTTCAACCAGCCAAAGTCACCACCCGTTGCTTCACCCGCGTTGTCCATAGCTCGAACTGTTGTCGTATGCGCGGCTGAATCACGGAAGTATACGTTCACAGAAGACGAGCCGGCTTTAATAGTTGCGCCAACAGGCATTGAACCTGACCATGTGAGTCCGTCAGTACTAAATTCGCCCGTTGCAGAAGGAGAATATAGGAAGATTGACTTGTCGGCTGTCACAGGAATACTAATACCATTCGTATCTTGTGACTGAATAGTGATTGGTGAGCTAAAGTGCCCAGCGGTAACGCGTTGCTCGGGTGTAATAATAGCTAATTGGCTAATTGTTCCACTGTTCGGTGCTTGAACGGTAATAGAACATTGTTGGCCACGGGCAACCGCACTGTCGATGGAATCTTCTGCCACGACACAGTACTCACCTACACTACCCATAGTGACGCCGTTAGTGAATGTCTTAATGCCGTAATCGGTCGACTTCATTGTGTAGCTTGCAGGTACAGTTGCAGCCGGGTCGGTTGAGCTAAAGTTAATTGTGCCCGTGTAATCAGTTCGCTGGTTGCCATTCTTGTCAGTTACGCGAATAGTTACAGAGCTCGGTACGCCGGCTTTAATAGGGTCACTTACCCCTGTTACAGTGAATCGATATGGTGAGCTAATTGTAGCTACTTGGGTAAATGGTGTCATACCAGCAACGGTACCTGTGATAGTTGGCGTACCCGCGGTCGTATCTTTGTAGTAAACGTTAACCGAAGACTGACCAGCTGGAATAATAACGGATGTATATGTCCAGCGAGTTGCAATGTCTTCAGTAAGGTTTCGCGCAAAGGCGCCACCAGCTGATGTTGTCGCAAGCGTTACTGTGGTGGCTACCGGTGAAACGACAAGCTGGCCACTAGCATTACGAGCAGTAATAGTTAATGTACCAGCCTCTTCTTTAGATAAGTTCAAAGCAGTATTTGTGAATGCATATGATTGCGCATTATACGTGTAGCTATTAGCTAGTGTTACCGTATTGTTATACGTACCAGAAACGGTTACATCTTTAACGCCAATCGTTCCAGCAGGCGCTACAGCTGTCAATGTCGTGCTATTCACATAAGCAACACTTGTTGCGAGTACTCCACCAACTCGAACTTGATACCACGTTGCTCCATCTGGATTATTCACAAAGCCAGTACCGGTAACTGTAATAGTCGTTCCACCTCCCATTGGGCCAGCTACCGGTGAAACTGATGATAATGTTGGATCAGCAAGTCTATAGGTGAAAGCATTTGTTAAAGTTGACGTCATCCCGTAATCATCTTCAACGGTAACGTTAAATACGCCCGGTTTTGCAACGGCAGGAGTAACAAATGTTAATGTCGTACCGTTTATTACTGTAACCGACGGTGAGTAATCGCCACCTATCTTAACCTTCAAATTGCCACTAAAGCTTGAGCCAGTGAGGGTAACAGTATCTCCACCCGAAACTAGTCCAGTACTCGGCGCAATACTTGACGCGACAGGGGCCGCTGCATAAGTATAGGCGCTGGTCTTAGCCACGACCTGATCATCATAGCTCGTAGCTACGACATTCGTAACGCCGGCAGTATGAGCAGGAGTTACGGCGGTCATTTGAGTTGGTGAAAGAATCTGCACATTGGTTGCCAAACTACCGCCGAAACTAACGGTCATTACTTTCGTAGTAGCAACAGTTGTCACTGCTACAGATGTAAGCGAGTCGACAGTAGCGCTGTTACCTAATTGCCCGACACTGTTCGATCCCCAACAATATGCTTGGTTATCAGAAGCTTGTGCGCAGCTATGGTATCTACTGTTACTTATACTTGTGATAGTCTTACCAACAAGCGCACCGTCAGTATGAACTAAGGTCGGTGATGTTACAGCTGTCTGGTTACCGGTACCCAGTTGTCCATTATTGTTTTGGCCCCAACAATATGCTTTGTTTTCAGTAGTTATAACACAAGCATTAAAGTCACCCATTGTAAGAGAAGCGACTGTTTTACCGTTTAAATCTCCACTCGTAGTAATAGGGTTTGGTATATAAGGGTTGACGATTGATGGATTGCCAAGCTTTCCATCAGTAGCATCACCCCAACAATACACAAGGTTTTCGGTTGATAGACCACAAGTAGTGTACCAACCTGTTTCAATGGATTTAAGCGTCTTGCCACTGAGCGCGCCGCTTGTTGATATAGGTGTAGGGGTAACTGTGCTTGCGCCACCACTATTCCCCAGTTGACCGTAGTCGTTGTTACCCCAACAGTATGTTACGTCATCAGATGCGATGATACAGCTATGGTACATTTTAGAACTCATAGATTTAACCGTTTTACCGGTAAGCGCACCACTCATAGTTACAGCGACAGGACTTGTTGCGGTTGCGGTACTACCATTACCTAGCTGTCCCCTGCTGTTATATCCCCAACAGTACGCCTTGTCATCGGATGCAATGACACAGGTATGAATATAGCCAGCTTGGATTGATTTAACCGTTTTACCAGCAAGAACACCACTAAGCGTCACGGCGACCGGAACGCGTGACATGTTGGTTGAGCTATTGCCTAACTGGCCATAAGCATTTGAGCCCCAACAGTAAGGTAGATCATCGGAAGCGATAACACATGTATGGTCATTTGAAGCCGATATAGTCTTGATTGTTTTACCAGCAAGTACACCTGTATTTGTAACTGCTACAGGCACCGATGAGTTTGTGCCGCCACTATTACCAAGTTCGCCGCTTGAATTTATGCCCCAACAATACGCTTGTTGTTCGTAAATACCACAGGTGTGCTGTTCACCACTGCTAACTTTTGACAATTGCCTCGCACCGGCAAAAAAATTCGTACCAGTAAATGCCACAGTTTGGCCACCGGCAGTCGGTCCACCAGTTGGATTTAAAGCAGAAATTGTCATTGGCGCATTTTGATACGTAAAGCCACTTAAAAGTGTACTAGTCTGCCCGTATGAATCTGTAATAATGATATCTACAGCACCGGCAACACTCACAGCTGGAGCGGTAAAAGTAAGCGTTGTACTATTAATAATAGAAATATTTGTTGCGTCATTTGCGCCGACCTTTACACTCGTAACGTTATTAAAGAATGATCCAGTCAGTGTGATTGTATCGCCACCAGCTTTCGGCGCTTTATTAGGTGAAACAGAAGAAATTGAAGGTGTTGCACCATAAGTGTAGCTATTCACCGCAGTGACAGTTGTATTATCATAGCGACTCACGCTTGTATCTGTGGCGCCAGCAGCATGTGCGGGAATAGTTGCCGTCAGCGAAGTGTCACTAATACGTTGTACATTCGTTGTCGCAATACCACCCATCGTGACAGTTGGTTCATTTGAACTAACTTGCGTTACAGCGTTTGGTACGTTTGATGCTGTTGTTGAACCATTACCCAACTGACCACTTGTACCAGCGCCCCAACAGAAAGATTTATTGCTGGTTGTGACCGCACAGGCGAACGTAACACCGAATGATACTGAACGAATTGATTTATTTGCTAGTGCACCTGATGTACTCACAGCGACAGGTACGTTAGAGTTTACTGCAGTGCCAATACCGAGCTGTCCTGCCGTATTAGCACCCCAACAGTATGCCTTGTTATCTGAAGCTACAGAACATGAACCATTTCCACCTAATTCTATTTTTTTAATCGTCTTTGACGTCAACGCTCCACCGACGACTACTGCAGTTGGAACACTTACATCGGCATTGTCCCCTGTCCCCATCTGGCCAACATTGTTATCACCCCAACAATACGGTAAGTCATCTGAAGCAATCGCACAGGCATGACTTGTACCGGCTGAAATTGATTTGATAGTTTTTCCAGCAAATGCTCCTGTCTTTACAACCGCTATAGGTGTGTAAGATAAATTCGTATTGCCTGTGCCAAGTTGACCTGAAGTATTTGTTCCCCAACAATACACTTGGTCATCAGACGCAATGACACAAGTACTTATACTGGACGCACTAATTGACTTAATAGTTTTACCGGTCAGCGCACCGGTGGCAACTGCCACGGGTATAGAAGATTGGCTGGTAGTACTCGTCCCTAGCTGCCCAGAACCATTATTCCCCCAGCAGTACGCCTTGTCATCGGATGCGATAGCACAGGTATAAGAGTCGCCAGCTGAAATCGATTTAATTGTTTTTCCGGCGAGAGCACCGGCCTTACTCACGGCAACAGGAGCGTTGCCATTTGATGTTGACGCGTTTCCTAGTTGGCCATTCGTACCAATTCCCCAACAGTACGCCTGGTCATCCGAAGCAATGGCACAGGTATGGCTTCCTCCTGCATCAATTTGTTTAATTGTCTTACCAGCAAGAACACCCGTCTTAGTAACCGCCACAGGTACAGTCGATCCTGCAGTTCCGCTTCCTAGCCTATTTGCCAGACCCCAACAATATGCATCACCGTTATACACACCACAAGCGAAGTTACTACCTGCGGTTATTTGTGAGATGTCTTTGATACCGATGGTAAAGTTAGTACCCGTTATAGTGACTGCGCCACCGCCAGTGATAGGTCCGCTATCTGGCGAAACGCTAAATATTGTCATTGCGATGTCAGTGTAGTTAAAATAAGATGAATCTGACTGCTGACCCATCGCATCCTCTACAATCACCTCTACATTACGACCTGATGTTTGGGTAGGTGTAATAAATGTAATTATAGTATCGCTCACTAAATTTACAGAACTAAGATAAGCATCGTCCAAGCGAATTTTAGTGCTTGCATCAAAACCAGTTCCCGTAATCGTAACAGTATCTCCACCAGCTACAGATCCAGTGCTCGGAGTCAAATTTGATATTGCTGGAGGTGCTATATAGGTATAACCGTTTGCAAGAGTTGCTGTTTGACTATCGTACTGTGTAATCGAAACGTTCTTAGACCCAGAAGTGCTAAATGGAGTATTGGCAGTAATTGATGTTGACGAAACAAGCTGAGGATTAGATGCAGATATACCGCCAATAGTTACGATTAGTGTTGCCTTGGTCATTACGTTTGACGCTACCGCTGTTAAAACGTTGGTTACAGTCCCATCGCCGAGTTGACCGTAGGCGTTAGCACCCCAGCAATACGATTGATTATTCGATGCAACTACACAAGTGTGGTTTATACCTGCTTCTACAGAAAGAAGGGAAAGTCCTGTCAATGCGCCAGTGCGAGTTACTACCACTGGTGCATTAGCTGCTACCGAGCTGTTATTACCAAGCTGACCAACTGAGTTAATGCCCCAACAGTATCCGTTATTATCAGAAGCAACACCACAGGTGTACGAGCTACTTATGCTCAATGACAATAGTGTTTTGCCTGCAAGGGCACCAGCCATATTCACACCAATAGGTATAGTCGAAGCGGTATTAGTTCCCGTTCCTAAAAACGCACCAGAACCCCAACAATATGCCCGTCCTTCGGTGGTGATCGTACAACTATGACTTGTGCCGGTTGCTATTGATACGAGCGTTTTGCCATTTAATACACCTGATGTATCCGTAGCGACCGGTACACTAGACGCTGTAGTTGTGCCGTTTCCAGTTTGACCCATATCGTTTCTTCCCCAGCAAAATGCCAATCCATCTGTCGTAACAGCACATGTACTATCAGTACCTGTCGATATTTGTTTGACTGATTTTCCACTCAAAGCACCTGCAGTTACTACGGCAACAGGAACCAAAGAGTCTGTCGTATTACCGTTGCCTAGTTGACCATAGAAGTTACGTCCCCAACAATATGCATTGTTGTCTGATGCAACCAGACAAGTACGCGCCACTCCAATATCAACAGAGAGGACTGTTTTATTAATCAGGGCGCCACTCATAACAACAGCCGTTGGTACACGTGCAGTAGTAGTTGTATTGTCGCCAATTTGCCCATATTGATTCTGACCCCAGCAGAATAATTTTCCTTCTGAAGTAATTGCACATGAGCTATTTGATCCTGCAGACACAGATACAACTGTTTTACCTTTTAACACTCCTGACGTATCTACAGCAACAGGAGTGAGTGAGTTAACGAGCGTATTGTTACCTAATTGACCAGTGTTATTATAGCCCCAACAGTAGACAGCTCCTTCGTATAAGCCACACGTATGGTAATCACCTTCTGCTATATTGGTCAGTTGTTTTTTACCTAACGAAAAGTTAGAGCCTGTGAGACTTATTGATTGGCCGCCCGCGGCCGCCCCTTGGTTTGGTGTGATGCCTGACAACGAAGGCGCTAGCTCATAAAAGTACAATCCCGACTGAAGGTTAAAACGTTGTCCATCTGCATTAACAACCGTGACTCGTTTTGCGCCGACCACAGTTGCAACAGATGTAAATGTAATAGTCTGAGCATCAACGTAAGCGCTTGTTGTAGATATGCCATTAATTTCAACAGTCGATGTAGGTTCAAATCCAGTACCAATAATGGTTACCGTATCGCCGCCTACGGATGGAACCGATGAAGGCGTGGTGCCTGTGACCACCGGCGCCGCTAAAGCCTGCGCTGGGTGTGAAAAAATACTCACCGCTAGTACACTAAAAATGAACAAGAATGCAGCAACTACTGCGTTTCTTGTCATTCTGACGTACCGTTGCTTTATATTCCTTATCACCCCTGGCCTTCACTAATAAATTTATAAACGTCCGCTAGTAATTGTAGCTAGCTATTCAATCGTTCGATTGCAGCTTTCGCTGCTGTGTTCTCTGCATCGTGTGACAATATCTCTTCGTATGTCTTCTTCGCGTTCGCCACATCCTTCGCTTGCTCATATGCCACTGCGAGGAGTTGCTGAAGCTGTGTATTGTCCGGTAACTCTTTGAGCCCTGCTTGATATGTTGCAATTGCATCTTGAGGCTTGTTCTTGCTGTAGAGTTGAACGTTCGCCAAGTTCGAGTAAGTGTTCAGAGATTTCGGTGCTAACTCGATTGATTTCTTGTACGTTTCAATCGCTTTATCAACTTGCCCTAAATCGCGATACGTATTTGCAAGATTATTAAGTACAACTGCATCTTTTTTATCTAACTTCGAAGCTTCTTCATATTGTTTCTTAGCGCCGTCAAGGTCGCCAGTTGCATAGAGCGCAACACCATAGTTCTTCCGCGCAGTAGCATCCTTGGGGGATTTATCGACTGATTCTTTCAGTTCTGGGAGCTTTTGCTGATATTCCAAACCAATTTGCGTTTGTTTAACTTCGGTCGGCTCTTTTTTCGACACTACAGCTAACACGATAGAGCCTACGGCAAACAACAAAATAACACCAACAATAATAATGGCTACAATTTTATTTTTACTGGCCCAGCTTGCGACCGATTTCACTATGCTACTAATGTTGTTCAAAAGCACTCGCAGTGCACGGGAAACACCATTCCCTCGTGAATTTTTTACCTTCATATACCCCCAATGTATTGGCACTATTCTACCAAAAAACATACCCCTTATGCAAGGGGTAGAGGTTGTGGTTAAAACCTGTTCTCTCAGGTTCTACAAAGCTAAGCTTTTCCGCCTTGGTTTAAAATATTTTTGTTAATAACACCGCCATCTTCATTAATTTCGTAAATGACAACTTCACCAGTGCCAATTTCGAGTTCATGGACGTTTTCGTCGTCGATTTCATCCAAATGTTTCATTAACGCACGAAGTGAATTACCGTGTGCCGCAACAATAATGTTCTTACCTTCTTTGAGATCTTCAAGAATCTGCTCTTCGTAGTAAGGGAGTACCCGGGCATGGACATCTTTTAAGGTTTCGCCATTCGGCACGGGGTGATCCCAGTTACGGCGAAGCTTCATAAACTCTTCATCACCAATTTGATCTTTAATTTCCCACTTATTTTTGGCTTGGTAATCACCGTAGTGACGTTCATCTAAGGCGTTGTGCCGTACTGTTTCTAGATCAACGTTATTTAAAGCACCTTTAATTTCGTCCAGTGTTTGGTGAGTACGACTTAACGACGAAGTGTGCGCCTTATGTAGCGTAATATCGTGCAGGTGCTCTGCGGCCTTCCGAGCTTCAGCTTTTCCTTGCTCGGTTAGCGAGACATCTTCTTGACCTGTCCAAAGGCCAAGCGCGTTCCATTCAGATTGCCCGTGTCGTACTAATACTAAATATGCCATTATTAACCTCTCTTAAGTGCATTACGACCAGCAAACACAGCACCTTCGCCAAGTTCTTCTTCGATACGAAGCAGTTCATTGTACTTCGCAACGCGGTCAGTCCGTGAAAGACTACCGGTTTTAATTTGACCAGTGTTTAAGCCAACTGCCAAGTGGGCAATTGTTGTGTCTTCAGTTTCGCCTGAGCGGTGCGACATAACGGCAGTCCAGCCAGCATCGTGGGCCATCTTTACAGCTGCGATCGTTTCAGTCAACGAACCAATTTGGTTTACCTTAACTAAAATTGAATTGGCCGCTTTTTCTTCAATACCGCGCTTCAAGAATTCAGTATTCGTAACGAGTAGGTCGTCCCCTACCAATTGCAATGAATCGCCAAGTTCAGTAGTGAGCGTTGCCCAGCCAGCCCAGTCATCTTCAGCTAGTCCATCTTCGATTGAACGAATTGGGAAACGATCAGCAAGGTCTTTATAGAATGCGGTCATTTCTTCACTATTCAGTTTCTTGCCTTCGGTATTAAGAACATACAAACCATCTTCAAGCAGTTCTGAGCTTGCAACGTCAAGTGCGAGTACTACGTCTTCGCCAAGCGTGTAGCCTGCTTTTGCAGTCGCTTCAGCAATAAGTTCAAGGGCTTCTGCATTACCGTTCTTTACAGCTGGCGCGTAGCCACCTTCGTCACCAACAGTTGTTCCATAACCTTTTTCGTGCAGTACCTTGCCAAGCGCTTGGAAGATTTCTGCACCGATTTGAATACAGTGGCTAAAGCTCGAAGCTCCGACGGGCATAATCATGAATTCTTGAATGTCAGTACTACCAGCAGCGTGCTTACCACCGTTAATAATATTCATCATTGGAAGTGGTAATGTGAATTCTGTGTTACCGGCAAGGGTCGCAACGTAGCGATATAAAGGAAGTTTCTGGTCAAGTGCAGCAGCTTTTGCAACTGCCAATGACACAGCTAAAATAGCGTTCGCACCAAAACGAGCTTTGTTTGGCGTGCCATCAAGGTCAATCATAATTTGGTCGATGCCAGCTTGGTCGGAAACTTCTTTACCAATAAGTGCTTCACGGATTTCGGTATTAACGAAAGCAACAGCCCTCAAAACACCTTTACCGCCATACGCTTGGTCGCCATCGCGAAGCTCAATTGCTTCGTGCGAACCAGTACTTGCACCAGAGGGTACAGCAGCGCGGCCAAGTGTGCCATTGTCAAGAATCACGTCAGCCTCAACGGTAGGATTACCTCGGCTATCTAAAATTTGTCGGGCTTTAATATCAGCAATAATCATTAGGTTCTCCTTATTTACAACCTTCTTATTATACGCCCAATTTCGCTACCGCCCCATATCTGAGTAAATGAACGTATGAAAAAGGGCCCCATTTCTGGGGCCCGGCACCGAGTTAACGGTGTTTACTTCACATCTTCGAGGGATCCTTAAACAAACGGTACATGTTGACCAGCGCAAGGCTAATACCGGTGAGTCCGCCAACAATGACGATGAGCCCGGCAACGACCAGCGCGATAATTACATCGCGTGTAACTGCCAAGACAATGAGGCCTGTGATACCGCCAAGTGCCGAGCTTCCAGCCATAATGGCGATTGCAATAATATGACGTTTCATTTCAAATCCTAACTAGGAATGTAGCGATTGTTTAAGAATAGGTTCACCTCTGCTCTCTCGAGAACGAGGTGCAAATGTGGAGTTACTATACCAACTATTTTTAGTAACGTCAATTAGCTCGGGATGTCCGTTCGATTGTTCACACGAGGCTCATAGGCATAATCGTCCCGTAATAAATTCACACTTCTTGCACCGCTCATTTTTTTCACAATCTTCGCAAAGGCATGTGTTCCATAATTTAATGGCGATTTCATATCTTTATCTTCAAGCAGAGCAAGCCGCTGTTCGGTTGTTATGCCCGTATCGCTCAAGTACTCGGCCCACTCTTCCGCGGCAATCTGGCGGGCTTCAGGTGTGTCGATAGGAAGCAATGTTACATCAAACTGTTCTTGATTCTGCGGCCGTTGCATAGCGACATTTAGTAAGCCTGCTTGCTCTATATTAATTCGCACATACGAAATGTCGAGTGGTTCATTTGTTGATGACGAAATGAACTCACCCATTGCTATTCGCTTACTTCGTCAAATGCTTTTGCAACACTTGGGCTGTTAGTTGTCAGCCTTTTAATAGATAAGTCAGTCGCTTTGTTATTTGCTAAACGAAGATTGTTATCTGATTTCAGCAAGTTATCTTTTACTTTATTCAAGTGGTCGATCGTCTTATCAATTTCATCAATAGCTTTAGAGAACTGGTCAGATGCTAAGTTGTAGTTTCGACCGAACGCTTCTTTAAATGCATTCATATTGTTTTCAAAGTTCGATACATCAATATTTTGGTTATTAAGTATGTGAATTTCTTTGCGAAGCTCTTGCGACTTCATGTTGCCTTGGCGCAAGAAACCAATAGTCGTAATAAAGTGCTGTGGTCGAATTGAATACATGTTTGGGTAATCGTGAACAGTCACAATGTCGTCGTAATATTCGTTATCTTTTTCAAGCAAACTTACAAGAACTGCGAATTCACAGCCTTTTTCTTTGCGGTCTTTATCGAGCTCTTTAAAGAAGTCTTTGTTTTTATGTTTAGTGGCAGTGCTATCGTCTTCATTTTTCATCTCAAACATAATAGAAAGAATTTCGTTACCATTCTCATCGTTCTCTCGGTAAATATAATCACCCTTAGAGCCGGTTGCTGAAACCTTATTGTCCTTGGTGAATTCAGCATTAGGAAATGCGAACGGGCGAATACGATTAAACTCATTTTCACAGTGCAATTCCAGTGACTCACCTATCATTTTGGTGCTCATCTTAGAACGCATTTCTTTTAATGAAACCAGGGCAGTTTCACTTGAACGAAGTTGCTCTTTTAGCTTCTCTTCGTCGAGTTCTTTTTTGTGCTTAATTTCATTAATTTCAGTTTCTTTGTCAGTAAGCTTTTGACGATAGTTTTCTTCAATAACCCGTTGGTCTTGCAGCGCCTTCAACTTAACTTCAGAAGTCGTTTGCGTTGCAATGGTTTCGAGCTTCGAATTAAGCGCAGCAATTTCTTGTTCTTTTTTAGAAATAGCATCTTTTGAGCGATCAATAATTTCTTGCTCTTTCAAACGGGCTTCAAGTGCTTTTTCGCGTTCAATCGCCTGCTTCTCTTTATTCAACTGGGCGTTAAACTCGTCCATCTTAATAGAATTTACGACGTTTTTAATAGTCGCCTTATCAATATCGGTTTCATGAATCGATGTCAGGTCAACTAAATCACCCTTCTGGGCGTCTTCCTGGAGGATGAGCGTGTTTTCATCCTGAATAGATACTTTGATTGTCTTCATAATTACTCTTACTATAGCAAAGTTCTGAAGCAAAGGTAGGACAGACTAGACATAGTTATCCAATAAATCTGATATTGCCAGTGATTCTTTCACCTTTTTAAACTCACCATCGAGAGGCGATTCATATGGAATAAAGAAACCTTGATCTACCCGTACTTCGCGGCCATCTGGCATAGCCAGTTCGAGTGTCTTATTCGGGAGCCAATAGTTATTTTCAAGCTTAGAAGGTGTCGTATTATTCGTATATGGCAATAAGTCGCGCGTATAGTACCTTACTTCAAGCGCAAGCCTCCCTAGAGTCCACTGCAAGTTCTCAACTTGAACAAGCGCCCGATATGCGTCAGGATAGCCGGTGCGATTAGGCAAGCCTAAAAAATAAAATTCATTCGTTTGCAGTTTTTCAGAAGCCAGACGTTTCGGTTCGTACGCTTCGTATTCTTCCATTGACCATACTGACGTGTATAGACCCATAAGTACTCCTTACGAATAGACGTTTTGCGTCGTAACGGAAGACTTTTTCATCCACTTGCCACCCTCTTGATAGGCTAGAATGTCACCTTCTTCTATATAGAGAAGGTCGCTTCCATCAGTCGAAACAGTATAGACCCAACCGCCTTCTTGTTTTTCTTCGGCGTTGATAATTTGAGCGAATGCGTTCTGGCCCTCGATGATAACCCATTGAAGCGGCTGATATTTTGGCAATGAAATCATGGAGTCTCCCAACTAACTATTTGTACTAGTATACTCAATTAAAATACACTCGCCAACAATTGTCGACGAGTGTATTTTGTATTGGATGTTCTATTAGAACATGTCAGGTTTTGATTTAACAATTCCACCAGCAAGTGCTTCAGCACCGCCTGAGATTTGAACAAGAGCTTCGTTCTCTAGTTCGTATGCTTTTTCAAAGTTACCAGCCTTGTACTCGACTGCAGCTTGGTTAAGCAAGTCTTCGTGAGCGCTAAGTGCATCGTAGAGTGTATCTACAGGTAAGCTAGGGATAACACTATTAAATACAGTTGCTACTTTACGGAGTTCAGCACGAAGTGCAGTTAGTGAAGTTGCTTGTGCCATTGTGTCACCATCAGCTACAGCTTGTGCGTAGTTGTTTGATTGAGTAATGTGCTCAACAAATGGTGTTGTGATAGCAGTTTGTGCATCGTCACCGTAAATACCACCAACGGCTGTTGCGATTGCTACGGCGTTCGCAGTTTGTGCTGCTTTGGCACCATCAATCTTTTGTTGTGATGCACCGTCAACAATGTTTCGGGTCACAATAAGGCTCGATGTTACGTGTTCACGAAGTAAACCGTTCAAAGCAACTCGTAAGTCAGCTTGTTTTACTGTTTGCCCTGTTGATGCAGTTTCGTCTGAATCCATGTCTTTCATGTTGTTGCCAATCATGTATCCACCAAGAATACCAAGTCCTAGTGCAATTACGACTGCGACAACCGTTGCGATTTTGAATCTATTTGATTCCATATGTTCTCCTTAATAATTGGTTACTCACAAAGAATAGCAGCTAGTGTGCAATGGAATTGTAAGATAGATTACAGACTTTTTTCAATAAATCAACTAGTTTTGCGTTAACAAACCAGGTATCAGCGCCTCTTTGTATTTATACTCTCGTTTGGGTGCCCTATCACCACCGTCTTCTAAAAGCTGCATCAACGTATTACCTTTAGGTGTTACTTGGTATACGCGGTCATCGGCAAGACGTCGTGCCTCAAGCCCAGGAATAAATTCATCGAGCCCTGCGTAATCATACGCTTCGGCCATGGTTACAGCCCTTAATACTTTTTCACCGAGCAGTTTATCTAAGGGGTGCTTGTCTAATGTCATAAGGTGTTTCATGTTGTACATCTCAACGTAACCCGTTGGAGTTTTAGTTTCTTCAGCATTCTTCTTTATCTCTTCTGGCATAAAGCTCCATAGAACACCTTTAGAAACCAATGCTAAGTTGTACCCTATATCACTTTTAGGGAATTCTTGAGGCCGAGTTGCATCGAAAGCTATCATGCCGGCACTATGCGCCTCTTCGTACATCATTTGACCCGTTTCCATATTAACGTACGCCAATTTTGGAGCAATAATTGCGCCATCAATAAGGCCAGCTACAATTTCGCCCGATTGTACGGATTTAAGGCCGTCCCGCATACCGTATTGCGCAACCGCAGCGGCAGTAATGATACCCTTTAAAACAGCGCCCGCTGCTTTGTCCGACAAGGTACGTTTCGTCTTTTTAAATTCTTTACGTTCAGATAGGTCGGGTGGATTTATCGATTCATTACTCATAAGGTTTGTATTATAAAACCATCTCTATTCGAGTTCAAGCTTAAGCCGTTAGCGCGCAGCCCATAAATGATCGATGGCGTTTACCATACCGATAGCGAGCTCGAGCACTTCTTTAGAATCGTCAAAGGTCAACAACTCGCTTGCATTATCAATTGGCGCCCATATATTCACAAAATCTTCGCCTTCTTGCAGATTAGGTACAGGCTCTTCGTCGTTAATTAAATTCATGAGGTAATAGGTTACAGTTTTACGAAATCGGGTTCCGTCTTGCGCTTCAAACTCAAAGGTATAATCACCAATAAAATGTACAATTTCAACGCTATAGCCGGTTTCTTCTTTTACTTCACGAATGGCCGTAAATTCTTTTGTTTCTCCATCGTCGATAGTACCTTTGGGGAATGCGTAACTATTTCTTGATGCAGAATAAATAAGAAGTACATTACCGTCTTTAATGATAACGCCACCAGCTGAAGGAGTATGTAGTTTTATATTCATAAATTACTTACAAGTGAACCGTATAGTTCGCTAAATTCTTCCTCCTCGACGGAGCCCACTCCGCTAAATACTCTCGATTCAGTTGATGCGAACTCCCGCACCAATGCAGACACATCTTCGCTCGTGATTGAATTCAGTAAATCTATTTTTTCTTGTGCAGTTGTTAATATATCAAGTCCAAAATAATCATCTGCGTACATATACAGCAAGTCTTGTGTTGTCTGACCATTCTTTTTTGATTGGCCAACCAACAAAGCTTTCGCTTTTTGAATTTCAAGGTCGTTGGCACCATTCGTTGATACGTCTTTTAAAGCTTCGCTCATTAGCGTAAAGAATTCAGTCGCGTTTGGGTAGCTAATTGGCGTGTCAAATGCCCATATCGTCTGTGTTTTTAATGCCTCTGTATAGCCACGCATGCTATAGCAAAGCCCAGCGTCCCTAGCCTTGCCAAGAATACGCGAATCCCAAGTATTGCAAAATATATTATTAATTATCTGCATCGCCGCTACTTCCTTGGCAGTAAGTTGTCGAGGAATTGCCATAGCAAAGCTCGTAAACAAGTTCTCAAGTGCCGGACGTTGTTCATAGCAATACATGTCATTTGTAATAGGAACCGTTGCTGGGCCGCTTAAACGTTGCCCTGCAGGTAGGCTACTTGAACCGAACAGCTCAAGTACAGAATCCTTAACATCCTTCATGTCGGCTACAACTATGAAGCTGAGGTTATTAATCGTATACGCATTCTTGTAGTATGCTTCAACTTGTTCCAGTGTGACACTCGCCGCTTCAGCCATAGCTTCTTTAGATGTTTGCCATGCGCCATCACTTAATGTCTTTCGTGACAGTGCATTCGCCAGACGCGTGTAGTCTGACACTCTTTGGCGCATTTCTTCTAGCACGTTGCCTGATTCGCTTTTTAAAATCTTCTCGTTGAGCTTTGGGTTTTCGGCTGCGCTTAAACGTAACTTTAAGATTCTTAATAATTCGTCAGATGTACAGTCGCCAACATGGCTCACGCCAAACTCGCCGGTGAATGCATTACGCCACGCACCATTCTTTTGAATTTCTTGTACGAAGTCCGATTTCTTAGGATACTTCGGGTCATTCGGACCAGCTTCAACCATATGCTCGAGTGTATGAGCAACTTGGAAAGGATAGGCTCTGGTTAGCTCGTCCGAACCTGACCTAAATTGAATGCTATATGCAGCAACAGGTGCGCCCGGAGTATCAACAAGCAAACCCCGTGCGCCATTTGCAAGTTGTACAGTTTCAAGTGTATGAGATATCGCCATAGTTATAAGGTTATAATACCATTACTCGGTTAATCCTAATTGCGCCATTACTTCATCAGGGTCATCGCCTTCTTCGAGAATCATGCCATAAACAGTACCAATGAAATCTTCATAGTCGATATCGTCATCTACTAAGTCGCGCAGATACTCACGGTTTTGGGTTGAAACGTGTCCGCGTAATTTTAAAATAATTTCTCGCGGAGAGTTACCAATTTCTTTGGTTTTTTCATCCAACTCTTCAGCAATAGAGTCAATAACATCATTTAATTTATTACGAATTGCGAATATTGCTGCGGAGTCGATATCTTCAAGGTATCGCAGCTCATTGCCGACCGTTTCAAAGATAATAGCTTTATCGACCATAATATCAAATTGCACCCTAAATCGCTTAGTTGGATTATCGGGAGTTTCCTCGAGTGAATCTACAAACGTTTCAGCTAACAAAGCTCTCACTGCCCAGGCTTGTTCAAGATCTGCAGGATTAGTAGCTTCGTTTGTCAGCATATCGACAATCACTGCATTCACTCGGTCGAGATCGTACGAAAATCGCTCACCAGCGGCTGGTTCTCGTTCAGGAGTTGGAATAATGGGTTCAGTAGGTTCCATGTAGCTTACTTCCAGATAGAGCCGAGAACGACGCTGGAGATCCATGCTACGATACCTGCTCCAATGTTTAGTCCGTTAAAATCTATCACAGCTCAACTCCTTATTTATGATTACAGTATAGCAAAAAGCAAATAGCCCCAACGCATCAACGCGGGGCTACTTACTAGCTGCGGATGTGTTGGGGCTTAATTAATTTTGAACAGACGTTAGGCTGAGTACTCCGCGAGCTCGAGACGAGTACGAATGTTCTCGACATAGCGCTTCGCTGAAGCAGCATTGTGAATTCTTTCTTCCGCATCGTACTTAACTGAATGGCTCAGGTCGATGAGGCCACGCAATAGAATACCGAGATGAAACGGACGCGCAGCGAGCAGCGCGACAATGTCATCCTTAGTCAACCATCGAAACCCGAATGTTTTCGTAAAGTTAGCCGGATACTCGTAGTCTCCGACCATCAACAGAAACTTACCTGCCCGAGTCATATACAACTCGCAGCGAACAGGAACTGTCGCCATCTTCGTTTCAAACGAATTCGCATCAGCTACTAGCTCTTCTTTGTACATGAACTCCCAGAAATTCTCCCAGTTCTCAGTCATTTCCGGAAAAGCTTGAATAGTACTAGTGACTTTCACCACGCGTACATTCTGGAGGGTGGCATCGATGCGCGCATCCATTTTCAGCCAAGGTGACTGATTCATTTCAGAGATTGTTTTGTATTTCAAAAGCTTGAACAGATCACGGTCGTCTTTAATGTATTTGAACGCATCATTGAAGACATCGAAAGCTTCTTCTGGTGTCAGCAGGGGCATCACCGATGCTCTCCCCAGGACAGCCAGGACGTTCTTACTCATGACGGGCTTACCCATTGTCATATTCCATTCTGTAAAGGTACACTCCGGACGTATCCATTGAAGTGTGTTGAGCTATTCAACTAGAATATTTTAACATGTTTTTGAATAATAATCAAATGACCAATGTATCCAAATCCGCATGGACGGCGTCGTAGAGTGCCTTACTTAGGTACGAGCACTGGAATTATCTTGAGCTACATAAGCTACCAACGCCTGCGATACGTTTATGATAATAGGAAGGTTAAATCACGGTTATTAAGTAAGCCTTGGAAAGAATTTATTAACCCGACTAAGGATAACTAAGTCTAGTCCCTATCTGTTTCGACTCTAGGTCCGAATGAAAAGTAGTCCTCGCGCGGATCAACGAAATCGCTGTTATCACGTGGCATAATTTCGTAATCCCCAATGAATGGGTCTTTCCAACCCTCTAGGCCGTCAGCTGTAGTGGGCGTATGGAATTGAAGCGGCGCAATCTTATCGAGTGCACTGCGAACTGCATACCCACCAAACTCTTCAACGAGCTTTGCAAGTCGCGCTTTAACATTATCGGCAATTTCAGGCGTAGTTTCTTCATCTACGGATGGTAGGTTTAACGAACCTATACGAATAATGTTCTTTCTACCACTCTCTGCTGTTGCCACTACGTGAGTGTCGTCATAGGGACTAATCTCGTACCCGGGAGTTTTTTGATTGCCACTTACATTTTCTATATTCATACAGTGAGTATAGCAAGGTTAATCCAGTATTTCATTCGCTTTGCTTCACTCCGGACTGTATTTCGCGCCAACGCAAATCACCCTTGCACATTACATCCTCAGCCGCGGCTACTACTACTTGGTTAGTAAATTCCGGGTAGCCTTCCACCTCCAACGGAGCATCCGTAGTTAAGGTCAGGCATAAATAGCCTCTTTCGGTATTTTTAACATAAAAAATGTGCGTATCGCTAGCCCTGATAGCATCGTTCGGCAACCATCCATTTGCGGTAAAAGATTCCATAAGTGATGCTTTGATTGGAGTGAGCGATGTTGAATAACCGTACGAGGCTGTTCGGCGGCAATACACAATGCCGTCATACGCCCTGTTGCAACCACTATCGTCGCTATATTTGGTTAAATTTTCATTCGGCAGGTTTAGCGCAGAAAGTTCGGATTGTATCTTCACCATTAACGGCGACGGCTGATCTGAGTGCCACCTAGCAATTAAAGTAGCAACGAAAATAACAATCAGTATGGCCAACAAGGCAATCAATAATACAGCTTTGTCAGAAAGTTTGTTTTTAGTCTTTTTTTGGACCTTTTTCTTCATATAGGCTTATCATAACAAATAATATGCATACGTAGTCAATTCATGCTTATGTTATTATGAAAATAACTTTAAATGATTGGTTAAAAATATGACAAAAAAACCTCAAACAAAAGACAGTTCATTCCTCATATGGGCAGGTGTTGTACTCCTGATTTTTACGCCAATACTATGGCTATTTCTTTACGGTTTAGTCGGCGCTCTATGTGACAATTCATGTGGCTTAAGTGAAAGTATTGGAGCATTGTTGGCGATAGTAGTTATTACAGGCATTGTGGGTATTATTGGTTTGGCTGTGTTGGTTTCGGGCATTGTAAAACACTTTAAAAAGAAGAAATAGCCCTGCTATAAAAGATCGTCGGCGTCAGCACTCAACTCATCATCTTTAATGAGAATCATGCGCTCGACATCGGTAATAACGGCATTAAGCGTCGTTTCGTTCGCATGGTTAACAATAGCCTGCAACAAGACATTATCGATACTGACATTTTCGTCTTTTATCTGCATAATTTCCTGCAGCTGCTCAAGGCGAATAATAAGCTCATCAACTAGTTCGGTCTTTTCCATACGTAAATTATAATATAAATTTTATTAGGATAATGTATGAATACTTACATTAATAGATACAGCTTGAGGGTATATTAATTAAAGATATATAAAGAAAGCACTATGAAATATACACAAGACGAATCAGGCAAGGTGCATGTAAAAGTATTTTGGAAAACTGGCTTAATTATTAGTATCGTACTGAGTATTTTAGGAACGATAATTCTGAATTTAATTGTAAATAATTAATTTAAACAAATAAGAGGCACCGAAGTGCCTCTTATTTTTATCTGGAAGATTTGCACCAACAGACGTAGCCTACGAACTAAATAACTGAACTATTGAACTTGATTGGCTACATATAATGATCTTGTGCTGTATCACTTGATCTTCCATGTATTATTTTATCAATACGTATATTATGGGTCAACAATATTTATGCATTTTATTCGAAATTGGGAAGTACCCGGGGTTTACTATTGCTAGCAAACCCCGGGTGGCGCACTTCTTGTGAAGTTACGAGCGCTTCTGCCTGTCAGACATGTATCCGGCAGCCGGCCTCGAGAATACAAGGACGAACATGACGAGGCCGATGCCAATGGCCAGTAATGTCTGGTTGTTGACGATACCGCCGATAACGGCGAGCGCTACGCCAATCACGATAACCGCCAGCATGGAGATGAGCAGAATTTTCTCCCCATTCCCTTCGTTTTCGGCTTGGGTGGAGGTTTTTTTGGTAAATTCAGTATTCATGACATTCCAATCTGGGGGAATTCGCGTACGTATATTACATCATAATAGATTTTAAAAAGCAATACACATAGACACCCCTCTCGGCTAAGCTTTATTGCGTTTTACCCCACTTACCCCTACTATGAGCTTACCCATGAAAACTACATCAAAAGACAGACAAGTCCAATTGCATAAATTAGAAAAGCTCGCAGTCAAGCTTGATGCCGCATGCAAATCCGGCTCGATAGACACTGCCACTATCGAAGCTGCACAGGAAGAACTGAATAAGTTCGCTGATTCGCTTATCGAAAGTAAAGCAATTGGCACTAAAGTGTACATCGTATACGAAGTCCAAGCATTAATTCACTGGGTAAACGGTAACTACGATGAAGCAAATTCGCTTATTAGTAGTGCGGTAATCGTTAAAAAGAATAAAAAGCTATTTACCGAAACTGCAACTAACTTGGCCAGGAAAATCAACGAAGGTCAGGAGAGTGATACGCTACCAGCAATAGTAAGGGCTGTTGGTATTATATTCGTACTTCTAGCAGTTGCCGTTGTCAGCACCTTACTACTCTGGACGGTATTAATATTTTTTGTTGGTATTGATTTAAAGTAATCATAAGTGGCAATACAAGCGGACAAGCTTAAAACTCTTCATCATATAAGAAACGAGCAAGATTAACACCTGTTAATTCAGCGAACTTACCAAAACCAGGTGATCTATTCACTTCCAATAGATATAGCTTCCCTGCTGAGGTTCGCGCAATATCGATACCAACAATGCTCATATCTGGTGACTTTTCTCCGATACCAGTGGAGAATTCTATTTCTTCTTGCGTTAATGTGCGAGCATCTACAGCTTGCGTACTCTGATTCAAAGTCTTACTCTGGCGAACCGCCGCTAAAGGATAGACCTTACCGTGAATAATATACACGCGCAACTCTTCGGTGATATCTAAAGATTCCTGAATAAGCCAATCGTTAACGGGCTGTGTGACATCTTCAATATTCCAGGTTACCCCATTGCCGTGCGACGAAAGTCTGTTTTTAAAAACAGGTCGTTCAAAGCCAGAAGTATCAAGCTCATCCCCGAGCAGCTGCGTCTTTGGCATAAAATCACCATAGGTAGTATATTGCAGCCACTTATCTTCAACAGCTAGTATCTTGTCTATGGTGTACGTATCATCAATAAACTTGATGTCTGGGTTCGCTTGCTTAGCTAGTTGTACGAGTAAATCGATCTCGGTACGATACACTTCCGGTAACGTTGCAGCTTGGCCAAAATGGCTACGTATATAAAGCGTGTCGTAATGTTGCAGGCTGGATGGAATAGGACCTTTGTCCAGCACGATAACGTCAGCATAGACTCCAAGAAGTTCAAGTGAAGAGTCTGGGCTGACGGCGATGACAATGTTTTTCATGTTCTTATCATAGCAAGAAGCCTCCGGAATTGAGGTTTCTTGCTAATTCGTAGTGAGTATGACAATCGCTACAAACACAAAACCTGCTATTACGGCTGAAGAAATAATACAAACAAGTATCGCTATACCTAGCGTTATATTTTTATAGTTTTCGCCGCTGTACGAAATTCCAGGTAGGAAACCGCTACTAATCTGACGTATAGTGTCCGCAACAGATACTTTAGGTGAAGTTTTTTGATTCTTTGCTTGCTTTGACATACTATCGTACACTTCTTATTTCTTTGTAAAGACTAAAATAGCCCGTAATGTTTTCAACGTATTTAAAAGGTGTGTCCATGCTGAATCGAATGACGTCATCATCACCGTGCTTCACTACTTCGTGGCTTAAACCATCAGCAAGAAAAGAGCCGCTTGGGTAGTCCTCAAACAACAATACGTACTCGGTACCGTCCTCACTGTCAAAATAGTGAGCCCAGGCATCAAGGTCGACCTTACCGTGGTCTTTCCAGTGGATTGTTTTCACGTCAATCTCTAGATAGTTCGGGAGTATGACTGTTTCGTATAGAGTTTCCAAGAAGGCGTTATTCATGCGATAAGTATAACAAACATATTCAACAGTCATAACTACCTATTTGTAATAAATAACTCTGGTTGTTGACCGAAAGAGTATACTCAAAAGTCCAATGCACAAACCACCATAACAGTCCGAATAGAAACATGCTTCTCTCACTCAATATGCTATAGTTTAAGAAATATCCAATATGAAAAGGAAACTAATGGCAAACAATACTACTCAAAATACTAGCGTAAAATCTTTCGAAGCTAAAATATGGTTAGCGTATAAAGCTTTTGTCATAACTGCAGTTGTATCTTTAGTTATATACCTTCTAGGTTTAACGGCAGACATTGATGCTATTGCGATAGTATCTGCATTAGTATTAATTGTGTCACTACTGGGTCTGCTCACAGTAAGTGCAGTTGGCGCGGTTAAAAGTAAACACATAAAACAAATCATTTTTATTGTTACGGTTATTGTCGTTTTCATCATTACTATTGCAGCTATCGCCAACTTCATAGGCGCCTCAGCACCAGTAGATACCATAGAATCAATTCAGTAGACTCAATAGGTACGTATGTGATAAAGCGTACCAATATTCACAGAATCAAAAAATCTAGTAAATGAGTATTTTGTTTCTTTCGTAACTTAATCATAACAAAAGCCTCCAAAACGGAGACTTTTATATAATGCTTATACGAATTTGAACAAATATTCATAAAAGGTAAAGCCCCGCGTATAGGACGCGGAACCTTACGGGTCACGTCGCGAGCGGGGCTAGGTCAGACTGAGGGGTTCCGGAGTGAAGCTGATGACGTTCTTGACGAACAACTGCTTACCTCCGTTGTAGGACTTCGCTCCGAAGATGTTCATGAGCTCCCAAAGCTGGAACTTCCACCACTCCGGCGCAACTTTGTAGCGTTCGTGCTGCGCTTCGTAGGTGTATGTGCTTTCAGGGAGTAATGGAACCATCCTGATGTAGGTATCGAGCTCGCTCACTCCATCCGGAGTAAGTTGTACCCATACGTACTCATTGATGTTTACCGAGACTTGCATCCTTGCTCCTTCACGGGTCTGTGCACTTTGTGCATAAATATATTATAATAATTCAACATAAATGTCAATTATACGTAAGCAAAGGCCATTGTTTAAGATATCCGTGCTAATCATGGTTATGCTTGGCAGAGGTACGTGGAATACTTCGTCACTTCGTCGCCGTCAAAAATGTAAACACTTTTGTCTTGCTCCTCGTGTTCGAACCACGGTTAAGCGTCTTGCTAAAGCAATCCGCAAACCGTGTGCCCAATTTCCCATAACCTGTTGCCAAAGAAAAAGACCAACGAAATGTTGGTCATTTTCTTTGGCAGCCCCTAGTGGAAGAGTTACGAACTATAACCAATCAAAATGAATAATTCGACCAGTCAATATTGAAGCCATAAATCATAATAATCAACAAGGCTAATCCAAAGTAGAGAATATACGCAGCGACTATCATAATCGCAATAATGAGGATTATTTTATAAAGTAACGGAACATTTTCAATAGCAGCAAATAGCATCAAAACTATACCTAAACTAGCAGGCAACATTTGAGTTTGCACTTGTAGGAATGTCGGATTCCCACTCGAAATTATCGAATCTTTAAATACAAATGCAACTACGAGCCATGTTATTAATAAGCAGAAACCGCCAAAAAATATAGGATTTTTTATAAGTTTTTTTGATTTTTTAGTCATAATACAATACTAACAAAATAGACCACATTACTGTAGTCTATTTAAGCATAAGCTCTTTGGCAGGGGTACGTGGAATCGAACCACGGTTTCAGGTTTTGGAGACCTACGCACTAACCGCTGTACTATACCCCTAAGCTCCACAATTGTAACAGATTGAACGGTATATAGTCTATATGTCGTGCGTACAGGGTTATCGGTCTTTACGCTTACGCTCTACCCTGTTACCATAAACATAACAAGAAAAGGGAGAGCAGAATGCATGTAGTTGTCGTTGGTGGGGGTTTTGGTGGCGTAAAAGCTGCACTCGAACTCAGCAAAAAACAAATTGGTCGTATTACGTTAATATCCGACGAGTCGTACTTTTTGCACCACGCTACATTATATGCAACCGCAACGGGCAAGAACTTTGCCGAGTCTGTTGTACCCCTAAACACTATCTTTGCCAACCATCCAAACGTTGAAATCGTGCAAGATAAAGTTACTTCATTCGACCCAAAGCGACACCTTATTACCGGTAAGAAAGATTACCACTACGATAAGCTGGTTCTTGCACTTGGTTCAGTCACTACCTACTTCGGTATCGAAGGTATGAAAGAACACTCCTACGGCATTAAAAGTATCAATCAAATTAAAGATTTCCACGAACATATTCACGAAGAGTTAGTGAATAAAAAGCTCGATAAGGAATACTTCGTTATTGGTGCTGGTTCAACTGGCGTTGAAATGGCATCTGCATTAAACGATTACCTGAAACAGCTCGTGACAACCTATCGCCTAAAGCAAAAAGCTTCAAAGGTTACTATTGTTGAAGCTGCTCCACGTATTACTCCTCACCTATCGCACTCGGCCTCACGTAAGATCGCCGGTCAATTGAAACGGCAAGGTATTAAAGTACTCGAAAACCAACGCGTCAGTGCACTCGAAAACCAACGCATTATTATTGCTGGCAAAGCTTACGAAACAACGACTGCTATTTGGACCTCTGGTGTTGCAAACAATCCGTTCTTCAAACACAACGCTGATAACTTCGACCTCGCGCTGAATGGCCGCGTAAATGTGAATCCGTACCTCGAAGCACTCGGTGATGTATATGTCATTGGTGATAACAATAACCTTAAATATAGCGGTACAGCGTGGCCAACACTGAAACAGGCAAAGCATGCGGCAAGTAACATCACTCGTTTAGCTACAAAACGTCCACAAGAACGTTTTCGCCCGACTTCAGCGCCTTCTGGCATTCCGCTTGGGCCAAAATGGGGTTACGTTGAATGGCACGGTATCTACGTTTCAGGTCGCACAGGGGCACTCGCACGGCGTTTAATGGAGCTGTATGGCTACTGTCAATTGATGCCATTTAAGCAGGCAATTCCAGTTTGGCGAGCACACGAACTTGCGGCTGTGGAAAATTAAACAACAAAGTTTCATTTTAAGCGTAAGAACTGTTGTAAAAGCCTACGCTTAGAACTATAATCAGGGCAGAAAACGTGGCCGAAAATATAAAGGAGCTATCGAGTCGCTACGGCGAGTCGTAAATAGGGGTTATGAAAATTTTAATGTTGGGCTGGGAGCTTCCTCCACACAATAGTGGTGGTTTGGGAGTTGCATGCTATTACCTCTCCAAGGCTTTAGCTCTCAATGGCGCTGATATTGACTTTGTTGTTCCTTACGAAGCAAAACATGACAATGTCGACTTTATGAAAATCCACGCTGCTACAAAGCTCTCTCCACTGCATAAATTCGGTATGGGTGCCTACGACTCTAACTTCCTTTTGGAAGAAGCTGGCCGCGACGACCTTGGTGAACTTACAACTATTCGCGATGTCCAAAAGCGTTACGTTGATTTCGTTGAAGAACTCGTAGAAGGCAAACAATTTGACGCTATTCACGCCCACGACTGGTTAACTATGGAAGCTGGCATGCTTGCTAAAGAGCTTACCAACGCTCCTCTTATCGTTCACGTGCACGCAACTGAATTCGACCGTGCTGGTGGCAACCAAGGTAACCCTATTGTTCACGAAATCGAATACCAAGGCCTTATGATGGCTGATCGCATTCTTGCGGTGAGTGCCATCACAAAAGATATTATTGTCGAGAAATACGGCATTCCAGCCGATAAAGTTGAAGTGGTTCACAATGCTATCGACCCTGAAAGCCTGAACGATGGCTACGAATACGACAACCGTACCTACCGCTACCTTGAAGGCCTCAAAGACGAAGGCTACACCATCATCAGCGCAATTACTCGCTTCACTATCCAAAAAGGCTTAGCGAACCTCGTACGAGCCGTCGCAAAAGCATCTGAAAAGTACGACCGTTTCGCATTACTCCTTGCGGGCGATGGCGAACAGCGTGACGAGCTGATTCGTTTGGCTGCCGACCTTGGTATATCTGATAAAATCTTCTTTACCGGTTTCGTGCGCGGTAAACAATGGCGCGACGCATATAGCGTGTCTGATGTATTCGTCCTTAGCTCAATTAGCGAACCATTTGGCCTTACTGCCCTTGAAGCTGCCCACCACGACAACGCCCTTATCGTAACTAACCAATCTGGTGTTGGCGAAGTATTACAAAGCATCTTCCGTTACGACTTTTGGGATACTGACCGTCTTGCCGACCAACTGGTTGGTATTGCAACGTCACCTGCACTGAAAGATTCTCTTCGTAAGAACATTCTTAACGAATACGCTCGCCTTTCATGGCACGATGTCGCGAAGAAATGTATGAGTCAGTACACAAAGGCTGCTTCACCGGCTGCACTAGTAGGAGCATTCGCATGAGCAAACGAGGCATAACTCTCTACATGCACGTCCACCAACCATACCGCGTTCGCGAGTACAGTGTGTTCGATACTTCAATTGACCATAATTACTTCACCGAACCGGATACTGACAACCACCGCAGCAACGAAAAGATTCTTAACAAGGTAGCCGACAAGTCGTATCGTCCAATGAACGCGCTTCTTGAAAAGCTTCTTAACAAACACCCTGATTTCAAAGTGTCACTTAGTATCACTGGTACATTCATCGAACAAGCTGAACAATGGGCACCAGACGTTCTTGAAAGCTTCAAACGCCTCGTAGCCACCGGTCAGGTTGAGATTGTCGCCGAAACGTACTATCACTCACTCGCCTTCTTCTACAGCCGTACCGAATTCGAACGCCAAGTTGAAATGCACAAAGATAAAATCCGTGAACTGTTCGGTGTTGAAACCAATGTTTTCCGTAACACTGAACTTGCGTACAACGACCAACTTGCCCAATGGGCTGATGGCTACGGCTTCAAAGGTATCCTTGCTGAAGGTTGGGACCCAATTCTAGACTGGCGCAGCCCTAACTTCGTCTACAAACCCGAAGGCACTGAAAACATTGCGCTTCTACTAAAAAACTATCGTTTAAGTGACGACCTCGCCTTCCGTTTCAGTAACCAAGGTTGGGCAGAATGGCCACTTACTGTCGACAAGTACACTCAATGGATGGAAGCGTCAGTTCAAGACCAACCGCTCGTAAACTTGTTCATGGATTACGAAACGTTCGGTGAACACCAATGGCAAGACACTGGTATTTTTGATTTCTTCGAAGAATTCGTAAACAAATGGCTTGAAGATGAAAACAATACCTTCTACACAACTTCCGAAGCTATCGCCGCAAATGAACCAGCTGGCGTTATTAGCATGCCTGACACCGTTACCTGGGCAGATGCCGAACGCGACCTTACCGCTTGGGTTGGCAACAGCATGCAACATGAAGCCATGAAACATATCTACTCACTTGAAGATGACGTTATTCGTACGCAAGACAACGACCTTATTGCCGATTGGCGAAAACTACAAACTTCAGACCACGCGTACTACATGTGTACCAAATGGTTCACCGATGGCGATGTTCACGCCTACTTTAGCCCCTACGACTCTCCGTACGACGCTTTCTTGTATTACATTAACGCTGTCCGCGATGTCCGTTGGCGTTTACATGAAACACACCGAACAGGAGGCTTAAGTGGCTAGATCAATCGTACTGAGTAATGGCGAGCTGCACGTTGGCTTAAATAAATATGGCGTAGTACACGACTTTTATTACCCATATGTTGGCTTCGAGAACCACGTTGCCGGCCCCTCACTCCGTCACAAAGTTGGCGTATGGATTGATGGCGTTCTTAGCTGGACCGATGACGAAACCTGGACGTTCAGTCACCACTACCCAAGTACTAGCTTAGTTGGCCACACTATAGCGAAAAACGAAAACCTTGGCATTGTTATCGAATTCGATGACACCGTCGACTCTGACATGAGTGTCTTTATTCGTAATATCCACGTTGTAAACACCCGCGACGAAGCACGCGACGTTCGTTTGTTTATGTACCAAGCATTCGCAATTGGTGATTCACGAAGCAATACCGACACTGCCCAGTACTTGCCTGATAGCAATGCGATCCTTCACTACCGTGGACGCCGTGCCTTTATTATTTCCGGTACAACTTCCGATGGCAAACCATTCGACCAACACTCTATCGGTTTGTTCGGTATTGAAAACCACGAAGGTACTTTTAAAGATGCTGAAGATGGCGAACTTGGCGGTAATGTTGTTGAACACGGTCGCGTTGACTCGATTCTTCGCTTCTCACTGCACATTGAAGGCAAATCATCCGAGCGCGTTCACTACTGGATTAGCGCTGGCATGAGTAACCGTGAAGCCCTTTATATTCATAAGCAAGTACAAGACCAAGGTATTGATGCTCGTATTGAGAAAACTTCAGCTTGGTGGCTTGAATGGTTGAAGCCGAGTATCGACTTTGCTAAAAGTCTTCCAAAAAGCCACCAAGACCTCTTCCTCGAGAGTATGATGATTATCAAATCCCAAATTGACAAGCGCGGTGCGGTTATTGCCAGCACCGACACAACTATGTTGAACTATTCTCGCGACGCCTACGCCTATTCATGGCCACGTGACGGCGCAAATACTATCTGGCCACTAGTTCGCTTAGGTTACTACCAAGAAGCCTACCGTTTCTTCGAATTCTGCCAACGTGGACTACATCCGCAAGGTTACCTTATGCACAAATACCGTGCTGATGGCGCACTTGGAAGCAGCTGGCACCCCTATGTCCACGCCGATGGTGTGGTATCACCACCTATTCAAGAAGACGAAACTGCTTTGGTTCTATTTGTATTCGTACAGTTCTACCAACTAAGCAAAGACAGCTCACTCATTAAAGAATTCTATCACTCAATGATCAAGCCAATGGCTGACTGGATGTCTGACTTTGTCGAGCCGCTTACCGGGTTACCGAAACCAAGCTACGACCTTTGGGAACAAACCTTCTCAACAAGTACCTACACAACTGCTGTTACTTATGCAGCGCTGCTTGCAGCCTCGGAACTTGCCATTGTTGCCGGTGAAGAAGCTAATGCCGTTAAATGGCGCACTGCAGCTGAAGATATCCAAGTTGCAGCTCAAAAGCACTTGTTTAACAAAGAACGCCAAGTGTTCTATCGTGGCATCAATATAGTAAAGGGTGAAATCCAGTACGACGCAGTGCTCGATGTTTCATCTACCTACGCTGCATTCCTCTTTGGCTTGTTCGACTCTAACAGTCCTGAAATTAAGGCGTCTATTGCGACTATTCAAACCAAGTTTAATACAACTCCAGAAAACCCAGGCCTTCCCCGTTCAGAAGACGATGATTATCGCCGCACAAAGCAAGGTATCGCTGGTAACTACTGGTACATTACCACTCTTTGGCACGCTCAATACCTTATTGAAAACGACAATAACGAAGACGCATTAAAGATTCTTGACTGGATTAAGTCACACGCTATGCCAACTGGTATGTTGAGTGAACAAATTGACCCTGTTGATGGCGCCTTTATTTCTCCAGCACCGCTCACTTGGTCACATGCGGAATACGTTTCAACCCTTATAGATTTTGTCGGAAAAGGTAAATAATGTCGGCAAGGGTGGCCACTTTCCGTCATATGATACGGCGTTTTTCGCCACAGCTTCGAAGTCGGGCGAAGGTATTAAAGACCTTTGCAGATAAAATGGGCTTTGTTCACTTTGGTCTTGTTGATCAACATGATGACGACCACGATACAATTCGCGGCTTTACTGCATCACTTACCCATATTGACGCCGATTACACCGTTGGTACGTATGAAGGCTATAACTTTCGCTTAGTCGACCGTTTCGATAGCTACAAGCACGGCGTGCACTCACACGAGCAGCTATGGTGCATTATTGAGATTGATTTGCATAAGAATGGCATACCGCACATATTCCTCACACCAACAGGCCGAGAAGCCGGTGAATACGACAAGCTGTTTACTGTTCAACCGTATCTTCAACCGCTTAATACGCTATTACTACAAAACCGTAGCTCTGAACTTCACGGCCGCTACCAAATCCTTGCTCGCACTACGCATACCGCAGATGTAGAAGAACTCCTTACTTCACCTGTTGTTGCTGGTATCGCTTCACGTTTCTGGCCACATGGTGTTGAACTTAATAATGGCAAAGTATATGTCTATATAACACAACACCGCCTTACAAAGACGGTGTTGGAAACTTCTTTAGCATCTGGGCTATGGTTAGCTGAAATGCTGGATGAGCTAAAGGAAGATTAAGATTCGATAATTAGTCGAAAGACTAACCCTTGCGTTGTTTCACTTCGTTGCGGCCAAGGTTCTTCTTGGTTTCAACGTAAAGAGCGTGAGTACGAGCAATTGGGTCGTATTTACGAAGGCTGAGTTTTTCAGTAGTGTTTTGTGTGTTCTTTGTAGTGTAGTAAGTACGGTGACCACTAAGTTCACTAACTAATCCAACCAACTTACGCTTTGTGTTCTTCTTTGCCATTAGATATCTTTCAACTTACTTTAAATAATGTTTTGCCTGTTGAGGCTTTCAGAGGTAAATTATAACAGAATGTTCCACCTCTTACAACCACCTTAACGGAAGTTAGTAAAAGCGAGGGGAAAATTAAAGTCCTGAGATTCAAGTACACGCATTGCAGCTTGCAAATCGTCCTTGCTGCCGCTTGTAACGCGCACTTCTTCACCTTGAATAAGCGCTTTTACTTTTGGCACTTCATCGCGAAGGATTTTCGTGATTTGCTTCGCTTTGTCTTGAGTCAGACCAGCAATAAAAGGAATTTCTTGTGACGCCTTGAGGTTGCTGGTAACAATTGCCTTCGTAAGGTCGAGTGTTTTACTGCTTTGGTTTCGAGATGTCAGCTTCTTTCGAATAATATCGATGATGCTTTCAATTTGCCATTCGTTTGCACCGATAACCTTAAAACCAACCTTGTCGGCCATCCAGTCAATTTCTGCTGGAGTATTTTTAAAATCAAAACGGTTTGAGATGTCTTTTTGAACAAGCGCAAAAACGTTGTTCATTTCTGCCTTGTCGTATTCTGAGATGATGTCGTAACTAAATGTAGCCATAGGTATAGTATACAGTATTGCTATTACCACGACTCAGGAAGGTATTTTAAATTAACCAAATCTTGCAACAGTCGGTCTTCATATACCTTTAATTTTGTAGGGTGCACCTCAGGAAGGTCAGACTTAATTTCTGCGCCCAGTAGACGAGCGAGAGTCACGAGTTGTACGTAATCAGTAGCGTGCGACCATATGTATACTCCCTTACCTGGGATAATGTCGCTAATATCAACATATAGATGGTCGTAAACTGCTTTTGCACCGAGATACTGATACACAGTCGTGTTAGCAGTATTCATCTCAACAGGTTCATTGTTAATATAGAACCAATCTATACGTTCAGGTTTATTGTCCATGATCAGTTCTCCGCGCACATTTGGTGATTTATTCAATAAATACTGACATAGAAAATACCTCACGTCAATGTAAGGTATTTAATTTATAACTTCATGGAGCCACGACAGGGATTTGAACCCTGGACCTCATCCTTACCATGGATGCGCTCTACCAACTGAGCTATCGCGGCATACAATACTTAAGCGCACGCTCTACTCATCATATACGAGCTATCGCGGCAACTTGAAGTATTATACTAAAATGACTAGCGTAAGTCGAGAACGACGAGATTCTCAATATGCGGTGTACGCGGGAAGAAATTGTAGCCCTTGTGTGCAGTTACATTATACTTCTCAGCAAGCAATGCAACGTCGCGCGCTTGTGTAACTGGATTACATGACAAGTACACGATTCGCTCAGGTGTTACTTCAAGCAAACGGTCAACAACGTCGAGGTGAAGGCCAGCGCGTGGTGGGTCAAGAATAATTACTTTGTCTTCAGTAATGTATTCAGTAACATCTTCACTCGCAGCAAGTACAGCAGTCGCCTTTTTACCAAGTTCGATGATGTTATTCTTCATTTCACGAACGGCTTCTTTGTTGAGCTCAACAAGTGTTAGGTCGTCGCCACCAATCGTAAGACCGATAGTGCCAACACCACTGTAGAGGTCAAGTACCGGCTTGCCTTCAGGAATAAACGTCTTCATATCAAGAAGCGCTTGTTCATATACCGGAATGTTGATTTGGAAGAAGCCTTCAGTTGCGTAGTTAAATGGCACACCAAGGATAGTATCCGTAAGACGTAGTGTGTGTGGTGTGAGGTATTCAGTAATAACACTCGCAGGGCTAAGTGGGTTAGAGAAAATAACTTGGCCACGTTCACCCTCATCAAAGTACGCAATAAACTTAGGGTGGTTAAATTCAGGGTCTTTTACATAAAGCTGCCAAGAAACCTCACCCTTTGCATTCGCACGAATAAGTAATGTTTTAAGGTCACGGCCAATAACGTGCATTTCATTCAGCACAGCAAGTACTTGCTCAGCCTTCTCATTAATAACTGGTGCAGCTAAGCTCGTGCCTTTAACGGAAATCTTACCGTGCGTACCACGACGGAAGAATGCGAGTGAAAGTTCTTGAGTATCGGTTTCAAACCAGAAACTAAACTCAATTTTGTTACGATATTCGTATTCGTGGTTGTCAGTAAACACTTCAACTGGGTTTGGAAGTACAACGTGGTGCATTTCAAAGGCTTCGACGATCAATGCAGCTTTGTAGTGCTGCTCTGCTTCCATGGTCATAATTTGCCATGGGCTGGTTGAGAGGTAGCTTTCAGGGTCGCGTGGTTTAACGCGGTCTTTACTTGCTTTAATCACCTCTGTTACGTAGCCTTCAACAAGGCGTGATTTCTTTTTTGTAATTTGAACATTCGCTTGTTCATCGGGCAAAGCGCCCCATGCAAATAATTTTTTGCCGTCTTCAAGGGTAGCCAAAGCTTGGCCGCCGCCGACGATTTTATCGAACTTCGCTGGTACTATAGGGAGTGGTCTCATTGTCATTCTTATAATTATACCCCGAAAAGCCTAGCCACGGGGTAAAAATATGATAAAATAGTTCAAGTGCCGCCTTAGCTCAGCTGGTTAGAGCAGCTGTTTTGTAAACAGCAGGTCTACGGTTCGAATCCGTAAGGCGGCTCCAAGATACTATAACGATACATTCGTTGCCATATCTTGGACATGCTGGAATCGTGTAGTGGCAATCACAGGAGACTGTAAATCTCCCGCCGTAAGGCTCCGTAGGTTCGAGTCCTACTTCCAGCACCAAGTAAACTGCCTCATAGCAATATGAGGTTTTTTATTACGCTTAGATTAATTGACTTTATTTGCATTTTGTAGTATAATTATAATAATCATTTCACCCTGAAATTGATCGCACACTATTTGGAAGGAGCTCGTAATGAGCGATGCACAGTCGATGTATGAAGACCTTAGCACTCGCAAGGTAAACCATGACTGGCATGAACGTCCGGATGTCATCGGGTCTAACCGGTCTGCACTAACGTACTACGAACGTCGATGGCTTGATGCCATTCAAGGCTCGAGGTCGCGCTTTGCATCGAAGTGGTATCTGTCGACACAGGCAAGCCTCACCACTCCGAAGCCACTCACAACCTGCACCACGGTGAGCGAAAGCAGCTTCGGAACCATCACAAGGCCTACATCTGCCCAGCAAACAAACTTCAACAAACTGCGCAGACATAAGGTGGACCTTCCGCCAGAAGCCATTCTGGTCATCGTTTCACAAATCCGCTACAACAACTGAAGCCAACTGGCTTCATTCACCTACTCCGGATCATCCGCGAGAGCTAGAAAAAAAGCTCCGCGTCGATGACCGGAGCTTTTTCTTTATGAACGTTTTTTACTCTTCGAGAGATTTAATGATATCAATAAACAACGGCCAGTCCTCGTTGTCTTCTTCTTCGATTTCAAGCTCACCAGCGAAAGCAAGTGTAGCAGCAAGCGGGTCGTCTTCTTCTAAGCTTTGTGCGTAATCGGTCGAAAGAAACGATGCGATATTATACGCAATGTCTTGGCGCGCCTCAGGGTCGTCTTCAAGCATCTTCACGAATGAAACTATGTAGTTAACAATAAGCTGCCGTTGAATTGCAGGCTCTTTGGTTTCTTGTACCGTTTCGTAAACTTTATCAATATCCATATTTGCCTACATTACCACACGACGAGGTTGTCGCACTTTGTTTTGCGCTTGAGGAATAATCATCTTTGCAGCACGTTCACGAAGTTCAGTTGCGAGTTCGGTTTCACCGGTACGCTCGTAGGCATCGGCAAGAATTGTTAATGTCTGTGGAATTGGGTCAAGGTGTACAGCACGTTCGAGTGAATCGATCATCTTACGGTTGTTACCAAGTTTTTCCTGAACCTTTGCATAGGCAATATGGCGTGATGGCAAGTCGCTATCCATGGCAAGTGCTTGTTCGAAGGCAAGGCCAGCTTTTTCGTAGCTTTGAGTTTCAAAGTAAATCAAACCGACGTTGTGAAGGCTACTCGCACTTGGCTCGAGGCTTTGGGCAATTTCGAAACATTCAATCGCTTCTTTGAACTGTTGTTGCTTCGAGTAAAGAATACCGAGGCGGTTGTATGCGCTGGCGTTACGCTCGTCAACACGAAGAATCGTAAGCAGTGCCTTTTCAGCACGAAGGTATTTACGCTCAGTTAAAGAGGTCTGCGCAATAGACCATAGTTGGTCTAATTTATCTGAGAGCTTCGAGGTGAGGTCGCTCGACACTTCACCAACGGTCTGCTTTTGAAACAGCGCCCAGATTCCGAGAATAACAATGACAAGTAGTCCTAGCATTTTACTTAGTATACCATATGGTACTTATACAGAGGCAAGCTGCAAGCGAATATTCCCATTACCCAGAATTCGGCCGTACACCTTTTCAAGTTGCGTAATAGTAGTGATACTCGCAGAATCACCCCCGTTAACAAGAGTCTTTTGCAGTAATTTCATAGCATCGGCGAGCATCATCAATGCCTGGTTACGGTCGTCTTTATATTTCTTCGCAATCATCAGCCGAGCGTAGGCATTCCCTACGACATATTCGCGGGCATCTTTAATAATTCCAGAACGGGTTTCGAAATACTTTTCGTCAGTTACTAAACGAGTTAATTCAGCAGGTCGTCCACCAGCAATAAATAGGAGTTGCGATTTCAAACGCTCATCACGCACCTTCAACGAATCAAGCAAATCGTTCGATTGCTCAAGCGAGAGTGGTCGCATATCTAACCGTTGCGCTCGTGAAAGAATCGTAGGTAACAATAACCCGGGTTGGTGTGTCAAAAGAATAAAGTGCGTACCCTCGCTTGGTTCTTCAAGCAGCTTCAGAAAAGCGTTCTGAGCTGTTTTCGCCATACGCTCTGCATAATCGATAATAATCACCCGACCATTTGGTTCGACGGTCTTGGTGAGGTTGTACAAGCGTCGAATTGAATCGACTGTTATACTCCCCTTCTCAATATCAACCTTCTCGTCCTTTTCAGGAAGAACGGTGTGCGTTATAGCTTTCGAGTGAATCGCAACTTCGTTAGCGGCAGCGGTTAAGCCAATGCCCTCATCGCCGGTAATAAGTAATGCACCTGGCAAACGTAGCGCAAACTGCTCGAGTTGGCGTTTGGTTGCTGGGTTAAATACTAACTTAGTCACGAACGTATCCTGGGAAGTTTTCAGTGAATACCTTAGGAAGTGGCGCTTCGAATGTTTTTCGAGCAGAGATAGGAATGGTTAGTTCAAGCGTCGATGCGTGAAGCATAAGGCGCGGTGCAGTTTTAGTGCTTCCGTAAATACGGTCGCCAGCAATAGGAGTGTTGATGTATGCCATGTGTACACGCAATTGGTGAGTACGGCCAGTGCTTGGGTGAAGCGCAACAAGTGTTTGCTTCGGGTTAGCAGCAAGTACAACGTACTTCGTAAGTGCGTCCTTACCTGAAGGCTCTACACGGAACGTACTTGGCGCAGATGGGTTTCGGCCGATTGGAAGGTCAATCATAGCTTCTGTGAGCTTAGGAGCGCCATCAACAACAGCTACGTAGTGCTTCTTTGTTGTACGATCAGCGAATTGCTTCTTAAGCAGTAATGCAGTTTCGTCGTTACGAGCACCAATGATAACGCCACTCGTGTCGCGGTCAAGGCGGTGCACAATACCAGGACGAGTTGTTTCAAGACCGTTGGTTGTGTATCGGCGGAAGAAATCAGCAACAGTAAACTCGTCGTTTAATACACCCTTACTGTGAGTAAGAACACCGGCAGGTTTGTTTACAACAATAACGTTGTCGTCCATATAGATAATTGGTAGCTCAAGGTCAGTAAAGTCAGCTTTAGCTGGTGGAACAAGCGCAAGTTCATCGTTTTCAGTAACGTCAAACTTCGTTTTCTCAATCACTTCACCATTCACCTGTACGAAACCGTTCTTGATGTACTTTTGGATAGTACTACGAGTAAATTCTGGGTAACGTTTGGTAAGTTCAACATCAAGGCGAACTTTGTCGGTTGTAACACGGAAAAGATAGATTTCTTTAAACTTGAAACGAAGGCCGTATGTTGAAGGGTCTTGCGGGTTACGAACAAAGTGGCCCTTAATTTGTGGACGGTCTAGACGAAGTTCGTTAAGGAGGTATTCCATGTCGTCAGCAGCAACGGCGTTGTAGTTAATGTAGTACGGAGTACGTTCGAAGATAAACGCAATAACTCGCCCACCGGGACGAAGTTCAAGCTCACGAATGTGAGATATAGATGCCCGAGAAGTTAACTCACCGGCAACTTCAAATTGACGTAAAACGCCAAGAATTTCTGATATTGAGCCTTTAGCCACGAGTGTTCCTTTTGGTTTGTTTGCTGTGTGTTTCTATTATAACAGATTAGGGGTGGAATGGCTTTAGGGAAATGATATTATGTCCTGGTTCTAATAGGATTGCAAGTGCACAATTAGAGCAATTGATGAAAATATGGTAAAGTATGTGGAATACAACAAGGGCGGGCAGAAAGAGAAACCTTATGGACCTTTGGCAGCAACGACTCCAGGACACAGGAATCGCAACTTATTTAGAGCGCATTGAAGCAAATATCAATAGCACCGACCGCAAAAAACTTACAACCACAGAACGCCTATATTTTGATAGATTAAAAGATTTTATTGAAGAAGTAAATGTTGTTATAGAAAATGCGAACCCAGCGCTGATCAGTTTTACCCAACTTCAACGTCTTGCTCAAGAAATGTCTAATATAATCTCCTACTTTCAAAGTTGGATTGATGGTTCAGGTGAAAACTATCTGACTTCTTACACTAATCAACATATAGATAACGGCGTTGAAGCTCTAGCAGCTCTTGTCGGCAATGTCGACGTCAAAGGAGCAAAAGCGGCAGTTGCACGAATACGACAGTCAGCAGGTCAATACAAGCGAACAATCGATAAAATGGTTGATGAAATTGAAGCAACTGGCGAGGTCGCTGATAGCACAATCTCTAAAAAACTTGAAGAAGCAAACAATGGTTTTGAAAAAATAACCGAAGAAGTCAATGAACTACAGTCAGAACTCGAAGAAACAAAGAAAAGTCTTGGAAAAATTACAGCGGAGCAGTCGACTGCATTCTCTACTTCGGAGTCTAACAGATCACAATCCTTCAATGCACTTTTAACCGAATCTCAAAAAGCATTCAATCAAAAAACCGACGAACTAACAAACGAATCCAAAAATCGTTCAAACAGTCTTCTAAAACAGATTGAAGAAAAAGAAGTAAAAGCTGAAGTAAACAGTAAACGTATCGAGAAATTATTACAAATTTCGAGTCAAAATACTCTTATTTCTGACTATTCAAAAAATGCAAACCGAGAACGAATAACTGCTATAGTATGGCAATCAGTTACAGTTCTATCTATTATTGCTGCGATAATCGCTGCTGGTATTCTTGCGCACGAAGCTACTAAAGATTTGGTTTGGCAAAAACTCGTTGCTCGACTCGCATTGCTTGTTGCCGCAGGTGCTTTGGCTACATACGCTGCTAAACAAGCATCAGAAAGTCGCGATGCGCAAAGAAACTCTGAGCACATGGCTTTGCAGCTGAGTGCTGTGCGCCCATATCTAGAGGATATCAGCAATAAAGACGACCGAGACAAGTTGTTATTAAAAATTGCTGACAAGCTTTTCGGTAAGCGTGTTACAAAAACTGTAAATAAACCCGTAAAAGACAAAAATGAAGAGTTCATAAGTGCTTCTGACGTAATGAGTTTTATCAAAGAAATAATTAAACGTAATCCTTCGTCGTAAACCAAAAACTCAACTCCAAAGAAAAACACCCAGCATAACCGGGTGTTTTTCTTTGTGTCACTTCTCGAACGCCTTAACGCTTTGAGAATTGTTCGCGCTTACGTGCAGAACGAAGACCGTACTTCTTGCGCTCTTTTTCACGAGAGTCACGTTTCAGTAAGTCAGCTTTCTTTAGCGTAGAACGAAGGTCAGAGTGTGCAAGTGTTAATGCTTTAGCGATAGCCAATTTAATAGCATCAACTTGACCAGCAGTACCACCACCAGCAACGCGAATAGTCACGTCGTAGTCTTTTTGCTTGTTCACAAGTGCAAGTGGGTCAGTTAGTTCAGCGAGGTGAGTCTTGTTGCCGTCAAAATATTCAGCAGCAGGCTTCTCGTTGATAACAATTGAACCTTTGCCCTTATAAAGGCGAGCTCGTGCAGTTGCACTCTTGCGTCGTCCAAGTCCGTAGAAATAAGTACCTTCTGGCATATTATTTTAGCTCAACTTTCTTTGGAGTTTGTGCAGTGTGGGTGTGTTCTTCACCAGCAAAAATACGAAGACGGTTCATTCGACCGGTCGCAAGCTTGTTTTTAGGAATCATTCCCTTAACTGCAGCTTCAATTAATCGTTCTGGGTATTTTTCACGTACTTCTTTAACAGTAGCGTCTTTGATACCACCAGGGTAACCACTGTGTCGGTAGTAGATCTTACCAGTTTCTTTGTCACCAGTTACAACAGTCTTAGCTGCGTTGATAACTACAACGTAGTCACCATCGTCAACGTGAGGTGTGTAAGTAGGCTTTGATTTACCAATAAGTAAAGCAGCGATACGAGTTGCAACACGACCCATAGGGGCTTCGGCAGCATCAATAATGTACCAAGAACGTGATACGTCTTCAGTGCGTAGGCTAAAAGTTTTAGCGTTTACCATTATTTTGTCTCCTTCGCTTCTTTAGTTGCTGGTTTAGCTGGTTTCGCTACTTCAGCCTTAACTGGAGCAGGAACGTCGCTGATTTCATCAACAAAGGCAATTGTAGCCATCTGAGCACCGTCACCAACGCGTAGACGAGTTCGTTCAACACGAACGTGTCCACTGTTGCGAGCAGTAAGCTGTGGAGCAATTACGTCTACAAGACGGAAAGCCATAGCTTGTGTGCTTAGACCAGCGATGACGCGACGACGATTCGCCAAGTCACCTTTTTTAGCCTTAGTGATTAGTTTTTCAATGTAGCGGACTAGTTCTTTAGCTTTAGGGAACGTAGTTTCGATCTTACCGTGCTCTACGAGGCTTGTTGCCAAACCTTTAAGTAGTGCACGACGTTGGTCGCGTTCTCGGCTAAATTTTCGTCCTTTATATCCGTGTCGGTGCATGTCTAAACGTCCAATTCTGCCAGTTTATCTTTGACTTCATCCAACGCCTTGCTACCAAAGCCCTTCAACTCACGAAGATCTTGTTCTGATAGTGTGACTAGGTCACGTACAGTACGGATTTCGTTGTTGATAAGTGCGTTAGCAGTACGAGCACTGAGGTTCAACTCTTCAATAGGAGTGTTGAGTTCGCCAGTTTCGTCGATAACATCTTGTCCAAGAGCCGGAGCTGCTTCAACAGTAGTGCTACCTGCAAGTGCAGTATATTGGTTAACCAAGATAGCTGCTGCTTCTTCAAATGCTTCACGTGGGCTTAGCGTGCCGTCAGTTTCAACATTTAGTTGGAGTTTATCAAGGTTTGTTTCTTGACCGACGCGAGTCGAGTCAAC
>Ga0247814_10000065_pt1 | contig 103015 bp, 110 predicted proteins | sample UWRJL179409R1_FD_179947 | JGI IMG/M metagenome (GOLD analysis project Ga0247814, IMG submission 179947) | Plant litter microbial communities from Arlington Agricultural Research Station in Wisconsin, United States - UWRJ-L179-409R-1 | ecosystem: Environmental > Terrestrial > Plant litter >... | reverse complement strand
CTTTTTCACGTTTGATTGTTGACCACTTGCTGTGTCCAGACATAAGATAACTCCCGTTTATTGTCGGTATATATTTCCTATATTATAACAGATTGAGATTGAATTTAAAGGGGTGGCAACGTAAGGATACACTGCGTCACGACACCGCCCTCAGTTCCACCGCTCGCGCCGCTCAACCCACAGGCCTGACCGGCACCCTGTAGGTAATAAATAATAGTCACCGGACTAGGACGATACAACGCACCTGCGCGCATATTATTGCCTATGCCAATAGAGAACCTATCGGTTGCAATGGTTGGTTTTGACCCTATAAATTCAGCAAGGCTACTATCAAGTGTTGCATTGACAACTTGCGTCCCTTGATCACCCAGCCAACACTGATTTGTCTGGTAATTAGCACCAAGACACCCAGTCGCAGCAGGATAGGCAGAGTTAACGGCGGCGTATTGCAAAATGGCCTTGTTGTAAGCCTGCACTCCGCTAACAACCTGTGCGTTACGAGCTTTTTGTTGCACACCGTTAAATGAAACAATCGTAATCGCCGCAAGAATGCCGATCACAACGATGACGATCAACAGCTCGACGATCGTAAAGCCGTTTCGTTTTACGGAGACTATAGACATGGCGCCTGCGAGAACGGAACAAACACGGTCATTGCAGTTCTTCCATTTACTTCAATCCTGTCTTGTCGACAGTCTGTTGCATTCAGCTCAAGTTCATTCTCGTCAATCCGGTACCAGCTCCCCCAGGGGTCACCTTTTTTCAGTCCACTAATATTAATACCGCTCGCATCAGCAATTGCGTCCAGCGCCGCATCGGCCGCGACCTTAGACCCCCTTGAATCGTTACTATTCGTAATATTTCTCAAGGTTTTGCCCGTATTTAATCGCGCTGCAGTAATCGCCTGCGTTAGGTTGCGGATGTCGGTTTGCGCCTGCGTCATTTTCGCCTTTTCTTGCACGCCGTTGAAAGAGACGATCGTAATCGCCGCAAGAATGCCGATCACAACGATGACGATCAACAGCTCGACGATCGTAAATCCTAGTTGTTTGTGTTGCTTCATCGAGAGTGGATGCCCTTCACTTCTCAGTTAGTTATTTGTTAGATTTATTGTATCACGCTACAGATAGCGAGTACTGCCAAATGGAATCTTCTGTTTGACGTATAGGCCTGTTCCTAGCGTGTTTGCTGAGTGGATCGTGCGCTCACCAAAACGGCCGTTGATTCCGTCGATTGCGCTGGTCACTTGACGCTCGTGCACAATCTGATCGTTAAACAGGCTGACTTGTTGGTCCTCGGCTGGTTCGAGCTCATAACAATGAACTCCAATCTCTTTAATGCCATCCGGCGCCTTGTCTAGTAGCTGCCGCGCAAGCATCGAGATAGTCCGATCGGACGAAAAGGGAAGTTGTGACATACGCGACGCATGCCAGTAACCACTTTCGCGCGTTTTTGCATAGACATATATCCCCCGCGCCGATTTATGCTGCGAACGCATCCGCGACCCAACCGATTCACACAAATGATGTAGGCGCTGGCTAACCTCATCATGCGTCAGATTGAAACTCTCCAACACATATTGCCGCCCTACCCGTTTGACATCAGTTGCAACATCATCAACCTCAAACCCACGCAGCCGATCGTACCACCAGCGACCTACCACACTCTTGAAAACAATCTTTTGCAGCGTCACAACATCAGCCCGTAGAAATTCAAGTGGGGTGAAAATACCAACACTGTTCAGTCGTTTTTGATTTTGACTCGCAATTCCCGTCAAATCGGTCATTTTCATCGTTGCCAACACCTCGTGAATATTCGCTGGCGTAATCACATCTAGTCCATCAGGTTTATGCAGGCCAGCAGCGGTCTTTGCCAGGAATCGGTTGGTGGCAATCCCAATATTGCAGCGCATCCAGACACCTATCTCATTCTTCAATCGTTGCTTTATCTCATGGCCAATCTCAACCAGGTCACGCCCCTGCATTTCGGCCGTCGTATTGTGAAAATCAATCACCCCCTCGTCGATACTTTTCATCGTGACGTGCGACGAATAATCCTGCATGATATCAAGCAGCCGGTGATACACATAACGATATTTCGACGGGTCACTCTCGAGCGCAATAATATCGGGGCAGAGCAGCTTCGCCTCTTTGAATTTCATGCCGACTTTGACACCTTTTGCCTTCGCCTCATAACTAGCGGTAATAATTGCTGTGTGCTCGGTCAAACGGTTAATGATTGCCACTGGTCGCCCACGTAGCATTGGCCGTGCCTGTTGCTCGACCGTTGCAAAACAACTATTCAGGTCGATATGCATAATTAGGGGCCGTTCGTTATTGAATTCGTTCATAGTGATCAGCCTCCATCGTGAGGCGCCAGGTCAGTCGCTCACTATCAAATTCCAATCGATAATCAGCACCGCCGTCAGTGACATCAAAAATGTGAATCGTCTTGTTGCCATTACTTACCGGGTGCCGGAGGCCGAGTTCTTTCACCTCGACCTCACGTCCATTTGGTCGCTTGAATCTGACTATTTTGACAGGGTGGTGACCATATCCGAAGATAGTAATCACCTCGACCTGTTCATTCAATAAAGTTTCGTCATTCATATCAAAAATCCTCTAATTCATATATCGCTATTGTTAGAGAAACGGTTTGAGTTGTATTGTCCGTGCATTCACCCGTTTCGTAGTGAACATCCGAAGACAATCGAATGACCGTTCGCGAGGGACGCTTTATCCTAGTCGGATCAGTGAGTATCGCGTGGCTATAGCTTTATTATATACCTTTGCACCAAAGCTGGAATATTATTACCTTTTTTGATACAATCATCTCTGTACTTTATGGCAGCGTAGCTCAGTTGGTTAGAGCGCGAGACTCATAAGCTCGAGGTCACAAGTTCAATTCTTGTCGCTGCTACCAAAGAAAGAACCCCACATCACTGTGGGGCTTTTTCTTGTTTCAAATAGTAGCGTTAATATTGATACTCGTAGGTCCGCGCGTCATCGCTTGCAACCGTCATTTTGTAGCAAGGATCTTCCATCGAACGACTGGCTGTTTGCGTGCCATTGTATTCGTAGGTGGCGCTCAGGATATTCTGAACACTTACTGTCGATGAGGCATTCGCCGCACAGGCCTCGGGGCTTTTAACAGTCAGTGTCTTGATATTTCCAAGACTCACATCTGGGTGACCAGCCATGAACACGTTGGCTGCTGAGATCGATGCCTGGTCGGCCGTAAATTGTGCTGATCCATCAAGCGTCACATCCAATGTTGTGATGCGTGATTCAGCAATCGATAGCACCGACTTATTTCGGACTTCAACCTTTAGTTTGTCCTGCGCACCGGCATCGTACGATACGTAGCCGTTTACGACCGTAATACTTTCCACCGCTGGTCCGTAGACAGTGACTGTCGCCTCAGCGCCATAGATTCGTTCTTTTGGCGCTTCAATTGATATCTTGGCAGTTCCGTTTTCAATGACCACGGCAACTTTTGGTGACCCCTTGAGCATTCGCTGCGTCAGCGAAGGTGCAGTCGAATCAACGACGTAGTTGAGGTTTGTGTATCCAGCCATATCAACCGATAGTGATTTTACCGAAGTAAATGCAACCGGTAACGCTTCGGTTACTTCAATAGTATTGCGTTGAATTGCTTCATATTCAGATCGGTGCTGCGCTACTCCAGCAGCTGTCGCAACACCCGCCGTCGCCAAACCAAGCACAATAATAACAAGTGCGCTGATCCAGATACGTTTATTGAATTTCTGTGCAAAAGCAGCAAACGTCACTAGCAGCGCTAATGCAGTCAGCAGCGCCCCACTCACATAAAACAATACGAACGACAATTGATAGAGTGAAGCGACTTTTGCCGCATCGTTGTCATACGAAACTTGCAACGCCACAACGACAAGTCCAACCGCGCAGCTGAGTGCGGTTACCGCTGCAGCCAAACCGAGTGTCGTCGTTAAAATGCGCTTGGTGATTGCAGCGCGGCGCTCAGAGTTGCCCGTTGGTGTCGCTTCATTTAGTTCCCGGATTGACGAAAGAGTCACTGGCCGTCCAACCATCTGCAACTTTTCTGCTGCCGTGCGAGCCGCTGGGATAATTAACCATCCAATAATATATACCAGTACAAAGAATCCGAATGATACGAATATCAGTACGATAAATGCCAGGCGGACCCATAATGCATTGACCCGTAGGTAGTGTGCGATGCCGGCAAGAACACCACCGATAACCGCAGTGTCGAGATCACGGTATAGTTTGCGTACACCTTCCCTAGAAAGCTCTTCCGTATCAATCACAACCGCTGCTTCGTCGGTCATAAATTCTTTTGGCTCACCAAGCTGTTCGCGAATCGCCGCGACGTCTGCGGACCCAATCACGTCATCTTGTTTGACACCGCGCTCGAGTAATAACTCTGTCATGCGGATTTCGATATCTTGCAACAATTCACTGTCAGCCGTAAAAGCCTCAAGCGCACTGATATACTTCTCTAGTTCTTTTTTAGCTGAAAGTTCGATGTTATAAGGAACTTTCGCAATATGGATCCGGGTAATGTCTTTCATAAATTCTCCTTATAGCTTCTTTAGTGTCGAGTTGAGTGCGGTGATCTTGGCGTTCATGAGGTTGGCGACTTCGATGCCGTGCGCCGTCGAACGGTAATACTTGCGCGGCGGCCCCTGCTCGCTCTCTTGCCATTCGTGCGTCAGCAAGCCGTCTTTTTGCAGGCGCGAAAGCAACGGGTAGATCGTGCCTTCCACAACGACCAGTTCGGCAGACTGAAGTTGGCGAATAATATCACTGGTATATTTTGGTTCTTTGGCGCAAACCCGAAGCACGCAGTAGGCGAGGAAGCCTTTTCGCAGTTGGACCGCGAGCTGTTCGGCGTAGGCGTCAGCATTGAGTTGGTTGTCGTTGTCTGTATCGTTCATAGTCCTATGTTATACATAGTACTATAGTAAGTCAACAACTAATATCACGTCGTCCGTCATCAATTGATTAAATGCTATTAATATGTTAATATATTCCCGTTACTCACCCGAGTGGCGATCGATTCGAGAAAGGAACCTCATGACAACTGGTGTTGTCGCTCTCTCTTTCGCCAAACGTAGCGAACAAGACGAGCCTGGCCCTGTTAACAAACGGCTCGCACGAGCCGTCACTGCCATCATCGACGAACTCAATGCTGGCGGCGAAGACGTCGCTCTGGTCACCCAGTGGGAAATCGCAAAACAGCTCACAAGAGACGGCGAACCAGTTGGTTTCGTCGTGAACGAGAAGTTCGCGTCTACCACATCGGGCAATCAACGCTACCTCAGTAGCAGCGATATCCTGGAGGTAGCCTATGATCTTTTCCGAATGACCGATGTGCATGATGTCGTGGTCGTCGCAAACCCTTTCATCCACCTACAAGTCGCCCGCAAGATGGTCAAATCTGCCGGATTTACCATCATGAAGGCGAAACTTCCCTGGGTGGGGTTCGACCCCAGCAAACAGAATCTGCAATGGTGGACAAAAGGACCCGTCCGTTTTGTTAGCTATCTCGCAGTTCAAGCGATCGGCGCGATCACCCGCCGCACCTTCAACGGTATCGGCGAACGCCAACCACAACCCTAACCCCGCTTTACGGTCGAGCCCTGCTCCCGCATGAGCGGGGCTTTTCCTTTCTTAGGGGGTGGGGGAGTGAGGTAATAAAAAATAGGGCAGTCATGCCCTATTTCTGTCCCCTTTTTATTCCCACTTAGTATTGATCGATGATCGCTTCACGACTCTCAATAAAACTTCGTAGTTCCTGACTCGATCGTGGTCGATCCCAGGTTGCCAGCTCCAATACTTCGCTCATTGTAACTGGTTCGATCTGGCTACTGGTCATATCCATGTTGGTTATTTGCCTTTTTTTGTTTTTGTTGTTTTATGTATTTATTTAAGCATAAACACCATATAAAGTCAATATGCTCACGTTACTTTTTTTGACTGGGGTGAGTCGCTTATGGTATAAATATACTCAGAGGAAATAAAAAAAATAAACATATGGACATCGCCTCGTCTCTCGCTATCGTTACCCTTGCGGCATTGATTCACGCCAGCTTTCAGCTGAGCGTTAGTGTTTTGACGTTGCTGAGCGGTCACGCGATTGGCACCAAAACGTCACAGGCGCGTGTCCTTCGTTTGACTTTCGGCTTCGTTAGCGGTGTTGGCGTCATGACACTCCTCACCCTTTCGTTCATTGCACTGGTCTTCTTGCACTTATTTGGACCTAATGCCCCACAGTACGTCTGGGCAATTGCCTGTGGATTACTCGTCGGCGTCGGCCTGGCAGTCTGGTTTTTCTACTACCGCCGCGAAAAGGGAACATCGCTATGGATCCCACGCTCATTTGCACGCCACCTCAGTGACCGTAGCAAGGCAACCAAACACAGCGCCGAAGCATTTAGTCTTGGCCTCACCAGCGTCCTGAGCGAACTGCTCTTTATCGCCGCGCCGATGATTATTAGCGCACTTGTGTTGATACAACTCCCCGGCATGTGGCAACTTATTGGCATTGCGATCTACTCGGTGATTTCCCTGATGACACTATTTAGTATTTGGGTCCTGATCAGTAGTGGACACAAATTAAGCGGTATCCAAAAATGGCGCGAAGATAACAAACATTTCATTCAGTTTGCTGCCGGCGGCGCACTGGCCGTACTTGGATTCTTTGTCTACGTGACAAAAATTATGAGCGATATCGCAGGAACAATCTAGATGACTCACACGACGCAGCTAACTGCCGTATCAATCGTCAAACGCCAAGGTCAACGCCCGACCGAATCGTTCGACAAGGCAAAGCTTCACCAAAGCATCGTCGCCGCGTCCCTAAGTGCGCGCACTCCGCCCGGACAAGCCGATAATATCGCTCAGGCCGTCACCAATTACGTCCTCGAGTGGCTTGAGCATCGACCCGAAGTCACCAGTCACGATCTGCGCCTCGTTGCCACCAGGCATCTGCGCGCTCATCACCCTGACGCCGCCTATTTATACGAACAACACAAAACGACATTATAAAAAGATACTCAAGGAGAAATAACGATGGCCCAATCACACACATTCGACTATGACCTTATCGTTATCGGCAGCGGCGCCGGTGGCAGCGCGGCGGCAACGATCGCCGCACGTGCCGGGAAACGAGTTGCAATCGTTGAAGCTGATACCTTTGGCGGTGATTCACCCAACTGGAGCGATGTCCCAACGAAGGCGCTCCTTCACGTCGCTAGGCTATACGACGAAGCTCGCCACGGTGCTCGATTTGGCCTACGAACCTCAACGCTTGGCTACAACTATCCTTCTATCCGCGCCTGGAAAGAACTCGCCGTGAAACGCACCGGTGCCGCTGGCAATCGTAAATTCTACGAAAGCCATGGCATTAGCGCCTACAATGCGCCGGCACATTTCTTGAGTCCGAATGAAATTAGTGTTAATCGCCGACATCTTTCAGCCAGTCACTTCTTGATTGCGACAGGCTCATCATGGACAACTCCTAACATCCAGGGTCTGACCGACGTCGCCTTCTTTACCCCTCGCACTATCCTGGAAGCAATCCGACCACCAAAAAGCCTCTTCATTATCGGTGGTGGCAGTCACGGCGTTGAAATCGCCCAGATGATGGCAACTTTTGGCACAAAGGTTTACATCGCCGAACAAGCCAGTCGAATCTTGCCCAAACAGGACGCAGAAGTTGGAGAATTACTTGAAAAAGTCCTGACCGAACAAAAAGGCGTCACAGTTCTTGCTCACACACGCGTCCTGTCGGTCGTCAAAGATGGCCTTGGCAAAAAGATTCTCATCAGCCGCGGCGGCGTTGAAAAATTCGTCAAAGCCGATGAAATTCTTGTGGCAACCGGCCGCGCACCGAACCTCGACCTTGGGCTAGAAAATGCTTCAGTGAAATACACACCAAAAGGCATCGAAGTCAGCGATACTTTGCAAACAAGCGTCAAACACATTTATGCCGCCGGCGACGTCCTTGGCCGCGATAGCCACACTCACACGGCTATCTTGGAAAGCCGCATCGCCGCCCATAATATGTTCGAGAAAAACAAAGCCATTCCTGACTACACCGCTACACCTGGCATTATCTTCACTAACCCCGAAGTTGCCCATGTCGGTTTGTCCGAAGATGACTGCCGAAAACGTGACCTGGTAATCAAAAAAGCCATCGCACCACTAAACATCATCGCTCGCAGCAACACCGCTGATTTCCGCGACGGATTCGTGAAAATTATCGCAGACAAGAAAGGTATCATCCTTGGTGGCACCATCGTTGCACCTCACGCCTCAGAGATGATCCATGAGATCGGCCTGGCCGTCAAACACGGCCTCACAGCAGCCCAGGTTGCCGATACACCACATGCCTTCCTTAGCTGGTCCGAAGCTATTCGCGTTGCCGCCAGCAAACTCGTCTAGCACAAGCAGATTCACTGCTAGAAGCTTGATAAAAGTAGTCCCATCTGTTAGTATAGAATCTGCGTCGCGGGGTGGAGCAGTGGTCAGCTCGTGTGGCTCATAACCACAAGGTCGTAGGTTCAAATCCTACCCCCGCAACCAAGATTATCAAAAGAAACCTTTTCGGAGGTTTCTTTTTTATAGCGAGTTATTATAGGCGGTTCGGTCGCTTTCGCACTCAGCCGCTTTGGCATTCACCGTTTCAACCAAGCTATTTTGTCGAGGCACCAGTGCGTTGTAGCCATCGGGATTGTCGTACGAATCATAGATCGCCATCCGGTCCTCTATGCTTTTGAGCTGGGCCGCGAGTGAATCATAGGTGGCGACGCACGAATCGTAGGCACTTTTTAGGCTTGTCGAACCACTCGTTGGTGTCGCCGAGGCACCCGTACTGGTTGGCGTAAACGTAGGGCTAGGCGTCGAAGTGCTTCCGGAGCCAGAACTTAGCAAGCTGATCAAAATAATAACCGAGATGATACTAATAAGGATAATAGTGACGGCTCGGCCTGGACTACTGTTCTTTTCGAGATAGAACGGATACTTCGCCTTGTCGGTGTCGAGCGCGCGGTGGAGCGCCGCGTACGGTGTCAGGAGCGCATACCACCCCTTGATAACAAGGTAGCCTCCCCATAAATACAGTCCATAAAACACTGTGTAGGTACTACCCTCTTCGGCCGAATTATAGCCAATCCCTGTAATAATCAACCCGACTACCGCAATAGCAATACCGCCAAATAATGTCTTGGCACCAGCACGCCGGGCATCGGCAACCATCGTTCTTTCGTGAGCGATATATTCTTCGACGGTCGGTGTTCGTGGCTTGACGGGTGCTTGACGTTTTGGTTCAGGCTTTTTATGAAGTGTTTTGTCATAGGCGCTGCGAGACGATACATCCTTTAATGCGTCGTAAGCGTTCGAGATTTTGTGCATTTCGCGTACAGATCCACCCATATCCGGATGATGCCTTTTCGCTAGTGAGCGATATGCCTTGCGAATTGTCTCTAGGCTTGCTGATTCGTGCACACCTAATACTTGATAGTGTGTAGGGTGTGACGTGTTATCAGCCATAATTAAGCTAATAATAACACAACCTTACAGCTTGGGAATACTACTTGGTCATTTGCAAAAAGAGCGCCATCAGAATGAAACCAACGACGGTAATACCGAGCGAGCCATAGGCTAGTTTCTTCGCCCGCCCCGTGGACTTTGAAGTGACGACTATCGCAGCCCATACTGCAATGAACGACAAAACAGGAATAACGAAAAACTGAAACAGGTACAGGAATACTGCGTTCATTGTGACGTCATTGAAAGATTGGCCCTGGCCTTTAATTTCGTTAAAAGTAACCCAAAGTGTGATGATCGTCACCGGAAACGGCAGCGCCAAAACAAGACTTATAATAGCGAGCGGCGTCCGATTAATCGGCTCCTCTATAGTCGGCTGGATATCACCGTACTGATGATCGTTGGTCGACTCGGTCACTTCAGAAACAAATTCGATCTTTTCGTGGGGTTCGTTATTCATCTTATTTCTCCGAAATACTTTTACTATAGCCGCCGAATAGGAAGTTCACCCATTGCTCGAGGTTACTCGTTTTCACCTGGGCAGTTTGAGCTGCCGTCTTGACGCCGTTTGCGTCAATGGCCGCCTGGCTGTTATCGGGTAGTACTAAAGCTTTTTCGCCAGGTCGGACCAGGTTCAGCGAGTCACGCACGGCCAATTCTTGGTATTCAGCCGTCTGGTAAAAATTCTTTTGCAAGGACAGATTGTCGCGCTGCAGCTGGGTTAATTCAAGCTGGCGCTTTTTGTAATCAACGTCTTTTTGCAGGCTATAGTTGCGCTGCATCATCCCTAGTGAACCCCAAATCCAGCTGGCGGCAATCAAAAACGCCACGGCAATCACCATGTTATTCAACGTCGCGTACTTGTGACGGATGTGATAAATAAGTTTTTGAATGTTTATTTTTTGCATAACCTTTTCCCTATTATAGCTCAGGCCTAGAAACTTGACCATAAAGTAAGCTATAATATCCTCGTTGGGGCTGTAGCTCATCGGTCAGAGCAGGCGGCTCATAACCACTTGGTAGATAGTTCAACTCTATCCAGCCCCACCATGAAACTTATGTTAATACAAAAAGAACTCCATACGGAGTTCTTTTTGCTACAATACGTGTATATGAAAAACAAAAACTACCTGATCTGGTCCGCAATTAGTGTCATAGCTATAATTATTACCGCACTAGCCCTCATACCGGCACTGACTATCGGCTTTGCTGATGAAGATACCCGAACTAACTACATCATCACGATCACGACACTTGTCGTTTTTACGTTCGCAAGTCTTTTTATGGTAATTCACTACAAAAATAAGCTAAGCCCTTCTCGCGCAGTTCAAGCAGAGCAAGCAAGTCGAAAAGCTGGTAAATATATCATAATCACGGCGCTTATTGCCATACTACTTGTCGCGATATTTTCGGCATTAAACTCTTTTAGCTAGAATGTCATAGTTCAGTGCTGACTTCGCTCATAACACCCCACCAAAATTATTAAAATTCGCAGCTTTTGATAGCTGCGAGTTTTAAATTGCTGAATCAATTCCCTACGCTTGTCGTCGGCGCTTTTCCTCACGGGCACGCATAATCGCTCGTGCCTGGTTTTCCGACATACCGTTAGCAATCAACCGATCTTCTGACGCTTTATGCGCTTCTGCCAAGAAATGCGTCATCTCAACCGATTGCTCTTGGGTGACAATTTCACCGGTAGGGACATTCCAGTTTGGATCTTGCCAGCTATCTGCATCATGAATTCGCCCAGGCGACCCGCCTCTGTTATGCCGAGGTGGCTTGGGGTTGGGTGCTTGGATAACTGTGCTCGTCGCTAATTCCGCCAGCGCTATCCTTGGCCGTTCAAGCCGGATGCGCTCTTCAGCCTCACCCCGAGTAAGTGGACGACCGCTGTCCATCCATCGCCCCATCGACTCTTCCTCCGCATCAGTAAAGACCTCTCTAGCGAGTGCAAGATTTTCAGGTTTCAATTCATAGTTCGACATGAAGGTATCCTTTAATAATTAAATACATTTTAGCATAAAACAGCATAAAAGTCAATCTACTCCCAGCGGAAGACCCTGAAGGCAATAATATAAATCACCACCAACCACGCGCCGGTGAGCCCAATTTGCGGCAGAATTTCAATCAAGTGCTTGCCTTCGGTTGCAATGAGGCGAATACCATCAATGATTGGCGTTAATGGCAACAATGCCGAGACGGCCTGCAGCCATTCGGGCATCAAAAACCGCGGGAAGAACGTCCCTGACAAAAACATCATCGGAAATATAATGATATTCGAAAGCGGTGCTGCTTGGCGTTCATTTTTTGCCCAACCGCCAAGTGCTAGTCCAATCCCTAGAATTGTTATCATTCCCAGCAACAAGAACGCAATTAATTCAAACCAGTTCCCGACAATCTCGAGATTGAATACAAGAATAGCAACGATAAACAGCGCGGCAAAACTCAGCATGCCAATCGCGACTTGGCCAATCATGGTTGAAAGGAAATATTGCCAGACACGAATCGGTGTCGTACTGAGGCGCCGCAAGATGCCCATTTTCTTGAGCTCGGGAAAGACGTTTAGCGGGCCAAAGATACCCACACCAATCAATGCAAAGCCAAGAAGTCCCGCGAAGGTGTAATCAAAGGCGCTGAGACTGTTCTCGTTGAGCTGTGTGCCCTTTACGGTAAAAGGCGTGACAGTGGTGACGATTGTGCTGTTAACGGCCTTAAACTGCGCATCCAGGATTGCAGTAAGCGCTACAGCGGACGCTTGGCTATTTTGCGTATAGACAATTTCGGCCTCACCACTGGGGTAACTTGCGCCTGGCTGGGTAAGGCCGAAGCTTTCTGGCAGAATAATCGTCGCATCAAGTTCCGATCTGGTCATCTTTTCTTTCGCCTCGTCGAGCGAGGCGATGTCACCATCAACCTTCAAGACCTCGCTTTGGCTCGATTGTTTGACGAAGTCACTAGCAAACTGTGAGTCAGAATGATTAATCACCGCAACATTGAACGAAATGTCACCACCGCCGCTATTAAGGCTACCAAAGACGAACAAGAAAATCAGCGGAAAAATGATCGTAAAGAACAGCGCCGTTCGGTCACGAAAGAATCGTTTGGTGTTGATGCGAGCAAAGACCCATACCGTAAACAGCGAGGTGCTCAGCGATTGGCGACGAGGCGGTGTTTTCATCGGTGCCTTCATTATTGCCCATCCCGCAAGGCTTTACCTGTGAGATCAATAAAGACATCTTCTAGATTTGCCTGCTCAACCTGTTGTTCCTTTTTAAAACCACGGGCCAATAACTGTTTGACAAGGTTCTTGGGTGTATCGAGGGCGATGATCTCGCCGTTGTCCATGACGGCGATGCGGTCACATAGAATTTCAGCTTCATCCATATAGTGGGTCGTCATAATAACGCTAATACCCCTGTCGCGTACTTTTCCGATCAGCTCCCATAGATTACGACGCGCCTGCGGATCGAGGCCCGTTGTTGGTTCATCCAAAAAGAATACTTTTGGACCATGTACCAGTGCCGTTGTAATACTCAGGCGCTGCTTTTGGCCACCAGAAAGATCCTCAACATACGACTTGGCCTTTTCTTCCAGATCAACGTCACGCAGAAACGACAAGGCATCCACCTTTTCGCCGTATGCTGCCGCAAACATCTCGACCACTTCAACCAGACGCGTCTTGTCCTGAAAGGCTGGCGATTGCGGCTGCACGCCGATCAGGTATTTAATTGCTTGCGGATCATCCTTGACGTCAATACCGTCAATCACCACACTCCCAGAATCGATGGGCCGCAATGTCTCCATCATTTCGAGGGTTGTTGTCTTACCCGCCCCATTAGGACCAAGTATGCCGAAGATCTCACCTTTTTTCACCGAAAAGCTGACACCGTTGACGGCTTGTTTATCACCATAGCGTTTCTTTAGGTCTTTGACCTCAACCATGTTTGTCATTACTTTTATCTTACACCCCCGCTGCGATGTGTTCAACAAAAAAAGCCCCCTGGGGAGGGGGCAATTTGGCACCTGTTTGTTTGACATTAGTATATTGTCAAACTGGTTATGGTGCAAGACCATTCTCGAAAACTAATTCGAAACTATTTCTTTTTTGAAACAGTAAGGAAACCGTTACGTGGGTTTTCTTTCACAATACGGTCTTCTGGAAGATCAACTGGTTGACCCTTTGCGTTCTTCTCAACTTTTGCGAAGAAGAAGATTGTTTGTGGTTTGCCACCGCGAAGTGTTACTTCGGTGCTGTGCAAGTAGTAAGTAACGCCCTTTGAGTTTGTGTGACTGTAAGCCATGATATATTTCTATACCTCCTATTAGTACTGATAGGAGAAGAGTACAACCTGACAAGGGTCGTTGTCAACACTAAAGCCTTCGATAGTGCTGCCTGAGCATTATTTTTAAAACACCAAGGCTAATCAAACGAACCACAATCATCAGAATCAAGACTGCACAGACAACCAGCGACCAACCCGCAAAATCAGGCGACCAGAACGGTGACGAGAAGGAATGAAGATATGAACTGGCTGACGGTAGATTTACCGCCCCCGCAAGGTCTCCAGCTGAAGGATATTTAGCCAGTTCACCAGTGGTACACTGCAAATATGCTGCCGAATATCCACTGAACCTCGGTGCGCAAACTTCTTGTGCTTTTTTGTAAATATTACCATTAGGGTTTTGGTCACCTGATGCCGCCGTGAGTGCAGCCTGAGAGTCTCGCTGGTAGCCCGCTTCAAGGTATACGCCTTTGCCGAGGTCAGTATTCATATGGCCACTGACGTACTGTTGTAAATCATACAACCTTTGGATGGTATTTTCTTGGTCACCGGTCTTGTCGGCGGCAATAACCGCCGCTCTGCGCTCGATCATACCGATGTTATTAAGGCGTAAAAAAGTCGCTGAAATAAAGCCAACTAAAATCAGCAAAACCAAGAGCTGCCACGTCTTTATCCGTTGCAGATCTTTAATGCTTTTTCGTACTTGTTTTTTATCCGCCACCTTGAGAGGTTCCCACCTTACTACTTATCCTTATTGTACCTTAAGGGGACTACTTTCGGTAGAGAGGGAATTTAGCAGTAGCGATCAATAGTACAGCGAAGGCTGCGATGTAAAAGAAATTTTCCAAGGCTTTCTGTTCGCTCATAAACATTGTCAGTACCACGAGTCCACCCGCCGCCAACGCTGCTCCAGCGTTAGCAATCGCTTCGGTGACACCGACATAGGTGGTTCGGCGACCAGACAAGTCGGCGTTATCGAATGTCCCCCTGGTATACGACATCGAATAACCCGTCGTTGCGGCCTCGTTTGCGACGTTCAGTCCTGCAACGGCGAGTGGCGAACCAACAACCGGGCGGAAGAAATGCGTCAGCGCGTTAGCAATTGCTGCGTACTTCAATAGCTCTCGCCCTCGATTGCGGTCGATAAGACGCCCGTAGGCATATGACGACGCTAGCGCAGAAAACATCACAACAGACAGCAGTGCACCGTTAATAGCATAGACCTGGTTGTCGGCGGCAATACCGATAATAAAAACAGCGGTGAATAGTGACCACACGGTTCCAGACGTGAAAACATCAACACCGAGCGCCATCTGCGCAATGATGTTTGGGCGAATAAGGTGCCATGGAAATCCCCTGAAGGCAAGCTTTTGAAACGGCTGCACTTGCTCGGCGGTGCGTAGTAGCGGCAAGGCAGCCAGCGTAAACAAGAAGGCGGCGATAATAAGTACGACCTGTGGGCCAAAAATATAGGCGATGATACCACCGATGAGTGGACTGAGTCCGGTGGTTACTTTTTCGACGATATTCATGTAGGCTATTTCTTTGCCGGCGTGGTCGGCGCTCTTTACTTTCGAGAAATCAATTGCGTAGCTAATCGAGTACAGCGCCGATGATGCCCCCTGGAAAAGAATCACGAGCGCGAGGAGCCATTGCCCGTAATCGGGCGCCAGCGCAAACGCAATCATCGAAGGAATAAAGAGTAGGTTCGAAATCAGGATACCGTGCTTTGGTCCGAACCACGCAGCCAGCATTGCCATTGGCACCGAAATAATCGTCTTGAATAGGAAAAAGACACACCAGTAGGCGGCGATCATCCACACGGAATAGCCTTGTTGATAGAGGTAGATCGACATAAACGACGCCGCGATGTGCATCGCCAGCATACGTAGCACGCGCGAGGCATACAGCTCAGCAATTTCGCTAAACGAAGCATTGCGCCAAAAATGACGCCTCACGAGAATTCGATGTAAGATTTTTTGTAACATGTTTATTTGGCCCACTACTTTGACATTATCTATTACAACACACCTATGCCGTGAGGGGCAAGTGATATACTAGTCGTATGAACATATATTTCTCGGGAGTTGGCGGCGTTGGTATTGGTCCACTTGTCGAGATTGCCAGAGATGCCGGTCATACCATTATGGGATCCGACATTTCCGAGAGTCTTATCACCCAAGAGCTGCGCGAACAAGGCGTTGCCGTTACGATTGGCCAGGATGGCACATTTCTACGCGCGAGCCATGCAGCGACCCCTATCGACTGGTTCGTCTATACTTCTGCCCTCCCCGATGACCACGCCGAACTTTTACTAGCCCATGAGCTCGGGATGCGCGTCAGTAAACGTGATGAATTTTTAGCCTACATCATCCAGGAAAAAGATTTAAAACTGATCGCCGTAGCCGGCACACACGGAAAAACAACAACGACAGGCATGATGGTCTGGTTGATGCGCGAACTTGGCATTCCAGCCAGCTATTCAGTTGGCTCAACCCTTTCGTTTGGCCCAAGTGGTAAGTACGACCCAAATAGTGAATATTTTGTGTACGAATGTGACGAATACGATCGTAACTTTCTGCATTTTCAGCCCTACCTGTCACTGATCACCTCGATTGACTACGACCACCCCGACACCTATCCCACCGAGGCTGAATACACCGAAGCCTTCAGGCAGTTCATCGCGCAGTCTCGCCACTCATTACTGTGGCGCAGTGACAGTGAATACATTGACGCACCGACAGAAAAAACATGGATACTCGATACTACCATCAACTTCCCGCTCGCCGGTGAACATAACCGACGCAATGCAACATTGGTAGCCAAAGCATCGGAATATCTTTCGCTCGTCAAAGACGACGGCGTCATTAATGCACTTGGTAACTTCCCCGGCACCGATCGACGATTTGAAAAAATTGGCGACAACCTATATTCAGACTACGGCCATCATCCGAAAGAAATTGCCGCTACACTGCAACTTGCCCGAGAATTATCCGAGCATGTCGTCCTTGTCTATCAACCTCATCAAAATCGACGACAGACTCGTATCCAAAAAGACTATATCGATCAGTTCGAACTTGCCGACCAAACCTACTGGCTACCAACCTATTTATCGCGTGAAGATCCCGACGAACCAATCCTTACCCCCGAAGACTTGATTAAAAACCTCACCAACAAAGCAAGTGTTGAGATTGTTGAATTTGGAGATGACCTGTGGGCTAAAATTCAGCAAGCTCGCGCCGATGGTAAGCTTGTCCTCTGTATGGGCGCTGGTACGATCGACGGTTGGGTCAGAGACCGCGTTGCTACATCGCTATAACACCCACTCATCTTCAAACTCTTCGAAGAAAAACGGATCATTAAAAAAGCCACGTGCCACGATCGATGCAACTGCTGGTGCAAGTTTGTATTGATCCAATTTGTGCGGACGTACCCACATAAGGTCTTCGGATGTCGCGATATCGTCACGATTGAAGGCAAAGATATTCGCAGTTGTTGTTGAGAGGATGTCTTCACCAACATGCACGCGAATGTAGCAGCTTCCAATGTGGCGAAGTACTTGATGGTCGAGTCCAAGCTTTTCTTTTGCTTCGCGTTGGGCTGCATACTGTAAGGTAGCGTCATCAATGTGAATTTTACCGTAAGGCAAGGTCCAGGCATTAATATATGGCTGCTTGTTACGACGCTGCAACAATACGTCACCGTCACTATTTTGAACCAGCAACATCGAAATAATTTTTGGCTGCATACGAATAACCTTCTTCTCGGTACTCACTCGGTCAACGTAGGATAACCCGGCCGCCGACAGAGTATACCCACCATCAACTTTCTGAACCATCGCGAGCTTCACTAGCACCTTTAGGTGGTAACTGAATAGATTCGTGTCGGTCTTTGGTGGTCGCAGCTGACTAAATTTTGCCACTTCTGTATACATCAAGGCGTTGATGATATATTTCTGGACGTGATGCGTTACCGTATTTAGCTCAATCATCTTTGACTCAAAGTATACTTTCTATCTTTACTAATTACAAGCTACTACACTGTTAATATAATCTGTTAAATACATTACAAAGCGAAAGGTGAAGTAGTCATTATTGAAAAACTAATTGAAAAAATTGACCAAAAAGACGTGACGCAGGAGGTTCTATTGCCACCACGCTCAACCAGTGCGTCACTGATGCTTGAACTGGGTGGTCTCGCGATGCGCTTTGCTCGCATCGAAAGAACACCCCGTTACGAAGACGGTCAGCGAGAAAGCGACGTCGAACACAGCTACATGCTGGCACTCGTCGCGCCAGAAGTTGCTCATGACCTGTACCCAAACGAGATGAACCTTGGACTCATTAGTCAGTACGCCATTGTTCACGACCTAGTCGAGGTGGTTACTGGTGATGTCGCCACCTTCCAATTAGACGAGCAAACACTCGCGCGTAAAGAAGAGGCCGAGCAGTTAGCACTTGAAAAACTCCTTAGTAGCCTACCACCCCATACAAAAAGAATACTCGCCAGCTACGAGGCACAAGCAGACAAAGAGTCGCGATTTGTACGAGCGACCGACAAGTTACTGCCGGTGATTACCGACATTTATGGGCCAGGGCAACGCGTGATGCGCGAAGATTATGACGTCACGACCTCACAACAATTGCACGTCGCTTATGACCGTTTAAGAGCCCGTATGAAAGACCGCTTCAGCGAATTTCCTGGCATTATTACTGCCTATTCGCTACTTAGTGAGCTATTTGAGATAGAGTTTAGCGCTACTCAACAGTCGTCAGCGGATCACCGAACTCAAGTACTTCGGGATTGAGTGGATCGCCGTTAAAAGCATCGACTGCTTTCGCCTTTTCAGCCTGTACATCATAAAGATCTGTGAATTCTGTTACCGTGGCTTTGTTGACGGGACCGAAAGCACTGTAATTAGTAATCTCGTCGTTGCGATCGACTTTGTTGCTCACCTCTTGATAGCCGGGCCGACTTAGGTCAAGTTGTGCTGAACCACTAAGGTTATAAATCATCAAACTCGCAATCACCATGACAATAGAAATCACAATCGTTCCGACGATAAGTATCAAAAAACGGTGCTCGTCACGAAATCGGACTACCGGATCGGGCGCTAGACTAGCTTCTGCTCTCGTTGGGTGTTCGTCCATCACTTACTCCCCGTTACTCTTTCAAAATTTAACATAAAATCATTAATTGCCGAGCGATAATCGTCAATGTACTCGTGGAGTCGCAGCACATCGGTGTGCACTTTCGCTCGTTTGATGCGGGCATTTGCGATCGAATCGTGGAACGACGAGGGGTCTTTCGAACAATCAATGCGCATAGCGGCAGATAGTTGCTGTTCGTACGCTATATAGTCGCTCCTGAAAGTTGCCAGGGCTGTTTGATAACTATCAGTGACAGCGGTGACGCCTTTATTATCGAGGCTATTGTTACCAAGGCGATTATTAAAATTATTCATCAATTTCGTCCCCATTGATTCATACATCTGCCCTCGGTTAACTCGCAGCAAGGCGTCACTGACATGTAGTTGATTTAGTGAACTTTTAATCGTCACGCAGTTTGCGCCAATTCGCGCCAGCTGATCATCGGTAAGATCGGCCGCCGACACGCTATGGGCCGCAAAAAAAGGTAGCAGCAGCGCAGCAACCAAACCAAAGACAACCAGCCGAGTGTGTGTTTTCATGTTACTTTATTATACCGTTTATCTTGTTAAATGTAACCGACTGGCAGTTCTTGTGACGAATCCCTCGTGCAGCAAAGCAACCAAAGCCTGTTCGTACCGCTCGTCCTGAGGCATTATCAGCCGCAAAGCATCCTCCGCAACGTCATGTATCGCCAATTCTTTGAGGATGAGCCCGCGCACTTCACGCAGACTCCCCTTCAGCGGCGCTTGCTTTTTGTAGTGGGTACTTTTATTAATACGGCCAACACCTTGTTTTTTAAGATACGACCCGTAATCCATCATTGCCCAGTACCATTGTCTTGGATGTTCCTGGTCGATTGTCTGGCCGACCAGTTCTTTGAGCTCTTTATCAGTCACAAGCGCTTGATCTTCAAAGAAATGATGAAAATAGACGGTGCGGATGTTGGTCTCAATGAAAACAATTGGCACGTTAAAGCTATAAGCTAAAATTGCCCCCGCCGTATTTGGGCCAACACCGGCTAGCTGGATAAGTTCATCATAGGTACCCGGAATCGATCCATCAAAACGAGTCACAACCATTTTTGCCGCTTCGTGCAAATATTTTGCACGGCGATTGTAGCCGAGACCACTCCATGCAGTCAAAACGTCAGCCAGGGATGACAAGGCAAGTAGCGCAATTGTCGGAAAGGTCTGCATGAAAAGATTGAACTTTGGAATGACCCTATCGACCTGTGTTTGTTGGAGCATTAACTCACTCACTAACACAAAGTAGGGATCAGTATTATCGCGCCACGGCATGTCACGGTATAGCTCGCGACCCTTATCCCAAATTTCTTCATTAAATTCTAAAGCATTCACTCATCTATTATACCGAGGTATACTAAAGATATGACAACATATGTAATTGCCGGCGGATGTTTTTGGTGCCTTGATGCGATCTATCGCCGATTAAAGGGCGTCGAGGGCGTCGTTAGTGGCTATACTGGCGGCCAAACACTCAATCCGACGTATTACCAGGTGGCAACTGGTGAAACCGGTCACGACGAGGCTGTTCAGATTACGTTTGATGAATCTATCATCCCCGGTGACGTTATTTTGGACCTCTTTTTCTTAATTCACGACCCAACAACACTTAATCGACAAGGCGCCGATGTCGGGACGCAGTACCGTTCAGCGCTGTTCTATAGCGACGACACGCAGCGCCAGGTTTTTCAAGCGGCCGCTGAACGCGCAAAACTTCACTGGGACAACCCGATTGTAACCGAAATCACGCAGCTAGAAACATTCTACCCAGCCGAAGACGAACACCAAGATTACTTTAACAAAAACCCAGGTAACGGCTACTGCTCGATTGTCATTGAACCCAAAATCATCAAGGCACGATCAGCCTATTCCGTTTGGTTCAAAGACGCATCATGACGCCGGTAGCAACACCTCTCACGCTCACGATTGCTAGCAAGTATCTTGCTGGTGTTGACCCAGTTTTGGCACCAATTATTGCCCAGGCCGGTATCCCAACCATCACGCCCCATAAAAACTATTACCCGGCGCTGGTCGAAAGCATCATCTCTCAACAGCTCAGCGTAAAAGCTGCGGCGACGATCCTGAAAAGATTTCTAGATCTTTTTTCAGGTAACGAATTTCCAGCGCCCGGCGATATCCTTAGTAAAGACATCGAAACACTGCGGTCGGTTGGGTTGTCGCGCCAAAAAGGCACCTATATCCAAGATTTGGCCGTAAAAGTCATCGAAGGAACGATCCAGTTCGAACACCTCGATAGCCTAACAAACGACCAAGTCATCAAAGAATTGACCCAAATTAAGGGTGTCGGCGTCTGGACGGTGCATATGTTTTTGATGTTTTGCATGGGCCGAATGAACGTCCTACCAACCGGTGACCTAGGGATAAAAAATGGCATGTTTGCGTTATATCACCTTGATAACAAACCAACGCCAGAGGAAATGGAATCATTGGCTGTCGAGAAGCATTGGCACCCCTACCAGACAGTTGCCAGCTGGTATATTTGGCACTCGCTTGATAACAAGCCAGTCATCAACTAGCTATTGATTGATAAGATCGTTGACCTGAGTTTGCTGGCCACTACTGCCACCCGTTAACTGCTCAAGTCCAGGAATGTTTGTCAGGCTCCCGTCCTGAAACGCGTTGAACAGTGAAGCAATTCCAAGAATCAAAGCGATGCCATTCACCAGAATCACCAGCCCAAGAATGACAGCGTACCAAAGCACTGTCTTTTGTGCGAATTTCTTGTACTCTCTCGCCCCAAGCAATTCCCTATCCTGCTTGTCCCGCATCGCACCCGCCATAATAACGAATAGGTCGATAATCGTCCACAGACCAAAACCACCAAGCGTGATAAGTTTGAGGATACCCGTCCCGACATAGCCTAGATAAAATCGATCGATACCAAAGCTGCCCCACAAAAAGCTAAAGAAAAAAGCAATCAAGAAATGACGCTGACGAGGCAGCTTTTTACCCGTCTCCACGACGGGTTGCGCTACAGTCATTTCCACAGGCGGTTCGGTTATAACGATGGGCGGAGTTGGTATTGGAAAAGGTTCGGTGTTTATTTGTTCAGGTTGCATAAACCTATTGTACCCCCTTGTTCAATCGTGAGGCAATGGATCGTCTTTTGCGATCTCGCTAAAGGCTTCCATTGCACCGTACGACCCCGTCGATAGTGTCATGCTCAGCAATAACTGCTTGGTAAATTCTTGAAATCTTCGCATTCTTCGATAGCGGCGTTCCATGTGTTCGATAAGTTCGACCGGACCGCGCTCTTGCATATACTACGGTGTCAGGCGGTTAATGTCTCGTGGGAAGAGGGCGGCCTCTTTCACGTTATTGAGGCCAATGATCTTCTGAGTTAGGCGCTCGAGGCCCATGCCGAAGCCTCCATGGACTGGGAGGCCGTATTTGAAGGCTTGCAGGTAATAACGGAAGCCGTCAGCTTCAGGGTCGCCTTTGGCGATTGTTTTTAGTTGCTCAACAAGTACTTCGTAACGGTTTTCTCGCATACTAATGGTAGCGATTTCAACACCGCGGAAGATAAGGTCAGCTCGTTCAGCAATCGCTGGATCTTCGGCCGAAACCCGGTGGTAGAACTTCATCTCACTAGCCGGCCACTTCGTCACAAAGACCGCTTCGCTGCCAAGGTTCTTCTTGGCGTATTCAGTAATCCACTTTTCTTCGTCTGGACGCATGTCTTTTTCGCCGCGACTATCTTGATTGGTCGCCTTAAAATAAAGTTCGTGAATTTCTTCGAGTCCAAGTTGTGGAATCTGCTCGGGAAGGATAATTGGTTGAGCGTTCCAGCTTTTGAGTTCAGCGGCACGAGTCGTCCAGACATCAGTTGCTACTGTTCTTAGAAGTCCACCAACGGTACCTAGGAGTTCTTGGAAGTCAGTAAAGCCCATTTCCGCATCAATCGTCAGGTATTCAGTCATGTGACGCGTCGTCGCCGAAGGTTCAGCTCGGTACGTTGAGCCAATCTCATACGAACGTTCGAAGACACCAACCATGATTTGCTTGTAGAATTGGCCACTCTGGGCGAGTGTTGCCTGTTTGCCGAAGTAATCGAGCGTAAAGACCTCCGCCCCACCTTCACTCGCTCCAGAGAGAAGCTTTGGTGAATTGAATTCGGTGAAATCTTGACTGTGGAAATATTGACGAGTCGATTCTTTGATTGTTGCTTGAATCTTGAAGATGTTCGATTCGCGAATATTACGAAGGCCGACGACACGGTTCTCGAATAATGTCTCCAGGTTTTCAGACTTGTGATCAAGTGGCTTATCGATCTCAATCGGTGACTCGTCAACTACGGGAACGAGCACTTCAACCGTCACGTCGTGAAGCTCGGCGCCACCAGGAGCACGCTCGTCAGCCGTCACCACGCCAGTCAGCGCCAGAACAGTCCCAATCTGCATACCACGAAGCTTTTCGACTTCGTCTTTGCTATCAATAAGGTTCTGTGCGATACCAGATCGGTCACGAAGGGTAATAAAGTTAAGGCCTCCAAGAAGGCGTTTTTTGTGAAGCCAACCTTGGATGGTTACGGTTTCGCCGATATGCGTGATGAGTTCTTTGGTGAGTGTACGTGTCATTATACCTGTTACTATACCACTGCGACCCCTATAAATCCAGCTAAAGGCTAGACGTCGATGTGATCATCTGGTGAGTTATTATCGGCGGCTTTCTGGGCAGCAACTGATCGTAAGTCTTCATGATTGTCATCTTCGTCAACAATCCGGCGACCCAGTAGCGCCTCCATCACATCCTCAAGCGTCAAAATACCGACTGTCTCGCGGTGTTCGTTGATAACAATGAACAAATGGTGCCGTGTCTCGAGAAACGCTGCCAGTGCATGTTCAAGCGTTTGATCGTGGCGTACGTAGTATACCTTCGCTTCCATCGCCTTTTCGGCTGTTGCCGACCGTTTAATGTCGAGTGACAGGAGGTCTCGCAGGTGCAACACGCCAACGACGTGGTCAATATCTTCGCCAATCACAGGCAGCCTGCTATGGCCGAGTTCGTGAATTTCACTCAACACCAGGGGTCCCAGGAATTCGGTCTTTTTAATACTACTGATCATATTTTTCGGCGTCATGATACTTTCAACGCGTTGATCCCTAAAGGCTAGTCCGTTAACAATCAGTTTGCGTTCGTCATCAGACAAGATACCACCTGCTTGGTCAATGAGTCGCTGCAGCTCTTCGCGTGAGTCAAAGCGGTGATACCGCTCAACACGAGGGAAGGAAACCGAACGCACCACAACAAAGAAAGGCTGCATTTTCTCGACAATGTTCAAGTAAGTCGCCTCGTACTTCGTGTACACGCTTCCAGATAGTCGACTGGCCGGACCCCAACTAGCAAATGTGGGATACAGCAACACCCCGAGGATTGCCACGATAACACCAATTACCCAGCCAAAGGTCGCAACCGACAGCAGGACGAATGACACCACCAATAGCGCTGTTTTGGCAGCAATCGCACCGTAGACGTCAGGCAACAACAACTCACGGCGATGTTGCTGCTTGGCCTCTTTGTTATTTGCCGTCTTGCTGCGTCGACGAAGCTCGAACTGACTGACAAGGTGTGGCATAGGGCGCACGCCAGCGACAATCACCAGTAGTGCAAAGACAAGAAAAGTGACAATACATAAGAACGTAAACATTATAGAGTTTATTGTACCCTACCGACGTCCAGAACCCCATCGGATTTTCTGCTACAATAAGTATAGTAAATTTTGGAGGTTCATTGTAATGAGTAAATCCGCATGGATTATTTTTGGCGCAATTATTATTGTTGTTTTTGGTGGGTTAATTGCGTATTCGCGCTCAGCAAATCCATCAGCAAATGTCGGCTCGGTTGACGCAAATTCTATTATCGCTGCGAGCGACGCAAACGGCCAGATAGCCGATCATGTTTTTGGTAAAGCTGACAGTAAAGTCGTCATGATTGAATACGGCGATTTCCAGTGCCCTAGTTGTGGTGCTGCACATGCACAAATTAAGTCAGTTATCGAAGAGTATAAAGACAAGGTTGCCTTCGTGTACCGCAACTTCCCCCTTACCACCATTCACCCGAATGCGCGTGTTGCCGCTGCTTCAGTTGAAGCAGCTGGATTGCAAGGTAAGTACTGGGAAATGCACAACCTTGTCTTTGAATCACAAAACGAATGGTCAAACCTGTCAGGTGACGAGCGAACCGCACAGTTCTCAAGTTACGCTGACAGCCTCGAACTCGATAAAGAGAAGTTCTTGACCGACCTTGCAAGCGCTCCAGTCGGCAAGAAGATCTCATTCGACCAAGCAATCGGCAAGAAGATTGGTGTCGACTCGACTCCTGCTTTCTACGTTAACGGTGAAGTATTACCTGAAGCCGTCGCCAGCGCCGTCGTTCAAGGCAGCACAAGCGAGCTCAAAGCACTGCTTGACCAAAAGCTTGGCAACTAGCTAAAGCCACATAAAAGTGAAAACACCCCGGTGCCTTGGGGTGTTTTCTTTTTGTTGTTTTCTAGGCGAACCTAGAGATCATTTAGTGAGCAATAAATATTCGCCAATCGGCGGGCACCACATCCACTGCGATCTTTTTGCGTCGTGATGACACAAATTCGATTGCTATAGGCATGTGACAGTTGTACTCCTTGTACTATATACAGCTCCACGCACTCCGACCTTTAAAATTAAGTTTTGGCGTGAAACACATCATGTATAATACCAATTTCTATGAAATAGGTCAAGAATGCGTCTGCGATGACGCTACTGTTTTAATCATAAAACGCCTGTACAATCAGCACAAGCGTTAAATGAGTTTACATCATAAAAATGTGAATTCTACTACAACTCACCCGGCATGTCAGTAGGTTTGGCCGCTTTGAGGGGTCGCTCCTTCAACAAGAACACCAGCACGGTGGCTACAGCCATCAAGCTACTGGCAATAATAAATATACTCTTTAGACTATCAGAGAAGGCGTGTGTCACAACACTCGAGAATTCTTTCTGGCTATCCAAGAACTGCGTCTGCGCTGCGTCTGCAGCTGACGCAGGAAGCTTCTGGAAGCTTGCTTCAGCTGAGGTTGTGATAGCATCTTTGATACTCGGTGTGTTTAGCGTCAAAATCGTATTGGCCTCATTGATATCACCAATTTGAGCGACCTGCGCATTGCTACTAATCTGCTGCACGTACGGCGTTGATTGCACGTTGCCAAGATTGGAGACGATTCCAGCAGTCAACACAGCACCAAAGATTGCCGTTCCGAGTGTTGACCCAAGACTTCGGAATAACTGACTCGAACTCGTCGCAACTCCCAGTTGGCGCTGCTCGAACTCATTCTGAATCGCAAGGTTCAATGTTGGCATGGCTACACCCATACCCATACCCATGAATACCATAATCAGCGCTTCGTAGGCATAACTCACTTCTGGTGTCAGTGTTGTCAATGCGAGCATCATTAGTGTCGCCGTCACAAAACCGATTTGCATGAAGATTTTATATTTACCGATCCGTGAAATGATTTGTCCCGACAGGATACTCGTAAACATCAGTCCGCCCACCATTGGGAGTAGCATCAATCCAGACTCGGTTGGTGTTGCACCAAATACCTGTTGATTAAACTGCGTGAGGTACAGAATCGAGCCCATGAAGGCGGCACCAAATAGCGCAGCGACCGAAATCAGTAAAACGAAGTTCTTGTTTTTGAAGAACGAGATAGGTAGAATTGGCTCCTTGACTCGCCTCTCTACCATGACAAAGGCGACACCAGCTGCGGCAACGATTGCGTACATAGTGATGCGAAGTGCGGCTAACGAGATGCCGGTCGCCTCCATAAAGCCGGCAAAAATAGTCTCTGTGTTATCGACTGCAAGAATCAATACAGCAAGGAAGATGGCCAATAATCCAGCACCGACATAGTCAATCTTTGGTTTGTTGGCGTGCTTCATGGCCGGTGCATAGATCGCAATTAGCGCAAAGGCAATAATGCCAATCGGTACATTGATAAAGAACGTCCAGCGCCAATCAGTTGTCAGTCCAAAAATGTGCTGGCTGTCAGTAAGCCAGCCGCCAAGGAGTGGTCCAACGACAGAGCTGAGTCCAAACACAGCGCCAATCAGTCCCTGCCATTTGCCGCGTTCACGGGCAGCAAACAGGTCTCCAACAATCGTGAAGGCGTTGGCAGTAATGATACCCGCGCCAATACCTTGGAAGGCGCGCCACAGCACCAGCTGAATAACGTCAGCACTCATACCACCCATTAGTGATCCGGCGACGAAGATACCAACACCGATCAAAAGGATGTTACGTCGACCAAAAATGTCAGAAAGTTTTCCGGCAATTGGCACGGTAATTGTTGTCGTCAATAGATAAGCAGTGACGATCCAACTGAGTGAATCGAAGGCGTTAAATTCTTGAACAATATTACCCAGTGCGGTTGAAATGATCGTTTGGTCAAGCGCAACGAGAAATAAACTCGCCATTACGGAGACCATAATAATAAGCTTGCTGCGCAAGCTGAGGTGGTGGTGCATGTGCTATTCCTTTTCTGTGTCTGTGAGTATTGAACGGTATTGTTCAATGTTATCGGTTAAAGATTCTACTAGTGCGCGCAATTGGTCCTCTTTCAAGAAGCCGACCCACTGTGCTTTTTCTGATCCGACAACATACATACGGTCACCTGGCTGAATATTGAGTGCCTCACGGGCATCGGCTGGTATGACTACCTGGCCTTTTGTTCCAACAGTTGCGGTTCCGAATAATTTTTTATCGTGCATTACACCTGATAATACTACAAGTATGAAATGTATGTCAAGTTGGATATGCGCGTCGGCCTACTCAATCACCAGTGGTGTGTCGTAGCGAATTCGATACTCATACACAGTAAGTCCGGGCGAAAACTTCTTTTCCGATAGCTTTTTGTAATGGCCGTCGTAATAATCTTTTAACTTTTCGTTATAGCCCTGATCATAACTCAGCACTAACCAAGCGTTTTGGTATGCATCGACATTTTCTTTCGTTTCAGCAGCAACCTTCGCGGGGTCATACACCGGCACCCCACCGGCTTCAAATCGATTCCAGATAGGTTGCGTTGTGAGTTTGGCGCTTCCCTTATAGTAGTACTCGATGGGGTAAATCGTAAACGGTGCCGCCAAGACCACCACGTCACTCGCCTCTGCGTTCACGTCCAGATACTCAACAGCCTGACGGTAATCTTCTTTGACGGGTGTATTTGGACTCAGTACTTGGACGGCGAACAAACAGCCAATCACAACAACCGCCAGACTACTGACCGTCACCGCAATCCATCGTCGATAGCGCGTCACAATCCAGGCAGCAAAAATAAACACCGCAGGCAGCGCAACGATTAGGTAGCGGCTCAGGTAGAACGGGCGAATCGTGATACTGATAATAAAGGCGCTCAACACAGGAACGACTGCAAGGAAGACAAATAACGTCACCTCAAGAGGAACCTTTTTCTTGGTGCGTTGCAGCGCAAAAAACGCCAGTAATACTACCACCGGCCACAGCGAGACAATCAGCGTATTAACGATTGGCGCTTGAAAGCCAAAAATAAACTGGGCATACGTGTCGAACAAGTCTCCTGCCGTTGGGATACCCAAAGCGGGTTGCGTATTACTCGCAAACCCAAGACTATACACATAGTACAACCAGGGCACGAGCGACAACCCAATTGCTGCGCCGCCAATCACAACACCGCGCAGGACATGTGGATCGCGCAGCTTCTTTCGAATAACCAACAGCGTCAGAAGTTCAGAAAGCAGTACGAAGATAAAGAAATAGTGTGTGTACACCCCAATGATGCCCGTTATCGTCCACAGGATCCATCGAGCCGATCCAGACATACGCAGGATCTTTACGAAGAAGAAAACATGCAGCACGGTCATAAACGAAAGCATCGTATACATCCTCGCTTCCGACCCGTACCAGTTCATGAACGGTGAAATAGTCACCAAGAAGGCAGCGAACAGCCCAACACTACGACTTTTAAGCGCATAGTTCGCAAGCACATACGTCATAATGATCGTCCCAACGAAAAATACGAGTGATAGCATGCGCGCAACGAATATATCTTGACCAAAAAAGAGCTGCCAAAAATGAAGGAGCGTGTGATACAGAGGTACGTGCACATCCTGGGCGACAAGGTTCAGCATCCCCGCAATATCACGGTTGGTCTGAAAAAGACTCTGGGCCTCATCGAGGCGAAGACTGCTGAGCGCAAAGACTGTCACACTAAAATATATTGCAAAAGCTACCAGCAACGCTAACGCGGCGTAGATAGCACAGCTTTTCCAGAACCGATTCATACGCGAACTCCAATATTTTCAGCCTTATCTATGCTCACCGGCTTATTTGTTGGAGCACGCTCGAAGGCAGCCGCAATAAATGGAATAAATGCCGCGATATAAATAATCGCCCAGGCAATATTCGACAGTATCGAAGGGCTCCAGCCTTCCCGCATAACCCCCCAAGCTACACCCGCAACGACTAACACAATATAGCCAAGATGTGGCAATACGAGTTTGCCATGATTACCGCCAATACGAGTTTTTGACGTTACCGCAAACGCGTTTTTACGACGCGTTATCGTTGCCCACAGCGCTTTGATGTAGATCGTCGACGATCCAAGACTAAACGACAGGGCCCGGAATGTATACGTGAAGTTACTTGATAGTTGTAGTGTATACAGAATGACAAAAATGTATGGCAAGAAAATCAATGCCAAGGTCATCGTGTTGATCGTTAATGGCTTGAGTGCGAGAAAGAAGTATGCCAGTGGTAGTAAGGCGTTAATCAACACAATAACACCTGATAAATAATAGCTTGATGACGCCAAATACTGAATTTTCTGAGCCCACGTCAGACCACGCCGAAGGAGCGGATTATACGAGAACAGAATCTCGAGACTACCCCTCGCCCACCTAAATTGTTGTTTGTAATACGACAAGAAATCTTCTGGCGCCAGCCCTTCGGCAAGCACCTTGTCGACATAGACAGATTTCCACTTTTTTTCATGAATCAGTAGCGACGTCAAAAAATCCTCAGCAATACTCTTCTCACTCATTCCACCAGCTGCCTGTAGCGCAGCCCGCCGCACCACCATATTTGTGCCACACATGAACGTCGCATTGACCGCATCTTTGCCCTTTAGTAGTGGACCAAAGAACAAGGCCTGCTGTTCCCACGCTCCCCCGGCAACTTGGTTACTGCCGGCGTTGTGGTAAAACTGTGGAGACTGCACAAAAGCAACCTTATCATCGACAAAATAACCAACGGTTTGCTGAAGAAAAATTGGTTTTGGTTGATGGTCAGCATCAAAGACGACGATATATGGCTGACTCGTTGCAGTCATCGCATGATTGATGTTGCCAGCCTTCGCACCACCCGGTGTCGTCCGAGTAATGCACTCGACACCTTGACGCTTGGCTATACCCTCGGCCTCTTGCCAATTATCACGCCTTGCAACCTTGCCGTCGTTCAAGATATAGACACTAAAATCTGGGTATCGCATAGCCTTGGCCGCTATGACTGTTTTCTCAATGATATCTGCCGGCTCTCCGCACACCGTGATAAAGACGGCGATGGGTGGTTGAAATCGAGCATCGAACTTTTTAAATCGGCGGCGGCCCCAGACGGTATGGATAAATCCAAATACTTGCCAAACGTGGAAGACCTCAGAAAGAACCAACAAGACAAAGAGCGACATATTACCAATCGGGAATAACAGTGCGATACATAGGAAATAGACGATCGATAGTACTACATTGAGGATAAGCAGACTTTTACTTGTCTGCGTCGACTTGAGAAAATCCATGGTTACTTTTCCTTTAAATCTTTAGCGAGGTTAGGTAATTCATCTTCGTGCAGCGCGATGCCAAACCACACCCAGTTGGCTGCGTAATACGTGATTGGCTGGTTCCATGAATTAGTATTTTGGTCATATAACGTTTTAATCTTTTGATTATAGATTTCCGTTGCTAGCTCGGGCTCCACAACGTCAAAGTAAGCAAGTGCAGTACCGTAACTTTCTGCGACCTCGTCTCCACTCACCACCTTGCCATCATGCCCGTATATAGAGGTAATTTTGCCGTTCGATCGCCATTCTTCGGCTAGAAAACTCATTTTTTCAAGCACAGCTTTTGCACGCGGTTCGGCATTCCATTTGTAGTCCAGTGCAATCCTCCAGGGTGAGCGCATTGCGTCGTACCCATAGTTCGTCGTTAAATTACCCGCCGTCGGTGCCGAGATATCGCCAGTTTGACGGTCCATCAACACCCAGTCGGGCACCAAGCCCACGCTCTTGGGGGTATCAAGGTTTGCCCCCATCGCTTTATTCAACAGCTCATATGACGAATCAACAACCGCGTTCCAATCGTGTTGCTTGTCGACTTTTGCAAACTCACGGTATGCATACGGTGACAAATAGGAAGGATTCATCACGATAGGACTTGATGATTGTTTTTCTAGATTATTGGACGCGAGGTATGGCTTGCCGCCCGCAATCACCACTTCGTTTTGCCACATACTTGTAATCACTTCTTTGGCCTGCGTCAGGTAGCGCTCATCTTGCCAGCGACCTGCCGCCATTAATAGAGCTAGTGCGATGTCGCTATCGGCATCAGAGGCGGCGTTTTGCCCATTAACGTTGGTTAGCACTCCATACGTGCCGTCGTCCATTTTGCCCCAACGCCACGCGAAGAGCTTGTCTTGGCGCTGAAGTTGCTGCTGGGTCCAGGTCCACGCAGCGTCAAAGGTCGGCTTGTCGCTCATCCAAACAGCTCGCATCATCGTATAGCTTTGCCCTTCGGAGGTAGTGATGTCGTTTTGCTGCTTATCGAGTGTGCGACCAGTTTCTGATTCCCAGTATTCATTCTTGTAGGCATTCCATGTGCCGGCCAATAACGTATGTGGTGCGAATATAATATTTTGATCAACTTTCTTACTGCTGGCAATGACGGCGTAAGTGGTTGCACCAGCTGCGACAACAATAAGAACAATAGCTAATAGTCTAAAGATAAATGGACGAGGCATTAGTAACTAGATACCTCCCGAACTGGCACGATATAACGAATGGGAATACCCTGCTTTGGGCCAAGCGGCGTTCCGCCAATAAAACTCATTGTGTATAGCAACCCACCGGTAATGGCAGCGATCGCAGCGATAAGCACGAGACGATCGCGAGCCGCATCAGGCAAACGCGCACTTGTGTACGTCACCGGCTGACTATTGGTGAGCGCCTGGGCCTGGGCCATAGCTGCAATTGCCGGTGCGGTATCGGTCGCGGCAGGCTGCACGGTAGTAACCGGCGCGACTTGCACTGGTGGATTGACAACCACCGTCGTCGCTGTCGCAGGCGCAGGTGCCGACGGAGTCGTCGTAGCTGTTGCGGGTGCTGGAGTAGGTGTCGTTGCTGGTGTCGACATCTTCGGTGTTACTGTTGTTGCTGGTGCCTGAGTGGGTGTCTGCGCAGGCGTCGGTGTTTGAACGGGCGTCACCTCAGTTACCGTCTTATCGGTTGTCGCTGGCACCTCCGGACTCGCTCCTGGGCTTCGGGCAACCGGATCCTCAGAAATAGCCGGTGAGGTCTTTTCCTGCGGACCATCATTACTTTCACCGCCGTAGTTGCGTTCATTCTGACGGTACATTGGACCTAGCTGGGCTGATGCTGATTGCATGATACCCCCAACACTTCCTACCGCCAACGCACTGACAACAATACCAGTGGTGACGATTGATAAAATGAGTCGTGACGGGTGTACAATCGAAGAATTGCCACCAATGCCACGGGACAAACTACTGCTAGAATTTTCTGCTCTTATCGGGATTGTGAGATTCATAATCCTCCTTCCTGCTTGTTTCTATCGTAGTTTCCTACCTACTTATTATACACCTGGTTATCGCCGAAGCTGCCTCGCAGTCACTCAATTGGTTGAATGTACCCCTTATTTTCTCGAATAAAGCGTCGAATAATCTTGTATTCGTCGATGTCAAAATGTGGCTCGTCGGCGTCGTACACTACCTCACCAGACTCATCGACATAGCCTTGAATCATCCAATTTTTAATAATGACACGCTCACCTTTCGTATTCACAGGGAGGCTGATCGGTGCGTCAAATGGCCAACTTTCGAGTCGACTGTGCTCTAGAGCCAGTTCGAATCGTCGATTATACAGATCGGGTGACTCATTACCCACACAGGCGCCCTTACATCGCCCAAGGCTATAGGAAAAGCAGGCCCCTGTCGTCTTTTCGAGCCCCATCAGCTTTGGACACAACTGGAACCCGCGCGTTATCTCTTCCAGCCGCTTCTTCGCTTTCGTTCGGCCGCTATACATACCGTAGATATGATCAAGGTCCGTTTCTGTATCGACAATCCCCTGCTTGATCTGAATTGTCGCATAGGCTCCATCATGACTCTTGATAAACAGCGCGTACGATGAGACCCGACGCAGCTGATGGTTGTAGAGTGGCATCAGCTCTTTGACTAATTTAGATTCGAGGATCAACGCAGCCAGTTCACTACCGGTGGGAATTGTTTCGACATGATGGACACTTTGACTGATTTTCAGCTCCTTACTGCTGACGTCTTGAAAGTGTGACATAACTCGTTTTTTAAGTGTAATACTTTTACCAACGTAGACAGGTTGCTGCATTTCGTCCTTGAATATATACACTCCCGGTACATTTTCGATAGACTCCAACTCCTTACTATCGAGGTGTGGTGGCAAAGATTGGGATTTTAGCTGGTGCTGCACGGCGGCCAAAAAAGCGTCGGCGCCATGTTGCTCGAAAGCCAGCTGTGAAAAGTATAAAATTGCGCGTGCATCATCCAGCGCACGGTGCCGATTGGTAAATGGAATGTCGTGGCGTGCAATCAAGACGGCCAGACTATGACCCTTCTCCATTTTGTACAAACTACGCGACAAACGGACTGTACAGAGTAGCCGTGGATGAAACGTCGCCCCTATCATCGCAAATTCGTTCTTAATGAAAGAATAGTCAAACCGGACATTATGCGCAATAAATACCGCACCACTCATAATTTCTGCGAAACGATCAGCGATATCGGCAAAAACCGGTGCGTCAACAATATCGGTCTCGCGGATACCGGTAAGCGACGTGATACTTGCCGGTATGTAGGTTTCGGGGTTAATGAGTGAACTGAATTCATCGGTAATAACCCCGTTTTCGTAGCGAATCGCCGCTACCTCCAAGATACGACTATTTCGATAGCTTCCGCCAGTCGTTTCAATATCAACAAATACTACAGGGTAGCTAAACATTATCCTTCTATTATACAGCCGACGCGTGCAGGACTACACACTCACAGAGGTAAGATCGAACTGCTCAGGCTGGGCGACACGCGGCGAAAGTTGCACTCTAACGGTCACCGCACGGTGATCTGACAGCTTGTCACTGGACGTTGATATGTCGATAAATTCGTAGGATTTAGGAACAAGCACATAATCATTGCGTTTATTTTGTGATGGATACGAGATGTAGGGAATCTTCGTCGATGCCTCGTAACGATCCTGCCAGATAGCAGACAGTGTCTCGAGGTGGTCGATATTAAAGTCGCCGGCAATAATACGTTCTTCGTCGTGACCGGCAATAATACCCAGCGTCTCGACTAAATGAGCGGTTGCGTAATCAGTAAAGTCAGTTAACGAGAAGTGAACATTGGCGAGCTTGACGACATGCCCTTTGATGAGGACATCAATGAGTTGCACGATGCGGTTATGCTCGTCTCCTTGCTCTTTTTTCAGAACAATCGTATCCGTTCGAAGGATCGGGTGTTTGCTCAAAACAGCAAGGCCTTCACGGAAGGTTTCGTATTCGTGACTGGGCTGTAGTCGCGTCACGGCGCTGTGTTCGAAGGGATAATTTAGCTTTTTATTCAAAAGCTGCACTTGATTAAAGGCCGAAATGGCAGGGAGAAAGACGACTTCTTGAAAAAGAATAACGTCTGGATCGGTCGCTTTTAGGTAGTCGATTATTTCTGGCTCACGGTGCGGCCAATCATTAAAGCCCTGGAGGTTTAAGGTAGTAAGTTTCATATCATAACCATTTTACAGGATTTTTAGCAAATGTGCGTGATAATATTAACGCGTTATGATTTCAGCCGCAGTAAGGCGCGCATTAAACAGGGGCGTATCCGGTTGCAAGCGATGTCCCTGTGACAACACACCCAAATCAACCGGCTCGAACCCAATAGCGTCGACTAAAGCCGCGACTGTTACTTTAGCCTCAGCGTCATCACCCACTAGCGCAATCGCCCGCCTTTTTAGGTCTGATGGTGGCAAGCTATGCTGCTCAAGTTCGTGATATGCCGTGTGATTAAGCGTCTTCACTACCTTTGCCCCTTTTAGATATGACTGGATGTGTTCGCTTGACGTCACTGCCTCATCCATAAACTCCGTGATATCACCTTCGGTTGGAGGCCAGTAATTCATGGCGTCTATCACGATTTTGCCAGCAAATAGTTCCGGCCGTAGCGTGACGTATCGGTTAAGAGGAATCGCCAACACAATGATGTCACTTGATTTTACAACCTCATCAACAAGTGCCGGCCGCACTCCGGGCAAGAGTACATTTATGATCAAACCCAGGCTCTCGGGTCCTCGGGAATTCGCAATCTGAACACCGTAGCCGGCCTTCAGACTTTGCTTTGCAATTGCCGTACCGAGGCGGCCAGCACCGATAATACCAATAGTTGGTTTATGTTTCATTTTTCAAAGCTTCACGCACAATTGGCGCTACCTTTGTACCTAAAAGCTCGATCGCCTTCAAGAATTTATCATGCGGCAACTGACCAGTGTCCATCTGGAATATATGGCGACTATGTCCGATCTTTTTGTGAAGCGCGATTATCCGTTCGGCAATCTCTTCTGGACTGCCAGCAAACAGCGCACCATCGACGCCAGATTCAGCATCATAGTGTTCACGTGTGGGTGCGGCGAAACCACGCACTTTCCCTAATGTTGTCATTGTCCAGCTCCACGATTTCCAAAAAGTATCCTTGGCATCCTTCGCGTCTTCGGCAATGAATCCGGGTGTCGCAATAGCAACCCGGTGGTCTGCACCAGGAACTTTGTACTGCGCGGCAGCCTGGTGATACAAGTCAACTAGTGGCGCAAAGCGTGAAACATGTCCACCAATAATCGCATAAGTAATCGGCATACCCAGCGAGGCCGCTCGAATAGACGACTCGGGGTTGCCACCGGTCGCAAGCCAGATATTCAAAGGTACAGGTGGGCGAGGTACAATTTCGACATCATCAAGAGCCGCACGGAAGTCACCCTCCCATGTTATTTTTCCATCTTTACTGGCATTGATTTGTAGTAACAGGTCTAGTTTCTCAGCATATAGATCATCGTAATCACGTAGGTTGTGGCCAAACAGCGGAAATGATTCCGTCGAAGAACCACGGCCAGCCATGATCTCAACACGCCCACCAGAGATAATGTCAGCTGTCGCAAATTGCTGATAGACACGGACAGGGTCATCTGTACTCAGCACCGTAACGGCACTCGTCAACTTAATATTCTTCGTTGTTGCGGCAGCGGCGGCAATGATTGTCGCCGGTGACGATGCTGGGAAATATTCCGTATGGTGCTCACCTATCCCAAAAACGTCTAGACCGACCTTATCGGCCAGCTGAATCGCTTCTAATAAATTCGTCACTGATTCGTGGGTTGGGCCAAGCTTTCCATTCTTGCGCTGGACATCACCGAAGCTAAATACACCTAGTTCCATATACGGGCTCTTTCTTTTTACTATACACAGTATAGCAAACTTCAGCGCTCCGCCCTAGCTTATTTGTTTTCAGCACCAATTGCGTCGTGTATCGATCGGTAGCCATCGTTTTGCACAAGCTGCGCAAGCTCTCTATTAATTTGGCCGATTCGTTGTGGTCCAAAAAATATCATACCCGTAATCAACTCGACAAGACTAGCACCGAGCTTGATCTTTGTATATGCATCGGCCGCCGTAAAGACCCCACCGACACCAATGATCGTAAAGCGTTGGCCATAGTGGGCGTAAGTCTGTTTAATCAATTCATTACTGAGGTTACGAACCGGAACACCGCTGAGTCCACCCCTTATCAGCTCTTTTGTTGTGTCGCGCGGATCAACCAAGTCACGTGATTTTGTGAGGTTGCAGATAGTGACACCGGCGACGTCGTGTCGACTGGCGACGCGGAGCATTGTATCGAATTCATCCCATTCGAGGTCGCTTGGCATTTTCAAAAAGACAGGTTCGGATAGTTTCAACTCGTCAATGCGCGACAACAACTGGTCAAGTTTCTCTGGGTTCGTAAACGGCTCACCACCATAGGTATTGGGGCACGAAATATTCAAAGTAATCATCGAGGCGCGTTTGTTTTTTTTAACTTGACGCGCAGAAATAATATAATCATCGATACACTGCGAATCATTTTTAATCGTTCGATCGTTCGTATAGGCAATCGAGACGTTCAGTACGAAATCATCGAACGTCTTTGCCGGATAGGCGGCAAGACGGGACATAATAGCCACAACCCCTTGATTGGCAAGCCCAGCATGCACAATCAATGACTGAGTGTGAATCAGCCGTTGAAACCAAGGTCGAGCATTACCGATAGTAGGCTTGGCCGTAATCGATCCTGTCTCTGCAAACCCAAAGCCAATCGCCTTGAGTATTGGTGGAAGCTGGATATTTTTATCGAACCCTGCCGAAAGACCGACTGGATTTTTGAAATGAACACCGTTATGCGTCTGTGCCAACACCGCGTCGTTTTCGTATGCCCATGCAGCCCGTAGCAACCAACGTATGGCTGCTACTTTTTGGATCTGACGACCAACGCTTATCAACATACTATGAGCAGTATCCGGTGACAGCAAGAAAAGTAACGGCTTGGCTGCCGCTGTATACAAAAATCCCGTCAACCGACTAACTGTGACGTTCACGCCAGTAGACTCGCCCAGAAATCCCAGAATAGTAGCAATATAGCAACAGCGAGCGAGGTGTACCAGAGCACCAATGCCGGTGTCGTGTACGTATTAATCATCGCAAGCATGCTCGCCTTGCGTCCACTCAAACGCGTCGCATGATCGGTCTTGCTGAATAAGCGCACTAAACATGCCAGCATAATTGGTGTCGCTATCCACAGCGCAAAACACCATGGGCAAATTATATGTAAGAAAAATAGGCTCTGAATAATTAAGTAATGGACAAACAATGTCCCCAAAACCCCAACGGCCAAGATAAGTTTCCAGGTCGCAGCGTTGAGCTTATTGCCCAGCAGCAATAACGCCGTCACCGCAATAAGCGCCGTGTAGGCAATCAGGCCAAACAAACTATTCGGAATCCCCAGTATCTCTGACGGGGCCGACGACATGGCGGACGTACAGCTGATAATTGGGTTAATGTTACAGCTGATTGCCGTTTCGGGGTCTTTGAGTAATGCAATTTTATCGTATGTCAGCACAAAAGATGCCACAAACCCAAGCAGGGCACATAGCAGCAGTATAATGGCTGTAATAGGCAGACGGATACGTGTGGACTGTTTTATCATCTAGGAGCATAATACTCTATAGACACTAATTTTTCCGTGACCTTTGTCACATAGATACTATGCCAACACCAGCAACAACAACCGCACTATTTTTCTCTTCGTACAAGCCAACGACCTTCACAAAAGGCGCGCAGCTACTCCATGCCCGCAGCGCACTTCCTCCACCCATTACCTATTTGGTCGAAGGACTTGTCGTTGAGTACGCCATTTCTGAGAGTGGAACAAAAACAATCATCAACACTTACAAACCTGGGTCGTTCTTCCCCTCTTCCGCCGCGGTCAATCACACACCTAATAGGTATCACTTCGAAGCCGGCGCACAGTCAGTTGTGCGGCAAGCACCGGCCGATAGCGTGCGTGAGTTCCTGTTAGCCAATCCAGACGTGACCTACGAGCTCCTACAGCGCCTCTATAGGGGTCTTGATGGTTTGACTGGGCGACTCGAGATGCTACTTGGTGCTAACGCAAGTTCACGTCTTTTATATGAACTCACCGTTCAAGCCGAACGCTTTGGCATTTCTTCAGATAATGGCATTGTCGTCACTATCACCGAGTCAGAGCTAGCAGAGCACACCGGCCTCGCCCGAGAAACAGTCAGCCGCGAACTGAAAAAGTTAAAGGACAATAAAATCCTCTCGGTATCGAGAGGTAGAGTCGTGCTTCACGAAATAGACCGCGCAGCTTAAGTGCCGACACGTACTATAAAAGTTTTTTACGCCTGACCAAGATATACACCACCATTACCAGTAGCAGCGTGAAAATAATAATTGCCGGGTAGACCCACAATTGCTCCATATACGGTAGCGATACATTCATTCCATACATTCCAAATATGACATTAGGAAGTGTGATCAAGATCGTCAGCACGGTTAACGTCTTGATACGTTGGTTTAGGTTATTGTTTGCAATTGTCGTGTAGGTACTACGGATACTCACCACGCTTTGGCTATAGCTTGAGACCGATACCAGCATCTGGCGGATATGTAACACCATATCGTCGATCACCTCAAGCTGGCGTACGCCGAAGATGTTGTGCTTGTTGTCTTTCAGGCGCTCCAGCACCACCAGTGTTGCCGACAAGTTCGTTTGGTAGGTGTTGAGGTTCTCGTCAATCGTAATAAATTTCAAGAAATCCTTGTTCTCAACCTCATGTGAGCGAAGTCGGTGGCCGATCCCATCAATTGCCTGAGCCGTCTGACGAATGAGGCGCTCGTATGAAATCAGCAGTGAATTCAGTGTCAGCAACAATAGTACACTCCCGTCGGCCGTTTTCAGCTGATCGAGCTTTGGAATAATGTCTTCGGGGTTGAGGTACGACTGGGGCGAAAGTGTAAAGAATTGCTTGCCGGTCACCACAACCAATAGTGGCGCTGTTTTTACTTCGCCTAATGAGTTTTGGTCGGCAGTACGAACAAACATGTACATCGTCCCACCGCCGTATTCAAGGCGAGGCAATTCATGTTTGTCATGTATGTCGCTGACGATACTATTATCAAGCCCATAGTGCTGGGCTAATTTTTCGGTTTCAGCCGCCGTAACGTCACGGCCATACACCCACGCATCCGTTAATGGTGGTGTCAGCACATGGTGAAGTCCCTCGCGGGCTGAATGACTAATATAATACGCTATCATCTATAATCCTTATGCTTGAGTATATCTCTGTTCAGACGTCTTGTACACAAGCTTGTCGCCAGGCCGTCTTAGTCCTTTATTTCATCTGTGAAAACGACGAGCCGCTCTGAATAGGTCTGCTCGGTGTTGTTCCACGATCCTTGGCAGGTAATCAGGTTCAGGTGCGCCTTTCCGTCAGTCGAAACAAAGACCTGTGTCGCATCGTCATCGGGGTTGTACATACGAATCGCTGTGACGGCAAAATTCCGCACACCACCCTTGGCATCATACGTCGATACCACCGCGCCGACTTTTAATATATTCAAATCATTAAATACCGAAGGGACACCATCTTTCCAGCCGTAGTGGCCAGCAATAACAGCACTCCCCGTTTCACCAGGCTTCTGACCAGGTTTGAACCACGCTAGCTCCTGTGCATTCTCCTCGATCGCCATATCACCATCAACCGTTAGTCCCACGGGGTTGATTTTGGCATCAACACCAATACTTTTAATCTCTAGCGTCACAGGCTCTTGGAGCACCTGTATGGGCTGCGCCTGTTTCGTCTTCACAGCTGGCACTACCAGTGCGGGCGCGGGTGCTTGATAGCGTACAGGGGTAGCGACATACAGTAGTATGAAAGTTGCGCATAATGATACGAGCGGAATACCTACGAAAAAGAATGTATTCCGTATCGTCTTTGTCGATGTTGCATTGTGACGCTGTTTTTTCATGAGGTAACTTTTTAGATAAGTTGTTTTTTACGAGCAACGATAGCAGCAGTTAGTGCAGCAATGATGACGAATGCAGGGATCGCAATCCACAAGAAGTTATCGGCAATGATACGACCAGTGTTAGGTAGGCCAGGGATGACGATTGGACCACCGGCGTTGTATTCGGTGTCGTTACCGGCACAGACTGATCGGGTGATGGTGTTCGTATCGAGGGTAATGTTGCCGTTACGAGCCAGAAGGCGACCTTCTATGGTTGCACCGTTTGCAGCAGTGATTGAGTTTAATGCAAGAATATTTCCAACGAACGTTGCGGTCGTACCGATAGAGGCACTATCAACTCGCCAGAATACGTTACACGCTTGTGCACCGTTAACAAGTGACACAACGCTGCCATTACCAATAGTTAGGCCATCGCCGCTAAAGGGTGCTTGGAAAATAAAGACAGACGATGGGTCGTTTTGTCCATCAAGAATCAGTGGAGCTCCAGCACTTAGTTCGAATGTTGTCGACGCTGAGTCATAAACGCCAGCAACAAGGCTTTGACCAGAAAGTTCGGTAGCAACTGTCGTCAAAGGAGTGCGTCCAGCTGCATCGGTGTACGCAGCCGTCAAGTTATTCTTGGCATTTACCATCAATGGGCCATTCGTGACACGGCAAGGTAGTGGGCCGGTTGCATCAACAGAGTAAATTGTCCCCGTTACTTGATTACAAAAAAGACCGATACCCGCACCAGTTGCAGGGGCGAGTCCAACGTTACCGTTGATAACCGAAGCGTTTCCGGCGTCGGTAATATTCGGCGTACCAGAAAGAATGGCGAAAGGTGACGCCGAACCGAGGTTGACGGTTGCCTGAGCTGCGTGCGCCGAAGGGCTCGCGAACCCGACGATGACGGTCGTGACAGCAAAAAGCGCTAAGAGTAGTATTCCTGTTAGTGTTCCGTTGTTGATCTTTTCCATGGCTACCTTTGTTGAGTATTATCGAAGAGATACAGTATCTCACTTTTTATAATGTCTATGGTAATAGTACCAGACATTGTTGTAAATAACTACTAATAAACTAAAGCGTATCGCTCTCTTTGTCTTGGTGTTTCGGGAGACCAAAATAGGCAATCATGGCACAGACAAAAATAATCGCAGCCGCCACGAGTGAGGCCATCGAAAGACCATCCATCCAGGCTGTTTTTGCGGCCATGGCAACGCTATCTGCCATTGGTCCAAGCTGACCGGCGATATTCAAGGCGACCGCCAGCGAACTCTCGAGCCCCTCTTTTGCAGCACCCGTAAATGCATTGGCCGTCTCAGCAATGTTCTTCTCGTAGACAGCGCTAAGTACCGCACCAAGTACCGCCACACCCAACGCACCACCAAGTTCGCGTGTCGTATCGTTCATCGCTGATCCCATACCCGATCGGTTACGTGGCACCGATGCCATCAGAATATTCGTTCCCGGCGTCATTGCGGCTGAAATCCCCAGCATCATCACTAGCATGACAAAGAACAGGTGCCAGTAGGTCATGTCCTGCGTCCAGGTAGACATCGCCACAAAGGCGATGGCCGTCAACAGCAAGCCAACGGTGATGACCATCCTTGCGCCAAACTTCTTTACAATGGTCGGAATAAATGGTGACAAGAACATCATCGGCAGCATCAACGGGATAATCGCCAGTGACGATTCTAGGGCGCTAAAGCCAAGGATGAGTTGCATCAGCTGACTCATCGAAAAGAAAACACCCGACATTGCAAGAAATGTTAGTGTCAGCGTCAGGCTCGAAATCGAGAAGGCGCGGTTCTTGAATAATTTCATATCAAGCGTTGGTGACGCGGTACGCAGCTGCCAGAATACAAACAAGACGATTGCAATAAACCCGCCAATTAATGAAATCAGCACAGCCGTGTCCCCTAGCCCCTGTGACGGCGCTTCGGTAACACCGTAGACGATCCCAAAAATACCGAGTGCTGCCAATGTTCCACCTAGCCAGTCAACGTCAGATTCCTTTTCATCACGCGATTCGTGCGTCAGCCATTGATTGGCGATCAAGCCGATGACTGCAATAATTGCGCTGAAGTAAAACAGTGAGTGCCAAGTGAAATGTTCCAACAAGATACCGCTAACAATCGAGCCAATCATCATACCCACTCCGGCGACTGCACCCCATATCGCAACCGCACGAGCCCGTTCTTTTTTCGGGAAGGTATTGTTAATAATTGACAGTGTTGTTGGCATGACGAAAGCACCACCGATACCCATAATGACACGAGCAACAATCAGCTCAGTACCTGTTTGGGCAAAAAAACCAGCGTACAGTGACCCAGCGGTAAAAATTGCAAGCCCAATTTGCATTGCCAGTTTTCGACCATAACGATCACCGATGGCACCCGCCAAAAACAACAGACTTGCGAAGACCAAGGTGTAGACATTCACAATCCAGGTCATTTCAAGTTGTCCAAGTTTCAAATCAGTCGCCATTAACGGTAACGCCATATTCAGGCTACTATTTGCCAGCATCACACCCAACAACGTCACACATAGCGCAACCAATATCCACCAGCGCCGGGCGTATGTTTGTGGGTCGATACCTTCTAAGTCGGTTGGTTTTGGGGTGGTTTGTTGGTTTTTCTGGGCAGCAAAAATTGAACGTCGCATAGGGCTCCTGGGGACTTATATAGTGTAAGTGTTTCGATATAGCTATCGAAATATCTGTATAAGTATACGAATTTACAGAGGACTTGTCCAGCCAGAGGCTTCGGTGAAGCCCCATATTGCAGAGTAGCCGGCACCAATCCCCTCAGCAGGACATTGCACTCCTGCAGTTGTCAGAACAGTAGTACTTTCGTACAGCGGCTTGGTATTCGTAATCACAAATGTCTTACCCGAACGACTCCGCGCGACCACGGCATACGCGTCGGCATTAACTCCAACACAATATAATAGATTATAACCATTGACGTTACCTGTTTGCATGTAGTTGTTGCCATAGGCAGTTCTTGAGACGGAAACCCCCAGATCAGTTGTTGTTAAGCGGGGTGGGTACTGGCTCGAAACGCTAACGGTCGTCTTGTAGACTTCAAGTTTTTTGGCAATAGTGGCAAAGTCTGTCTGAATCGCTGCATCGTTTGCTTTGTTTTGAACTCCGTTAAAGGAGACGATCGTAATAGCTGCCAAGATTCCAATCACGACGATAACGATCAACAGTTCAACGATCGTAAAACCGGATGTTTGTTTATTTTTTGCCCACATTATCATTAAGTATAAGCGATATATGATAACAGGTCAAAAGGACACTACGCTGATTATTTTTTTGGCTCGTTCTTGCTGGCTGGCTTGTTGCGAACATAGAGACGAGGTGAATTCAAGATTGGCAATTGCAGCCACATTGGCACTTTTGCTTGAACGCCGATATAGATAAACAACAAGGTCGCCAAAGCAGTGACGCCGATACCAACCCAGAAAAGCATCGCATTCTCAATACTGTAGCCAGTAGCTAGTAGACCGCCTCCCGTAATAAGTAGGAGTCCAACGAAACCACCACCGCGGCGAATCGCTTGTCCACCTAGCCATGCGCTGACATACAACGGAATAATCAATCCACTAGCAGCGACGGCGATTGTTATAATCAGGTACCAAAGGGGCATTTCGTTATCGAAAATCGAAGAGCCTGCGATGCCAAGAACAAGCCCGAGAGTGAGTCCTGCGAAAAGAAGGATGATCAGTCGGTTCGTCGTCTTTTTGATGAACTCATCTGTCATGCGGTATCTGTTTGCGTAGCGGCCGTTTTTGTCTGGAACTTCTGATGAACTCATACTGTTTCTCCGTGTCGATTTCGTTAGTAACTAGTACCTATCGTACAGTCATAACACCAAAGGGTCAAACGACGATCGTTCTTAAAAACGGCACATCGCTCGAACCATTTCGTCGTCGAAAGCATCAACCGCAATCGCGACGACCTCACCGCCCTGCGCCAAGACTTCTCGGACAAGCGATTCATACACGGGTTGATGAGCTGGTAGCTGCACCACAATAGAGGCGTCGTAGCCACCACGAATCGTATCGGCCGTTCGACGGTAACTTGGCACCAAAAGAGTCGCCACGCGTTGCTCCGCCGCCACCGCACCGATCTCCTCAGCACCTATCGCGATCCGCGCTGGGCTACTTTTTTCATACGCCTTTATCAACTCCTGGCGTCGCATGGCGCTGTACTGTTCAATAACTGGCGTCGCCACATCGTGAAGCGCCTGCTCGTTCATTGCCTTACCATTCCCTTCAACATACTCAGCAAGAACATGCGGATATGAAAGAAAATGTCGCATCGAGCCAACACGGTTCTCGACGCCTACCAGCAACAGCGGCTCACTATGATGCGCGACATACGCATCGACTGCCGCAGCAATCATGCGATAGTAGCGCAGCGTGTTATCTCGCAGCGCCGCCTGGTCATCATGACCATGGAAGGTCCCCACGCCACCAGATTGATGCTGCAACTCGGTGTTATACTCAACATTTTCAAATGTTTCATCAAAAGACGCCGGCATACCAGCAACCGTCAGCTCCCGACAAGAAAGCGGTGAGCCCTTCAGTAAGCGTGGCCGTGTATGGTTAATATCAAGGATGTAATACTCCGTACCAAGACTATGCATCAGCACGAGTGGGCTGACTTGATACTGCTCTTCCAGGTAATACGCTTCGGTGACATCGTAGCTCAGCGAAACCGTCTCGAGGCCATCCTTATCGGCAAATATCGCCAGTCCAACTGTTCGGTATTTCCAGAAGTCGACGTCATCCATCAGCGCTTCCAGCGAACGCATCGTATCGCCAAAAGCCACTTCGTCGTACAGAGCGTCGGACCGTACAGCCTGTATTATATTTTTAAAACGAATGACATCTTCTTTGACCGTTTGCCCAGAACTTGCAGGGTGTGTCGGCTGGTAGAGACTTAGCTTTATGCCTGGAGTTTGTGTGTGTAATAGGTGCTGAATCGTTGTCTCGTTTAAGATCATGCGTCTCCTTCGATAGATTACTCTTCGCCTATAATTGTATGCCAACTAGGTTAAAGCGCGCTGTAAGGCAGGTGTCTTAGGGCGCATCGGGGTGGAGATCGACATCTTTTGCGACGTCTTGTGCGTAACTCACCTTTTGTAACATATACGCAGGGTGTCTAGTCACCATAAGGGCAAATACCGTAGCGTCGTCACCAGCCGTCATTACATCAAGCCACTGGTGCGTAATCGCCATCGAATTTCGTTCGTGCTGCAACTCTTTGACATATGAGGCATCGTCGATAACACGGTCACTGACCACAAAATCCAGTCGATAGGCTGGACCATAAATCTTTTCAAACAAATAGCGGACACGTGGCATGTGGTCATCGGAGGCCACCACTGTAATATTCTTAATTTCCCCTTGTTCACTCGCTCTACCAAGTTCACCGATCTGCTTTTTTGTGAAATAAACATTGCCGATTGTATCCATCGATTTCGACTCTTCGATGATCGCGCCAGCAGGCACACCCAGCTCGACGGCATATTTTTTCATCGCTGTTGCTTCAGACCATTTTGGTTGTATCGCAAAATGATACGTCCATGCACCAGACATGATAATCAAAGGAGCAATACCCTTCCGGTACAGCTCGGCGGCTTTTTCAACACGGGAACGAGGATCAGGTGGCAGCGAACCATCCTCTTTTATCCCGCGGCCCAAGACAATAATGACGTCCGACATAGCGTTAGCGCTCCCGCAAAAATATCATCACGAAGTCAAGTCCGCAACAGATTCTTGGATGAGGCGCACAGGTAACGGTACATCAAGTGAGAACCAGACCGTTCCTTTTCCCTTGATGTATGGCCGCAGTTCGGACTGCAATCGTTCGCTTTTAGGAACTGGGTACATCGCCACATGGTCTTTCCAGCCAGAAATATATACCCGCGCACGTTTATCATCTATCTTGTACCCGACAATGCCATAACTTAGCACCTCTTTTGCGTCGGGTAGCTGCTCGCGAACCAATTCCCTCAGCCGCAAGAAGGCGGGCTGCGCTGCGGTGGGAATACTCGCAGTGTAAGCATCGACAGTGTCTGGTTTTGGCGCGTCGCTTTCAAGTAATTTGTGTGATTTTTCCAGCATCACCCCCAAGATACCCATATCGATATCCGCAAGCTTATTCACGTACAAACATGACACGGAAATTGTATGCTTGCCTAGTGCGCGTAGCTCTTCGGTGTAACGATCAAATCCCTCCATGAAGTACAATGTGATAGCTCTTTTACGGGGGCTAAATCCCAGCGCGGGCACATCACCTTCTCTGCCGGTGTTGTATATATAATGCCTTTGACCAAAGCCAATGATACTGGGGCCCCACATCGTCGGATCTTGGCCGGTAATCTTGCGCATGACTTCAATAATCTGTTCCGCTTCAGCTCGACGGGGCCGGGAAATAGATCCCAAAAAATCTTCAAGCGTTACATCTGTCGGTACGGTTTTATTTTGAGCCATGCGGCGCCTGTACTTGATGGGTAGACTGGTATTTTAGCAATTGGAAAAGACCCTTTGAGGGTTTGTGGACTTTATCAGGGAATTTTTCGACAAGTTTCCAAACGCAGCCATTAATTGTTTTGGGGTGTAGCGTAGGGTCTGATGCTTTAATTTTTGACAGCAAATCTGTCCAACGCAACCCTTCTGGGGATGCGTCAAGCAGTGCAAGCGCGGTCGCATTGATGCGCCCAGTAATCGTCGAAAGATTGATGCGGGTATCATTCATGCGGGTATTTTTTGCGAACATGTCCGGCGCTGATGCCGTTAACAAGATTCGTGAATCCCATCTGTTGTAGTAGCTGAGCGGCGACGTTAGAACGGCTGCCGGTTTTGCAATACAAGATTATTTCAGTATCTTTATCGACGTCATTCAACACGGATGGACCAGCCATCAACTCCATTGGAGGGATATTGACTGCACCTTCGACGTGATCCGCTTGATATTCAAACGGTTCGCGTACGTCGATAATCATTCGTGTTGTGTTCATACACTTATTATACCGCGAACTGCTATCAAGCGCCCTTCGAATTAAGAGCGACTAAAGTCGATATTTTCGTAGATAGACTTGGTTGTTTCGTCAACTTCAGTTTTTAACTGAGGGAACGGAGTGCCTTCGCGTGCCGAGACGCCCTCGAGGCTCCAGAAAATTCGTTCACTATAGCCGAGACCACAGGCAGGTGGCATGCCGTATTCCAGTGCTTCAACAAAATCGATGTCCAGCATTTGCGCTTCGTCATCACCAGCATCGCGTAGTTTTTGTTGGTCGGCAAAGCGGTTCAGTTGATCGATTGGATCATTTAATTCACTAAAAGCCTTACACATTTCGCTTCCACCAAAGACAAGGTTGAATTGCTCAGTCAAACGCGGGTCATTACGGTTTGTCTTTGCAAGCGGTTGCATAAAGACCGGAATATCAATCAAGAAGACTGGACCGGAAATTGTTTTGCGGTACTTTTTCCATAGCTTATCAAGACTACGAATGCGATTATCGCTTTTTTCAACTTCCAGCTTTTCTTCTTTTAGCTTGTTTTGAATGTCTTCCATCGAAGACTCAAACACGTCGATACCGTACTGAGTTTTTAAAACTTCCAGGAAGCTAATTCGGCCGAAATGCTCGCCATCTTTTCCAAAATCAACCTGTTGTCCGTCGGCAAGTGTAAATTGTCGAGTGCCCCAGGTGTTATCGGCGATATAGCGAATCATCTCTTCGGTCAGTTCCATACCCATTTCCCAGTCAGCAGAGGCCCAGTACCATTCCATCGCGTTGTGCTCGGGAAGGTGTTCGTCGCTATAGTTCTCGTTACGGAATCTTGGACCAATTTCAAACACTTTTTCAAAGCCCGCAACCAGTAGTCGCTTCAGTGGCAATTCGTGGCTAATACGCAGGAAAAAATCTTGATCCAGCGCGTCCATGTGCGTCACAAAAGGATTTGCATCGGCACCACCGGCGGTTGCTTCTAGGACATTGTTATTAATTTCAATGAAGCCCTTCGAGATCAAGAAGTTTCGGGTTGCCTGCCAAAAATGAGATCGACGAACAAAACGATCACGAACCTCTAGGTTGACGTTCATATCAACATATCGTCGACGCAGACGCTCTTCTTTGTCGGTAAAGCTTTCATGGTCAAGGGGCATTGGTCGAAGCGCCTTAGTGATCAATCGTAGTTCGGTAAGTTCAAGTGATGTCTCGCCAGTTTTAGTCTTGATGACTTTTCCAGTTGCTTCAACAAAGTCGCCCGTGTCGAGCAGGTTGAGATCGCCGATACCAACAAAGCCATTTGCTGGATCCGATGCGGCCAAGCGTTGATCCTGCAAGAACAGTTGCATCGCACCCGAGAAGTCTCGGATAACAATAAAGGCAATTTTACCAAATTTTCTAATAGATTTAATTCGCCCAAAGACTGTTTCTGTTTTGCCATCGAACGCATCAAAATCGGCCAAAATATCATTGGTCATTACAGTTCGGTTGGCTTTTGCTGGATACGCGTTATATCCCAAGCTTTGAAGCTTTTCTAGTTTCCTGATTCGCTCGTCGCGGAATTCTTTCATTGTTGCCATGTCGCTATTATACCAGAGGTGGTCAATCTTTCACCCACCCATTAAGTTATAACGAAAGACTCCGCCCTGCTACTTCTTGGAAGTACGTTTGCTTGTTTTTTTCTCGGGCTTTGAAATATAGAGTCGCGGCGAGTTGAGTATTGGTAGCTGCAACCACATCGGCACCTTCGCCTGAAATCCGATATAAAAGAATAATAGCCCTGAAAGTACTATCGAACCAATGCCAATCCAAACCCATAGCACCTGGTTGTTGGTAAAGTCGCCCGCAGAAACTGCACAGATACCAAAGACAAATAGTAACCCTACTGGACCGGCGTATTTATTTAATGCAGTTGCACCCAGCCAAGCACTGACAGCTAGTGGCACGATAATTCCACCGAGCGCCAACGAGATAGCGGTAATCGTATACCAATCGGGAATGTCGCCATAGTCAAATATCGTATCACCAAGCGCACCAAGACCGAATCCAATTGCGGGCAGAATAAACATTGCCGCGATCAGCCAGCCAGTAACCCTACTGATAAATTTATCACTGTACCTATAGTTGGTGCCTTCGTAGCGTCCATTGGATTTCTTTTGCTGCGGTACTTTGAGCGGTGTCTTCGTTTTCGTCATTGCTCCACTATATCAGTTCTGTAAGGTTTCGGGGTGGGCTAACTGGCTGTAGTCGTAAATCCTTCTCTCGGTGAAGACTTCAGAATCTTTAAAACTAAATGGATCAACAAACATCACTTCGTCGCCATCATCACCGGGTGCAAATACCACCACTTCTGGCTGTACCAAAAATGTTATCCTCATCTGATACAGATTAGGCCCGGCCAGATAATGCGGATCCTCTGTCAAAATTGCTCTAAACTCGAAATCACCCGTCAGAGACACCTCTTCGCGAAGTTCTCGAGCCAGCCCTTCTTTAACTGACTCACCGTGGTCAATACCACCACCCGGCAGATCCCACCAATCACGGCCAGTTTCTTTCACGACGAGTACCTCACCCGCCTCGTTAAAAATAACCGATTTCAACGATACCCGAAACAAATAATCCTTGCGTTCGGGATTATGAGCGTGCGAGATTGCGCCGTGAACTTGATTCATGGGATTAGTATAACAAAATAACATCCACCGAATCACGACCACGAACCGTAAGAGATGGAACCACTAGTGTTATAATCGATCCTATGAGTCTTCTTTCCAACATGGACACCTTCTTTAGAAAAGTCATACTTCCTAACGACGAGGCGAAAGAAGTAATCGCCGAGCGTTTCGGCGAAATGATTACCCCAAATATGCGCGCACTGCGGCTTTCGATGACCGTAGCCGACTACCTCATTGCAATGGGGGTTGCCGCAAGTGACGTTACCGATATCTGTCTGAGCATCACCGACCGGTACTGCGAACGAAAAGTTTCGATTGAAATTATCGCCACCGTCCTTATGTTTTCACAGGACCGCGGAAACGAACGCGAACCACTAACACTAATTCGATCTGTTCATGCCCGCGAAGTAAACAGCGCCCTGATTCAGGACATCGAAGACGTCGTTAATGAAATTCACGAGGGTAAGCTATCGCTTGATGCCGCCGAAGACCGCCTAGAAAAACTACTCCAGAACCCGAAAAAATATCCACAGTGGGCGTTAAATGCCGGCAGCGCCGCGATTGGTGCTGGAATTGGTGCACTCCTGTCTGGTTCGCCGCTGATTATTTTCCTGTCGTTTCTCGTCAGTGGTTTTATTTCGTACATGCTGATTTTTCTTGCAAAGCTACGTATGCCTGCTTTCTTCATCCAAGTTATCGCCGCAGCTATCGTGACACTGGTCGCAGCGCTGCTGACATGGCTCGGTAACCACGGGGTGACATACCTTCAGGGACTCGACCCAAACCTTATTATTATTGGTGGGATTGTCATGTTGGTGGCGGGACTCGCTATCGTCAGCGCCGTCGAAGATGCGATCGATGAATATTACATTACCGCCAACGCTCGAATCCTGCGCGTTGTGATGCTAACGGCTGGCATTATAGTCGGTGTTGCAGTGGGGTTATATGTTGCGAAAAACTTGGGGGTCAACATGACCATCAACGCCAACCGAGGTTCGCTATTCGACACTGTCGGCTGGCAATATGTGGGTGCTATCGCGATCGCAGCCGGCTATGCACTGAGTGTTAACACTCGCATTAGTGGCATCGTCCTTGCCGGACTCGTTGGCGCAGGCGGTTGGGCCATCTATAGTTTAACTGCGCCCATTTTTACACCGATTGTTGGTAGTTTTATCGCTGCCGCAGCCATTGGCGCTGCAGCAGCACTGCTTGCGCGCTGGCTGCGAACTCCGGCATCAACAATGATTACCGCCGGTATTATTTCATTAGTTCCTGGGCTGTCACTTTTCAATGGACTCATGGTACTTATTATTGGCGCAGATAAAGCCGGAGCTTCACTCGACTCTGGTGTACTGATCTTGCTAAACGCCTTAGTGTTAGCGCTTGCTATCGCAGCCGGTGCGAGCTTTGGAAACCTTGTTGCTCGTCCCGTGCGGCGAACGCTGGTTCTGGCCCATAATGCTTTACCTCGGCGCAAGTTAAATAACTAACGCGTAGCGTTATTGCGAGGGACTACTGGTGTGGTCGTGTCGCCACTATCTTCATCACCAGTCACCACTGCACATCCCGTTGCATCAACTTCTGTCCCCGCTGGTGTATTCGCACATCGATCAGTCGCATCCGGAACTCCGTCTTTGTCTGCATCCAGAACAACTGGCGTATCTTCGTCATCCCCTACTTCAACCGGACAACCAGTTGCGTCAACGTCAGTACCAGTCGGCGTGCTCGCACATTTGTCGCTCTCATCAACAACTCCGTCTTTGTCGGTATCTACAGGTGCCTTTGGTGCGTTACAGGTGCCCTTTGGGGTTGCGCTACTGATAAAGTATTCCTGATACGTTCCTTCTGTGCCTCCACCAACCGCACGCTGTCCGTCGCTTCGGCAGATTGCCAATCGTGTCACATTAGACGGTGCCATAAACGGTTGATTAGCTTGCCCTTTTAGCCCTGCCAGTATGGTGCTACGCCATATCGGACCGGCCATACTCGAACCGCCATTATTCATTGGTGTATTGTCATTGTTCCCCACCCATACGCCAACCGCTAGTTGCTTAGCATAGCCAATTGTCCATGCGTCACGCGCTTCGTCGGTTGTGCCGGTTTTGACAGCTACGTCGTATCCATTCGTATTCAGGCTACTGCCAAAGATCGGCGCCCGAGCATTTTCATCATTTAAAATATCAGAAATCAAGAATGACGCGCCTTCACCCATTACCTGATCGGCAGATTCGATGTTTTGTTTAAAAATCTGTTTGCCGTACTTGTCATCGATTTCGGTGATTGTTGTCGGGTCGTATTGCCCACCAGCATTTGCAAACGCCGCATAGGCGTTGGTCATATCTGTCAGTTTCGCCTCCGCGGAACCAAGCGAAAGTGATAGGCCGTAATCAGTCGAATCATCAATAGTACTGATGCCGAGCCGCTTGAGGGCGTTGACAGAATTATCTACCCCCAACTGCTCCATTACCTTGACTGAAGGGATATTTAAGGACTGTGAAATCGCACTGCGCACGGTAACGTTGCCCCTATAGCTGCGGTCGGCATTCAGCGGTCGGTAGCCACCAAAATTGGTTGGCTCGTCTTTGAGGATTGTGCCAGGAGTGATGAGGTTTCGTTGCATCGCTTCGGTATAATACAGCGGCTTGATGCTTGATCCTGGTTGGCGGGCGGTGGTTGCCATATTGACCTTACCAAAGTCAGTATTATCGTAGTCGGCGCTCCCGACAAGTGCACGTATCGCGCCTGTCGTTGGATCAATAGCCACAACGGCTGCATTCGAGCCACCATTTTGCTGAATAAAACCTATTTGTCGATCAACCGCGTCATTGGCAGATTTCTGCAAATTCACGTCAAGCGTCGTCGTCACCCGAAAGCCAGAGCGGGTCACGAATTCTTCGCCGTATTCTTCATACAGTTCATCCAAAACCATCTCTGCAAAGTGAGGCGCCGTACCGTTAACACCTTCACCCTGTTCAGCGTAGGCCAGTACCTGCGTCTTGGCAGTGTCGGCCTCTGCCTGGGTGATAGCCTTGTTATCAACCATACGAGCTAGCACTGTCGACTGTCGCTCTTTAGCATATTCCGGATTACCTGATATCGGCGAGTACGCAGACGGTGCGGGCAATAGCCCAATCAGCATGGTACTTTCTGCCAGAGTCAGGTCGGCGGCAGATTTTCCAAAGTACGTCTCGGCGGCCGCTTGGATACCAAACGCACCCTCACCGTAATAGACGGAGTTAAGGTACAAGTCCAAAATTTCATCTTTGCTATACGCTTGTTCGATCGCGAGTGCAATCGTTAGTTCTTGGTATTTACGTAAAAATGTTTGATTACTCGACAGTAGCGTATTTTTTGCCAGCTGCTGCGTCAGCGTCGATCCGCCGTAGCCAGTCGCGTCACCGCTCAGCAGGTTGGCGTACAGTGCACCAATAATCCCAACAATCGAAAACCCACTGTGCTCATAAAAGTTCTTGTCCTCGGCAGAAATCAGCGCTTTTTCGGCGTTATCCGAGATTTGATCGAGCGGTAACCGGTCGCCGCGATCGGCTGTTCCAAAGCTATAAAAAGCCTCCCCGCCCTTATCTAGCAAAACGACTCCGGTGTTGCTGTAGTTCATCAGCCGGTCCGGATCAGAGATAGCGTTTGCATAGTAGGCATAGGTCAGTAAAGGCGTGATGACAAGGAATGCAACGATTGGACCGGCAATCAGGGCGGCTTTCTTTGGTTTGCTCAGTTTTTTAAACCACTTCCAACGCGCCACAAAGAAGCCTGTGACCGGTCCGCGCTTTTTGGTGCGCCTATTGGACTTGGTGGCAGCGGGGGTACGTTTTGTGCCGTAGTATCTAATGCGGGTATATTTTGCCATGGTTATTCTTATTTATTATACTCCGAGACCTGAAAAAAGGCTTTTATCTCTGGCGTACCGACTCGATCTTGCCGTCTTTAATCATCACTACCATGCCACACTTTGCCGCTAATTCAGGGTCATGAGTAACGATTATCAAAGTAACACCCTTGTTCTTGTTGTAATCAAAAAGTAGTTTTTCAATTCGCTCGCTCGTGACACTATCTAAGTTGCCAGTTGGTTCATCGGCAAAGATAATTTGCGGGTTATTCACAATTGCCCTCGCGATTGCCAGCCGCTGTTTTTGTCCACCAGATAGATTGCGAGCTTTACTCGCTGCTTTATCGCTCAGTTCTACGGCAGCCAGTGCGGTTGCGATACGCTCCTTGCGGTCTCGTCGTGGTACTTTCGCAACTTCAAGGGGAAGACTGATATTGTTGATGGTGGTTTCGTTTCCGGTGACAAAGAAACTTTGAAATATGAATCCAATTGTATTTGCCCTAAATCGATCGACTGCTTTTTCTTTGAGCCTCAGTATGTCTTGGCCATCGATTATTATTTGGCCTTGTTGCGGCCGGTCAAGGCCACTCAGGGCGTGCATCAGCGTGCTCTTGCCACTTCCCGACTTACCCAGAATCGCCACGCTAGCTCCATCTGGTATCGTGAGACTCACGTTATCGAGCGCGGTGAACATGTTTTGTTTTTTGCCATACGTTTTGGTGATATTTTTTACTTCAATCATATATGCTCCTTTTATTCCGTTCTTAATGCTTCGATAGGGTCGAGTTTGGCAGCTTTTCGTGATGGGAAGTAGCCCGACATGATAGAAATCAACATCAGTCCAATTACCAGCCCGATACTTGCGATCCAGTCCATACGCAGAAGTTTCGTCCCAGCCTCCAGCGACAAGCTACTCGCAATAACTGGGTTCAGTAGTGTCACTGCGAAGGCTATTAAGACCCCAATCAAGCCACCCAGTAATCCTACCCATGCTGCTTCATAACGAAACAGTCGTGCGACATCTCTGCGGCTAGCTCCTACTGCCTTCATTAATCCAATTTGTTGTGTACGTTCAAGGACAGAAATATACTGCGTGTTAATGATTCCAAATACAGAGGCTATGACAGCAAGCGCTCCAAACCCAATCAGTCCCCACTGAGCAATATCAATCACCTGCAGTAGTTGTTCCCGCTGATCTTCAAGGCTATATACTTCATACCCTTGGTCGATGATTTGCTTTTGCAACTCAGTAATATTTGTGCCTTGATCGGCCAATACAACAAGTCCGTAATATCGGTTCTTTGTTTCGTCTCCACGCTGAAAGGCGTACATTTTTTGACTGTCTTCAGCCGAAACGCGGAGTGCTTCACTGTAGTAGAGGTTCGTATCGGCCTTACGGTCCACTGCCGTAATGGTGAATTCGAAGTTTTGCGATGCATCGGTCGGCTCGTCAGTAGCTGAAAACTGCGGAACATGTATAAATATCTTTTTACCAATTGCCTCTTGTGCTGATGCAAAGCCAAACGATTGCAAGTATCCTTCTGGCAGAATAATTTGATTGGTGTTGGGCATATTATCAACAAGTGATCCGGCTGCTAAATCTATTTTTGTACGGTCAACCTTTACGGAAAGTGGTGCTATTAACTTTTTTTCACCCTCACCACGGGTTGCATATTCAGCGGTGATGTCGAGCATCGGAGCTATTGACTGAATACCTTCAAGTTTACGAATGGTATCTATATCGTGCTGGACAAGGAGGCGACTACCTTGCGATGTTTCTTCTTCAGCAGCCACGCCATACTCGGGAAGGCCGGTCGAGGCTTCTTTTTCACTCACCTCAGGCTTGGCGTAGACATTGAGGCTGTATGCATCGCCGCTAGTTTGCACCATTTCGTTAGTGTATGCTCGTCCGCCGTTACCCGCAGCCATGGCGATTGTGATTGTCGTCGCGCCAACTGCGATGGCAAGTGCAGTTAAAATTGTTCTTGCTTTTGACTCACGAAGGTTGCGTCCCGCTCGTAAGAATATGTCAGATACGTTCATATATCTCCTGCCTAAATCTACATTTAGTAATGTGTATTATATTTGTACATAGTCCTATGTTATACATAGTACTATGTAATGTCAAATTAGTTTACATGAACACACGGTAGCGTACGACTTGGCTCCGACGGATGGACTATCAAGATATACCATCGTCATCCCAAGAAGAAACCGTTAGCAATAAATGCTAACGGTTTCTTCTTAGCCCTCACTGGTGGACACACTTCGCAACTATAACTATTTAATCCTAGAAATCTAGCAGTGGCCTAGTTGAGGCTTCTACTAGGTTTCTTATTTTTGTTGCTTTCTCAAAATGATCCAGCTTGTTGGTCATAATCCACCATTCGGCCGCCTCCATTAAAAGCTCTGGGTTGTCATTTTTATTCGCGAAAAATGCGTAGAAAGATAACCCTACGTTTTGGCCCTTATCTTGTATTTTATCATCACACACTTTGATGATTTTATTTTTAAGTTCAATAGTCATACCGACCATAGTATAGCAGTCGACTTTTGTTATTGTTATCCAAACAAAAACGCCATGACTTTCATCATAGCGTCTATGTTTGGCTCCCCGTAATGGAGGGAGCTATAGCCACAATCAAGCTGGATTTATCTATATATTAGGCGGCGTTGCTATGAAGCGTCACATTGTAGCCATCAGGGTCGGCAAATGCAAACGTTCGCCCAAATGGTCCGTCTATAGGTGCAGCGGTAATTGTCACGCCCGCTTCGACGAGCTTGTCGTGAATTTCCTGTGCATTGGGCGCCAAAAGCCATAAAGCGATACCAAGTCCAGGCTTTGCATCTGGTCCCAGTACCGTTCCTGGAATCAAATCGCGCAGAGCAAACGTAATAGTTTCCGATTCGAAAACAACAGCATGCGGTGGACCTGCTGGCGATTGAGTAAGACCGAGGTATGTTTTATAAAACTTTGATGATGCCTCCAGGTCGCTGACTTGAAGTGAAATGAAATCTGGTCCGGTTACTGACATAATGCCCCTTTTGAGTACTTGATTTATTATCAGTATACTGATAATATGATACTTAGTCAATTATGAAATTTCAAGATACCGGATATACCATCAAACAAGTGCAGCAACAAATCCATACGGCGATGGAAGATTCACTACGTCCACTTTCTTTGAGCTTGTCTCAATACAATGTTCTCAAGAGCCTTGAAACATCCTCAACCGTAACGGGTGCTCAGCTCGCCAGGCAGGCATTTGTAACACCTCAGACGATGCACACCATCCTGACGACTATGGAGCGAAAGGGTCTTATAGTCCGAACTGCCATTGACGGAAATGTTAAGTCATTCAATATATCTAGAATGGAAAAAGGCGGGAAAGTACTAAATAGTGCCGATGAAGCTCTGACAAAACTATTCGATCAAGCTAACGCAACACTTACATTAAGCGAGTATGATGAGCTTGAACATTTACTTAAAAAACTGTCCTTGGGATTAAAAGTTTCTAAATAGAACAAGACATCTGATTATGAGTTTCTAACTCTGGCTTGGGTAACAAAAAGTCAGAACCGAATTAACAGCTCTGACTTCATTGATCATGGCTTGGCTCTCGCCAATAGACGCACTGCGCAATTTTTTCTAAGCTCCGGAATGCAAAAATTTTAACTTTTAATAGTACTCTTAAAATACAAAAATACAATTCAATAGTAAATTTTACATCACATTTTTTATCTCTGTTCTTTCCTAGTGTAGGTACTGGCCGCCTTGACGCTATTTACATATAAACATAAGCTAAGATTTGTGTTTAAAAAAAGTGATGAGAGACTTATAGATAAAACACTACCCACATCGACTCCTAATAGTAATAAAGTTGATGTGTTTATAAGGAGATAAATGGAACCAAAATTAATTTTTGCGACGCTTGGCGTCGTAGCTACGATAATGCTTGGAAACGGTGTTCCCGCCCTTGCAGTAAGTGATAAAACAGAGACGAAGTCGCAAGTAACAGTGGCGGAAACGACAACAACAAAAGAAGAGGCGGTAAAAACTGCTGAACCAGAAGTAAAGGCCGAGGAAGTCATTACGGTACAAAGCGGCGATACGCTTGAGTCTATCGCTACCGCACACAACACTACCTATGTACGTTTGTTTAATGCAAACCCAGGAATTGCAAACCCAGATGTAATTGATGTTGGTAATCAGATCACCGTCCCTGCAGCAGAGAGGGAGCTTGAAGATCGCTTCTCGCAACTTGCTCCGGTAGTTACGGCGCCAGCAGCAGCAACGACAGCAACAGCTAGTACCTATACTACTCAGGAATATTCAACCGCACCCGCCAACTCTAGTAGTTACTATGTTGGTAACGGCATGTGGTGTACCGACTACGTGCACTCCAAGCGCCCAGATGTTGCAATCTACGGTAACGCTGGTTACAACTGGATAGGCTCTGCTCAAGCCGCAGGTAAATCGACTGGCTCTGCTCCGCAAGCAGGTGCAGTTGCCGTCATGGACGGACACGTTGCCTACGTTGAGAGTGTTAACGGCGATGGCAGTTATGTCGTTTCTGAAATGGGTTGGAACTACGAAGCTGGTAATTACAACCAACGAACGGTACAACCAGGTGCATTCGGTAGCTTTATCTATTAGATAAATCCCTGAATCATCTTATAGCTCACTCTTTGATTAGGGTGAGCTATTGTTTTTTATCTGCAGTCGTCCCTGTCCCATACTCACTCACCAAACTCACCACCATCGCCTGCGACCAAATTAATGGGTTAGCGGGCTGGCCCAATTTATCCTTCCAGTACTGGAAATGTTCTGGGTGAAGCATTCGTTCAGATGTCTGCTCGGCGAGCCAGCCGTTACTTTGCATTTGATTCTCACACCAAGTAAGTTGTCGTTGGGCATCATCAAGCCTGCCAAGCTTAACGTAACACCAGCCTAGTAGTGCTGCCAAAATGGGCCACTCGCCCCCTCCGTAGTACGTATCGTTTGGATGCCGGTATACACCCCCATCATCCGATACGAGTTCAGCTTCTATATTTTTCAGTGATTGCGAAAACTCATCTGCCGTTACAGCATCAAACAAAAAGCAGGCCAGCATGCTTGAATCAGTTCGTTCTTGGTCAAGATGAATCGCACTTTTTACATGGACAGCTTCAGGATTTCTAAACGCATGTAAACCTGCATATATACAAGCTAGGCTCGCGGCATGTTTCCCCAAACGCTCTTCCCACCAGTCAAAACTAGGTTCATTCCAATGCAATACCAGATAATATTGAACTAATTCCACGAGTTCCCGATACCGATCAATGCTTCGGCCGTGCCGTGTTCCATGTTGCTGAATAGCCCAAAGTAAAATACCGTACCCATCTAGTTGATAAGAAGACCATTCAATCAAAGGCGTTGAGCCATCATAAGCATACCGGGCGTCTAGTGTTTCACAGTTATAAATAGAATCGTGTTTGCTTAATATAACCCTTGAGCACCAATCAAAAAACTTTTCTGCAGATTCAATTTCTCCGGCACGACTCATGGCGTCAGCTATAAATGATCCGTCGCGAAACCATGAATAATTATAAGCGGCATAGTTTGGCGATGCCGGATACGCACCGGAAGCATGCTGATTATCAAGAATAACACCAACACTTTTTTCAACAATTTCTTTATAACGTAGGTCCATAAATTAGCGTAGCAAAGCCGGTGATTCATTTATTTCGTCATAACGTCGAAGCTCGGTCTTGCAGTATCGATCGATAGTATCGAGTAATGAGTTAACCGACGATTCACGGGTAAAATGCTTCACCGTGCTGGCTCGCTCTTCGTCCAACATTGGACCTGCTTTTGCTGCACGAGAAATTTTAAGCGCCATATCGTAAGAATTCCCTGCTTCGAAATAGATAAGCTCTCCGCAGTTTGTTTCAAGTAACCCATCAGCGTGACTCGCCACGACCTTACATCCACTGTGCTGCGCCTCAACCGATACCATGCCAAACGCTTCATGCCAATATTTATGGTTACTTGGAATAACGACAATGTCATAGCGCGCATAAAGACGTGCCATCTCCAAAGGCGTCGTACGAGCATTAATGACACGGATTGAAGGGTGGGCACGAAGCAGAGCTTCAATAGTGTCACCTGGAGAGCTTTGATTACCTGCATCGGTAACTGTAAATGAAAAATCGCCCTCATCTAATACGCTGTGATGAACGGCTTCCATCAACAAATAAATACCTTTTTCGGGCACTAAACGGCCAGCAAACAAAACACGGGTTTTATCCGATTGGAATTCTGCCGTGCGGCTTACGCTGGCATATACCGGATCTGCAAATGGATAGACAATATGTATCTTATTTGGATTAATATCAAGGTGCTCAGCCCACACACCTCTTAGGTATCGGCTGTTTGTCAGTATAATCTGATCACCTTGCAATGCTTTGTAGTCGACGACACGGGTACGTCGATCGAGGGGTGGGATATGGTAGAAAACAAATGATCGGTTTTTAGTTGGTACATTGAACGGAAAATTAACATATACCAAAACGTCATCCAGCTCTGATAATTCTTCCGGCGACTCAAGATTCAAGAATTCAATGTCATCATAAAAATCTCGGCCATCTTCCTCGCCAAGCCCCAAAGACACCACCCTGGCGGGGATACCTCGTTTCATTAGTTCACGGATATGACCAATAGTGAACGACTCGGTGCCTCCTCGGCCAGCAAAAAGAGGAAGATTATCGGACCAGACGAAAGAAATCATTGCGTTGCTTGCCTGTTTATAAAAAATTTACACATTGCGTCATTATATTATAACAAAATTAACGCATGAGTGCTTAAAGACCTGCGAATACAGGTCGGTGGTATCGCTTCGCGCTGCGGTTGCTGAACCCAGTCAAACTTCGCACAAAGAAAAACGCCAGACCAAAAGGTCTGACGATTTTCTTGGCTCCCCACGATAGAGGAAGTTATAACTCTAATCAAACAAGATTCATACAGCTTAACAGCTTATTTTGCCACTATACCTAAAAGTGAAGCTCGTCTACCTGACCACTTGCAAGTGATTTGGCATATTTAGCCGCATCGTCAAATAATACTTCACTCTTACCGTTTTCGGCATCTTCTAACGTCGTAGCGGCTACCTGTTGAGGATTACTCTTAGGTGCATCCACTTCTTTTACCATGTCCGTATCCATGTAACCAACGTGCAAGCTCGTCACTTGGATATTTTGAACCTTTAGTTCTTCACGCAAGGCGTTAGAAACAGACCAAAGTGCAGCCTTAGTTGCACCGTACACACCGCTCGGCACCCATGACAATGCTGAACCTACATTGATAAACACACCTCCACCGTTCTTTTCAAGAACAGGAGCGAGTGACTGCATTACTTGAATAGGGCCAAGAACATTCGTTTCAAAAATACTACGAACATCTTCGTTACTACTTTCAAGCACAGACTTACCAATAATACCTGCGTTATTCACTACGATCCTTACATCCGGTACTTGCTCCGCTAAGGTAGCTATTGAATCTGAGTTATTGAGATCTAAGATAATGTTAACGATTCGTTCGTCATTAAACTCCACGGCTGTGCGAGATGTCGCATATACCTTAGAAGCTCCCTTTTCGAGAAGCTGATCAACGAAAGCACGGCCCAATCCTCTATTACCGCCAGTTACGAGTGCAACTGCATCTTTAATCTGTGTCATGTAAACCTCTGCTCTTTTTTAATTACTATACTTAGTATAGGTTATATCAATGAAAAAGCCGATAGCCATGACACATACTGTCTTCAAATGAAGTAGCGGTTTTAACTCTAATCTGGGATATAAAAAATCAGAACCGAATTAACAGTTCTGACTTTATTGATTGGGGCTTGGCTCGCAGGGGCGGTCTCGATGTTTAATCAACCTTTGAGAAAGGTTCCTATTATTCTTGATGATGAAGAAAAAACACGTCTTGTTGCCTACATGAATGTACTAATTGAGATGGGGTGATCTATAGATAAGGATGCGACAAATGAGACAGATGAAGGCCACATCTCACAGCGTCGAAATTTAACTTAAATTAGGTGTTTAATAAAGCTGTGCAATGGGAATTTGTCTTGCTAAGTCGTAAGGGATTTCGGCACCAGGCGCTGTTGATGTCCAAGGGGACTGCTTGTGAGTGAAGTCGACTATAGTCTGAGTGTCTGCCGTTCTCCACTTTTCCGCAATTTTCTGAATATGCGCTACTTCATCAACCTCAAGACCTGGGCATGTTGGCTGCTCGGTGTTCGAGAATAGCAAAGCCGCACCCTTTGATTCAATCTGTACTTGACCTGATTCAAACATTTCGTCTGTCATCTGAAAGAATTGGTCCGCGACAGGTCCTCTTGGCAGCGCTCTATAGCTGAGGTGCGACATAGATACACCCTTCTCGACAAACCACGAGAAGTCTACTAAATACAACAACTTTGCGAGTTTCGTCTTGGTGATCTTGCCATCTGCAAGTGATCCGCCGAACTGGATACATGCCTGACACATCTGACGGTATCTAGCGAGGCTCGTATTTAGAGAACGACTACCTGGAAAAAGGAGCTCCTGGGTGGTAACTCCGAGCATTCCTGCGATAGCTTCCACTTGATCGATGTTGGGCTTTTTATCGCCATTCTCGATACTTATATACGTAAGTCGACTTATCTTCAAGACTACGGCGACTTCAGCCTGTGTCAGCTTTTTGTCCTCGCGTAGCTTCCTGATTCGGTCTTTGAGTTGGGTGCTCATTTGTTCTTATTGTAACATGCTTAGCCCTTTGATGTATAGGATTTTATACACATCTTTTCCCCTTTTCAACATTGTTTGTATAAAAAAGCTTACATCTTGCTTTACACGGTATAGATGAGGTGGTAATATCAGTAATGAATCAGGTTTGAAATAAAAACTCATCTGAGGGTACAGAGCCACAGGGGGTGGCTAGCACATAAAACAAAGAGTCGTCCGATACCAGACGACTCAGAACACTACATTTAGACCTGTCGTGTTCTTCCATGGTGTCACAAATATTTAACTAGCCATGGAAGGAGAAACTCAAAATGGCACATTACTACCTCAATAAAAATCAGCAACCGAATGGTGACTTCGAAGTCCACAAAGACGGTTGTGTACATGGCGCAAATTCAGAAAACCAAATCGCACTAGGCTGGTTTACAGACGGCGTTGCCGCTGTTGCGGAAGCAAAGCGTCACTTCCCTAGTAACGCTACCGACATTAACGGCTGTTATTACTGCAGCCCTGAAAGTAACACGGATCGTTAAGGCTATGAGTACACCTACCGACTGGATCTCACAGCAGCAGTTTTATCACCAACGCAAGCAGAACGCATGGAATCGAGCGTTAACAGTTATAGGATACGATCAAGACAAGGTTCGTAAAGATGCTTACGGAAGCTTCATTGTATGGAATGAGTACGGGCAACAAACAACTTACGGCTGGGAAATCGACCATGAGCTGCCCAAAGCACACTTCCCCACCATCGCTACGCAGCCAAGTAATCAACGAGCACTACATTGGCGAAACAACCGCGCCAAGAGTGACAAACTTGACGTCAATACACTCCAGCGCATTCTGGAAGGGTTAAAGTAATGGCAAGATCAAAAGGCGGCTCACGGGTTGGCAGTGCTTTAGGTTTAGGGATTACCTTGATTGGCATTCTTACAATCCAGACCTGGATGCCATATTGGATCGGACTCTGGCAGGGATTTGCAGAGATACTGATTAAAACACTATAGCCAGGTGTTTACGGATAGGTATAGCTCATGCTGTAGCTCAAGATAATCCTGTACGATTTCCTGAGGTGAACCAAGATGTTTAACAGCATCGGGCATTGTCCGATACCTAAGCTGGACGAGCCCTCTAAGATTTTCCATAGTGAGCTCGTTCTCGCCAGACTTCTCGTACGTATCAAGCACAAATGACACGAAATCGCGTTCGCCATCTTCAAGTTGTTCAAGGTAATAGTTTCGGATAACTGATGCGCGTTCGTGACGAGTCATCGTATCCTTCGCGTATGAAATATACCGTAGCACGTCATACACATCGCTATCTTCGGCATCGACCAGCTCTTTCAGCTTCTCTAGTTTTTCTTCATCGAATCCGCGCTCAGCAAGACCGCGCAGCAAATCACTGCGTGTTTTTGGGTGCGACCACTGAACTTGAAGATCCTCTTCTGACGTGTAGAATTCTGGCAACTTTCCAAAGAGCAGCTCGAGGAATTCAGTTGGTCCAACAGGTTTTCCTTCCATATAGAACTGCGTATCAACGGTGTATTTAATCTCTCGTGATTTTCCATCCGCCAGTCGGACAACCGTTTTTTGTTTCTCTTCCTTTTCAATAATAGGCTCGCCAGTCCAGTCGTTATCAATAGCTTCTGCTACATCCGCTTCGTCGTCACCCTCACCTTTGACAGGAGAAGCCGCTCTAACTACAGGTAAATCCATACCATCACCGTCAGTAGTTTCGACTTCTGCAGGTTCGCCGTCCCATTCTGGATCCTGAAACTTGGTGTCATTTCCATAAAAGTCTACAATCGTGAAGTAATCTTTACCGTCGTAGATGCGTGTGCCGCGACCAATGATCTGTTTAAATTCGATCATGCTACCGACGTTGCGCATTAACACAACGAAGCGGACATTACGAGCATCAACACCTGTTGAAAGCTTGCGACTTGTTGTGACGAGCGTAGGGATTTGGCGTTCGTTATCACGGAACTCGCGAAGATATTGATCACCCGTCTCGCCTTCACTCGCCGTTATACGCACACAATAGTTAGCGTTGTCGCCAAGAGTACCCTCTGGTTTGTACTTGTTAACCGCATCTCGGATCATAGCTGCATGCTTTTCATCGTTACAGAAGATAATAGTCTTTTGGTTCGGATTAATCTGCTCGAGCATAATCTGGACCATCCTCTCTTCACGCTCAGGTAGATAGATTTTATTGTTGAAATCACTAAGCGTATATTCGCGATCAGCTTCCACTTCGCCACTTTCAACCACGTCTTTAGGGTTGAATACATAGCGATCCATGGTCGTCGTAATGCGCTTCACCTTGAAAGGCGTAAGGAACCCATCCTCAATACCGTCTTTTAATGAATAGGTATACTTTGGGTTACCAAAGTAAGCGTAGGTATCCACGTTATCGTCTCGTTTTGGAGTAGCAGTAAGACCAAGATGAGTCGCACCAGTAAAGTGATTGAGAACAGCACGCCAGTTGCTTTCATTGCTTGCGCCACCACGGTGACATTCATCGATCACAATAAGGTCAAAGAAATCTTCAGGGTAATCACTGTAGTAAGGGTTCTCAGCAGGACCACCGGTCATAGCTTGATAGATACTGAAGAATATATTTCCGTTAGTCGGGATCTTACCTGATTTTCGTACGGCGTCACCATTAATACGGACTATTTCATTCTCTAGCGGGTTGAAATCACCCATTGCTTGTTCAACAAGAACATTACGATCGGCAAGGAAAAGAATCCGTGGACGTCGCTCGTCACCGCGATTATTCCAACGTGCTTGGTATAGCTTCCATACAGTTTGGAATGCGATAGTAGTCTTGCCAGTGCCGGTTGCCAGTGTCAAAAGAACACGATTTTCGCCGGCAGATATAGCCTCAACTGCTTTATTTACTGCATTCTCTTGGTAATAACGCGGACTGTATTTACTACGCTGAAACGGTTCAGTTAATACTACTTTTTGAGTCTCGCTAAAGTCACCATATGTCATTGAAAATAGTTCATCAGGACTGTGGTATTTGGTCAACTCTTCGCCACGGCCGGTTTTCATATCGAAGAAGTAGATACCATGTCCGTTGGTACTGTAAACAAATCGAATATTAAGTGTTTGAGCGTATGCCTTCACTTGCTCTAATCCATCAGTGACTTCTTTGCTTTCGGCTTTAGCTTCAATAATTGCGAGTTTCTGATTTTTGTATGCAAGAATATAATCAGCTTTTTTTTGACTACCTCTTTGACCTGCGCCTATAAGGCGACCGTCTGTAAAGATATATTCAGCAACGACCTGTGAGGCAAGGGTCTCATTCATACCCCATCCAGCATCACGAATTTGAGGATCTATTAATTCGCGGCGTGTCGTGGCTTCATTCATAGGTCTATTTTACAGCATTTTCTGAGAATGCATCGTTAAGCATTGACTGTTTTAGGTCCCGTAAATAATCAATTTTTTTAACCATGTGCAGTTCGAGAGACTCGACCGATGTAGATAGTTTTTTCAATTTTGTTACAGATACTGCTTGAGTATTTAGGTCAGGAAGCTGTAAACGTATATTTTTTATACGAATTAATGCTAGCTTTGGTTGGGCTGTTTGTCTTGTTGCTCCAGCAGCTTGTTCAAGAAACGACTTCGTAAGCGTAAAATAATACAGATACTCCTTATCAATTTTTTGATTAGGGATCAACCTACAGGCATTTTCGGTTAAATTAGCTCCGTTTAACTCGGCGGGCACTATTCCAGTTATGCCGATTGAGCCCGCAATACTTAAAAATACATCTCCATCAGTGATAATATATCTTTCAATCAGCTTCTGCGTACTTTCGTCTAAATACTGAATTTTATTCTGATCAACTCCGCCTTTATGGTCGAAGTCTGAAACCCGTATGTATGGCCATGCCGTTTTTGTTTTTATGAGATTCGAGCCTTTCGGCAGTCTCTTGCCACCCTTAATTGTACATACGTCCTGTATTAAAAACTCTTTAGATTCATTTTGGTCTAAAAATATTGATTCAAGTTTTGATTTGTAAAATGCCCGAACATAAAGTTGTCCACGTTTACCAAGTTCTATTGCTTGGTTAATCTTCTCAAAAGCCGCATCAAGTTTTGCGACTATTTGCCGCTGCTCATCGATGGAATAAAGAGGCAAGGTAACACTAGAAAGAGCCTTATTAGATAGCTCTGGAAAAGTCGTACCTGTACCTAAATCGTTTAGCTTTTGTTTTGAAAACTTTAAAAAATAATACAAATAGTTCACATCGATATTGCTTTTTGGAATCAAGCCCTTACAACCTTGGTTAAAGCTCATGGGTTTATCATTTATCACAATATGTCCTATTGGAGCGCGTGTCGACATAATCACAGAATCTTTAGGAATTAGCTTTGCTGAGGAATTCGCTAGCCCTTCACTAGTTATCATTCTTTGGGTCGTACTCGTTTTCTTGGTAGTAATTTTTCCAAGGTCTTTTGGAGTAATCCAAAGTATATTACCATCCCAATACTCCGGAACTTCCGTTTTTGGCGTTCCTCCGTTTACTATCTCACTTACCTCAGACAGAGAAACAATTTTCATTTAAATCTCAATTTTCTCTAATAAGGTAGCTATGTCTGCATCGATCTTCTTGATATCTTCTAAGATTTCTTTTGGCGACTTTTGCTCTTCTACTTCTGCTATATTTGGATTCCTGACACCAATATCAATCGTCGATTTATCAATGTCGTCAATAGAAACAACCCAGCTATCCTCACCAGATTCACGATTTTGATATTTTTCTAGAAAATCAGACATGTCCGCAATTGTAAGCGGTGCTGTCTTTCCAAGATTCCGATCGATATTTAATTGATAATAGAGGATATTTTTCGTTGGTTCACCTTTGCGGAAAAATAGAACAACGGTTTTTACGCCAGTCGAGCCAGTTGCACTAAAGACTCCACCCGGTAGATCAAGGATTGTGTGCAGATTGAAATTCTCCAATAGCTGACGGCGGATAGCACCCGTCGCACCAGTTGGCTCATTCGTTAGGAACGTATTCTTGATAACTATCGCCGCCTCACCGCCAACACGTAACTTTTTCATAAAGTGTTGCAAAAATAAGTTTGCCGTCTCACGGGTTTTGATATCAAAATTGCGTTGAATTTCAGGATGCTCGTTTCCACCAAATGGTGGATTTGCCAAAATGTAATCGTAGCGATCTTTCTCTTGAATATCGTGCGTATCTTCGGTGAGCGTATTGGCGTGAATCATGTTTGGTGACTCGATACCATGAAGGATCATGTTCATAGTACCTAAGAGATACGGCTCTGGTTTTTTATTCTTCCCAAAGAAAGTACTCTCTTTAAGGAATTTCAATTCCGTGGGAGTATTAGTTTTCTCACGAAGATACGCATAAGCTTCGGTTAAAAACCCAGCCGAACCAGCGGCACCGTCGTATATGGTTTTACCTAGCTTAGGATCAACAGCCTGAATCATGGCCTGTATCAATGGGCGGGGGGTGTAATACTCACCACTCCTGCCCGCACCGCCCATGAGCTTAAGGCGGTCTTCGTATAATGCCGAAAGGTCATCTAGTTCATCTTGAGTTTTGAACTCTAGTTTATCGATGATATCGATAACTTCACGGAGATTGCGACCACTCTGGATCTTGTTACCGACTTCACCAAATATCTCACCAATTTTATAAAGTAATGATTTCGGATCTTGGGCGGTATCTTTGAACTGTTTAAGATACGGAAATAATTTTAGATTTACGAATTCAGTTAAGTCTTCACCCGTGACTCGGCCATTTAAGTCTGGCGAACCATCGGTAAGTTTTTGGGCTGCCCAATTGTCCCACTGAAATTCGTCTTTGAATAGTGGCTCATAGGCTTTTCCAGAGAATACGGCTTCTTGCTCGCGAATATCTTCAAGGTCATCTAGGTATTTAAGAAAGAGGATCCATGACATTTGTGCCATGTAGTCGTTGGCGCCATTCGTACCCGCATCTTCATAAAGTATGTTGTCTATTCGTTTAAATTCATTTTGAAGTTTTGAAGCCATACTACATGACAGTATAGCTCATGAGTGAGATTAAGAGTAACTTTAACGCTTCTTGCTAATAGTTATAACCGCAAGAATTACCAGGCCCAATAGCAGGCTTATAAATCTCTTCCCTATTTGCATCTATATCGATTCCAACATAATAAAAGTCTCCACATTAAATCTTTTTATACATATACGGATCCGCTAATTCATCCGGGAATACTCCGCCATACCAAATCGGAACTGTCTCGGTAGATTTACACTCTGGGCATCGTACTGTACGACGCTTTTGTTTTGGTTGATCTATCTCCATGTTGTCATAGTAACTCTACGCAATCTTATTGTCATGAACACAAGGTATGTGGTGCTATCTAGATACTGATTAGTTGAAAAATACTAGCACGGGTTAACTGGTGAGGCTACAGTTAGTAGGCCGCGCAATAAGGATTTGTCAGACATGGCAAGTTAATCGATGAGAGCGGTGCATCGAGTAAGTAATATTACTCATGCACGCTCTCTTTTTATATCCAAGAAACGTAGCATGGGTTCCAAAATAACTGCAGCAGAAACTGCAAGGAGGAGCATCATGAGCGACAATATTCGTTTCACACAGGTCAATACCTCTGATCTGAAACCAGTAAACTATAATCCGCGTAAGTAGACCAAGGACAAAACCGAGCAGCTTAGGGGAAGTATTCAACTCTTCGGGCTAGTTGACCCTATGCTCGTCAATATCGCAGATGAAGCTAAAGAGCGAGAGCTGAACCTGCGACTTTTTATCTACTTCAGTCCTAGATACTTGATCAGATACCAATCACTCGACATCATTGCTTTGTGAGCTACTGCTTCCCATGAGTTTATGCGTTGACCGGATTGTTGTATAGCCATAAATTTCAAATGCTGTCGCGCAGTCTCTAAAGTAATGTTTTTACCGGGATCAGAGTTTAATAAAGACCCAAAATTATCAAGAGATTGAGCGGCTTTCGTGCTAAACCTTTCATACAAGTCAAAGACTCGCATATGCGCCCTTAATCGAGCCTCTAGCTGTACGCCACTTTGAGGCGAAGCTACAGAAAAAGTAATAACTGGAAGATGAGACTCACCTTCTTCGAGCGCACCCTCTAGCCAATGTAAATCATACGCTAAATCAAAATAAGGATGTAAGACAGCGGGATTGCCATCGCCTGGCTTATAGGCCTTTTTTGCGAAGTTACAATCACTGCAGCAAGGGACTAGGTTTGCCGGGTGGACTGTGGTGCCGGCAAAATGACTCTTTGGCAAGTAATGGTCAAGTTGAGCTACCATACCCTCCCCGCAGTACGGACAGAGGTTGTTGGGTGCGGCATTACGTATACTATTGCGGATATTTTCAGTTCCGTCATTTTTAGAGAACTGTTTATCGTACAAGTTGACCATTGAGCAGTCGTTAATGAGTTCCGATACTTGATAGTCTACACTTTTAGCATCATCAAATCGCTGATCAATAGCCAGCTGATCAAATGCCATACATCTTTCTTGAACAGTCATTGCTGCTTGCCTATAAATTGCACGTTCGGCTTTTGAGCGCACCGATGCAACTGATGCCGTATAAGAATCACTCGACTCTATTGTAGGTGCGGAAAGTTTATACATGATCCTCTTTCTTGCTATACACAAGTGAACTCAGGACTAAACGGCCTTCATTTCCGAGCTGACCTTCTAGCATACCGAGCGCTGAATCTACTGTTCCATTCTTATCAACGAGTTCGCGCAAAACCTCGTGATAACCTGTTCTACGCACGTCAAGGTGAAATACCTCAGACGTCAGTTTTGATACGGATTCACCGAAAGACTCGGTTTCAAGCCGAAACGCGCGGAGATCATCGCCAGTGCGCTGAAGCCTCCACACGCACGATTTCGGTACCTCTTGCAACACCACGGGAGAATGGGTCGCTATAATAGCAACGCCATTACGGTCAATAACGAGATCAGAGATCGCACGGGTCATTGCAGAAAGAAGCGGTGGGTGTAAGTGAGTTTCAGGTTCATCTAAAAGCACTAGTGACTGCTCTTCAACAAGCTCTATAAGCCGAGTTATCGTAAGAATAGCAATCTTATGCCCTGAGCTCATAGAACGAAAACGCTGTGCGAAATTTAATTCGCTGTCAAAAGAATTTGATTTCAGCAGCTCACTCAACTCCATATCAGCAAGGAGCGGATCAGCTTTTTCTAAAGTCCTTATGGCAGATATCCAGCGATTACGTCGAGGCTCTTTAAAGCAAACTTTAAAACTTTCCATAAATTGATCAGACAAAGTTTCGCTGTTATTTGAGGATAGCCCCACTGCATGTATCTTCACATCGTTTATCGGCGCACTTGGCTTGTCTCCCTTATCAAAAGCCGAGTAGGCTATATGGACCACATTCACGAATGGAACGTATGTCGGGCTGGTTACCGTAAGCGCTACTTCATCTACTATCCTTCCTTGTGTATCGTCTAGGCCTCCGGCAATTGAAACAAGATCACGGAGCAACATCGACTTACCTACACCGTTCGCTCCAATAAGTACATGCACGTTCGTAGGAGGTTTAGATTCAGGATCAATATTAAATTCTAGTTCAAGAGTGGGTATATTTTTATAATCAAAATGGCGCGTGTAGTAGAATTTATAGGGTGTAAGCGGCACATGACCAGAAATGATTCTTCTGAACTGAGTCGTGACTGTACGCACGGGTATGTCTCGTAAAATAGAACTAAAAAATACTTTTTCGTTATGCATTTCTACATAGATATTTTCATCAGCCGCAATATCTCTTAGTGCTTTTAATGTTACCTTCCTGATATTTTCAGGTAATTTTCCGAGGGCCTCATAGTATTCACGACTTTGACCTAGCGAAAAAAACTGCTCCGTAAGTTGGGCGAATTTTTTTGGTAGTTTTTCATATGAATTGTCACCTTCGGCCATTCCCCTAAATGCAATTTTCACAGAGCCGATTTCAAATACTTCACCACTTTTAGCGGTATAGTGAAGCGCATACGATGTTTTATAGTGATAATCATCCCAATCATTATAAATGAGCGTAAATACATTAGGAGTACGCATGGAAGGATATCTACTATTAGTAACTACAAAATTGACATCACCTACCATCAAAAGTCCTTGCTCATTAATTCTTACTGCTACAATATTATCATTATATTGAATTCTTATTTCTACACGAATGATACATGTCACCATTATTTATATCAAAGTATAGTAAAATAACATTTCTTCATATAGCATCTTAGTACCTACAGCTGTCTGGGACCAGAGCCAACTAGTTACCCAAACTCAGAAAGATACATATAAACATATATATTCTTTAGGGTATCTTAGCGTTAGGCATGCTGAATAATTATGAAAACAACTTAAATTTAAAGTATTGCCTATACGCCCGTAAGTCGTCTGAATCCGACGAAAAACAAGCGATGAGCATAAGCTCACAGCTTGGTGAGATGCGTGAGCTCGCGGAACGCGAAGGACTCGATGTCGTTGCTGAACTACAAGCAAGTCACTCCACTAAAGACTCAGGTAAGCGTCCCGTCTACACCGAAATGTTAAAAGGTATCGCAGACGGAGATTATGCGCTAGCATCTAACAACTCAAAACTTATTACTGAAATGATCGAAGACATACAGTCACGATTCACGCTCAGCAACGCTACGATTTCTGTAGAATAGGGTGCTATCATAAGTTTATGAGTATTGAACCAACTGTTAGTCTGGCAGATATTATCACTGCGATCGCCGCTTTTGGCGGTCTTATCATTGCAGCAATTGGACTTAGCGTCTGGAAGAGGCAGTTACGCGGCACGGCAGAATACGAGTTAGCAAAAAGACTAATGCTCGAAGTTTATCAATTGCGAGATGCGCTTAGATCAGTTCGTAATCCTTTTATTTCAGCTTCCGAGGGTAACGAAGATGACACAGAGGATACATGGGAAATTACAGCTTACGGTAAGCGATGGGAGTTAGTTCGTGAGGTTTTGACACGCTTTCAGGTAACTTCACTCGAGGCAGAGGTTGTATGGGATGATATAACGAAGCAACCCAGCGCAGAAATACATAAACCCATACGTCAGATGAATGCTACGCTAAGTGCATTCGTTAGGCAGAAAAAGAACAAGTCATTTTCCGAACATTTTTACAAGACATATGACGATACCCTTTATGACAAAGGTGACGACGATAAATACAACACAGCACTGAACAAGGCAGTTAAAAACTACGAGGCAATACTAAAACCGCATCTCAAAAAATAAGAAAATGAACTCGAACACAGCCTTAATGTTATCCCAGTCACTTGGCTCCGACGGCTGGACAACTTCGTACCATCGTCGCATCCATAAAAGTAAACTTTTCTGTCTCGCTCCTCGCTATCGAACCGCAACCATGCATCGCTTCGCGCTGCGGTTGCTGGTCCCAGTCAAGCAATGGGCAAGAAAAATGTCCTAAACTTTACAGTCTAGGACATTTTTCTTGGCTCCGACGGCTGGACTCGAACCAGCAACCTCGAAGTTAACAGCTTCTTGCTCCACCATTGAGCTACGTCGGAATACAACTGGTATTATACCTGCACCCCTGTACCTTAGTCAACGCTAGACTTGTCTATCGACCGAAAATGCGCACGACACGGTGTTTGCGGCGTTCGTTGCGTTGTTCGCGCTTGGCGGATAGTAATGCTCGCTGCAACACTTCTACTTTGGCGTCAGCGCTCAGCGACTCGATCGCTTTCGTCGCTGGCGCACGCTCGATAACAGACGTCGTAGTCACAGTTTTCGTGATGATCACTTCCTTTTTAGGGGTGATGATGTCGGTGACGGTCTTTGTCTTGGTGGTGTACTGAGTTTCTCCAACTGCGCGTCGAGGTGCAGTACTGACACGAGGAGCAACCCTCACTGGCCTTGAGGTAGCTATGTTGTGTTGTCGTGAAGGAATAATATCGCGCATGGTCTTAGCTATAGTGTAATACATTTCGCTTGTGCTTGGTAAGGGTACTTTAGCGTAATTTCGAAAGTCGCGCTTTGGCCGCCTCATGCGCCCCATCGAGACCTAAAATCTTCAGTGCACCAGTCAGGACGTAGATCTCATCGAGCGTCATTTGATCCGGGTTATTTTCATACTGATTAAAACGGTCATTCACAGCATCAACTAGCCATTTTTCTTTGGCGGGACTGACAGTTTTTGAGTGCGCGGCAATAATAGGATTCGTCGTGACAACCTCTAGGGACCTGGCAGAGTTATCGCTTTTTCGAAGGAACCCCTTCGAGATCAACCCGTTAATATGAATCGCAACAGTTGAAACTGACTTGTAACCAATCGCATTCATGATTTCACGGTAACTGGGACCATAACCGTGCTGCTGAATAAAGGTATCAACGTACTCCAGCAATTCTTTTTGACGTTTTGTCGATCGACTAGTGGATGCTTCGGCCATGGTGTCCTTTCGTTGTTATGCGTGCGCTGTGGGGCGCCTGGGCAAGGGCAACCGCGGCTAGCCCCCACCATATAATTGCTACTGTATCATCAACCCAGACTGGTAGCAAAAGCCCAATCAATGCCAGGCCGATACCACTCGCAAAGACACCCAGCGCCAACCAGTCAGCGCGGCGCTTCCATAGTAGTTGCAGGATCTTGACAAAGATAACGACAAACAGCGCCAACCCTATCCATCCCACTTCATGTGCAATGAATAAATACTGGTTTTCGATAATCAACGGTTCGGCGCCATACAGCGAGGCCGATCCGGTACTGCCGATTCCCCCGCCTAATGGTTGATGGATCATACGATTGACGCCATCCTGCAATGAGTCGACGTGGCCATCATTTGAGCTAACAGCCGATCCCGTGGCAGCATTTTCGTGCAGAATAACGTTCGAGACAAAGTTTGAATCACGGGCCGCAATCAACCCACCAGCAAGTCCCATGATAACGACGATCAAAATAATCCAAGTGCGCCGCGACAGCGTTCGCCCAATCGTCGCCAGGCCAACCAGACCGATAGCAACGAAGGCCGCAACTAAGGCGCTACGCGAATAACTAGCCCACAGTGCGACGAAGCTCCCGATAACCACCACACTAATGGGTAATAATGGCCGACGAGTTTTCGCTTTGCTACCCCGTAACCAAAAGGCTGCCAATACTGCTAACACAATAGCAGCATAGGCCCCAAGTGGATTTGGACCACGCAAGGTGCTGCTGATGCGAATAAAGTCTGGGTTTTCATCGACGGTCAGGTACGGCACAATCGTCGTGTCGCCGTAGCCGATATATTTCAAGACATCGACTGGTAATACGAATACCTGTAACAACGCAAAGGCTGCGACGACAAATGCACCACCAAAGAACGTATATATAAACGGCTTTCGAAGCGTCGGATACAGACAGACCGCCACATATACCAGCACAAAGAACAACACGTAGCGCAGATCAATCAACAATCCCGCCAGCGCCGATGTCGCGCCCTGAAACGATAGCGGAATCAGCAAGAGGTGCAGCGCCGCGTAGGCAGCAATCAACAGGACAACCGGGCTGTTCATAATCGCCCAGCGCTTTTTATGATACAAAATAATTCCCATCAACACCGTGGCCAACAATAACAAGATTTCTTTCCAGGACTTAATCACTAATTCAAAATCAGGGAAAAGCGTCGCAAATCCAACACTTAGCGGGGCGTGCAATACAATGCCACCGAATACGGCCAACAGCAACCCAACAAATATTTTGTCGATAAGGGTGAGTTTTACAGGATTTACTACCATCGTTACCTCTAGTGTAGCGCAAAGAATGCTATAATAGCAGCACTTATGTCACGCCGAAACAGCAAGCTCTATAGCTTTATCCTGATTCTCATCGATGCGCTCGTGCTGATTACAACGTTTGCCTTGGCCTATGTTGCCCGCGTGCAGTACGACCCACGACCGTTGCTGCAAAACATCTACGCCTTCGACTACATGTTTTCGTTCCTATTAATCGTCCCCTTTTGGATCATGATTTTTGGTATCCTTGGCCTTTATCACCCCCGTACCTACAACCGGCGCCTCGTTGAATGGGCAAAGATTGCCGTTGGGACATTTATTGGGATCCTCCTCGTCATTGGTTGGGAATACATCAGCGGCAAAGACATCTTCCCAGCGCGTCTGGTCGCCGTCTATGCCTTTATTGGCGCCTTCGTCTTGATCGTCGTCGAACGTGAAATATTACGACTGATTCGTTCACTGATGTTCCGTTACGGCCGTGGCACCAAGCGCGTTCTACTAATCGGATCTTCGTCAGCCACCAGCGATATCGCCAAAAGCATCGCCGATACCAAACGTAGCGGCTATGAAGTCGTTGCCTTTGCGGGACCAAAAAAGAACCTGCCCGATGATTTCACTGCCTTCCACTACTCACGTGTCGAGGAAGCATTGACCGAACTCGACCTACGTAATATCACCATGATCATCCAGACTGACCTGTACGATAACGTCGATCGCAACCAAAAAATCCTGTCCGTTGCCCAAGAAAACCACATTGATTACAGCTTTATTCCTGGTGAAGCCGAATTTTACTCGGGTAAAAACACCGTCGACGTCTTCCTGGGCTATCCGATGATTAGCGTCTACCAAACGCCACTTGTCGGCTGGGGCGCCATCGTCAAACGCATCTTTGACTTTATTGCCAGCCTGTTACTACTGATCGTTTTGTCACCATTCCTACTGCTCGTCTTCTTGATCAAAAAACTCGTCGACCGTGGCCCGGCCTTTTACATCAGCAAACGCCTCAGTCGATTCTCGGAACCAATCGAACTGATTAAGTTCCGTAGCATGGGCGCACAGTACGGTAGCCGCGACGCAGCTGACGAGTTCCGCGAAATGGGCCGCGAAGACCTGGCCAAAGAATATGAAAAGAATCGTAAGGTCGAAAACGACCCCCGCATTACTCGCTTTGGCCACTTCCTGCGCGCCACATCAATCGACGAACTCCCCCAGGTCTTTAACGTCTTCAAGGGTGACCTCAGCCTCGTCGGACCTCGACCAATCCTTCCCCAGGAATCAAAACTAGCGCACGGCCGCACCGCCCTGCTGCACAGCGTCAAATCTGGTGTCACGGGCCTATGGCAAGTATCGGGCCGCAGCGAACTGAGTTTCGAAGAACGAATCGAACTCGAACTGTTTTATGCCCAAAACTGGACCTTCTGGCTAGACCTCAAAATCCTATTCAAAACCGTCTTGGTTGTACTGAAAGGTCGCGGAGCTAAATAATGGCGAGTGTGCCTCAGCGAAAATCAGCGCCAAAAATCGCCATCGTACACGACTGGCTAACCACGGCTGGTGGCGCCGAAGTCGTTGTGGCCGAACTTCACAAACTATTCCCTAAAGCCCCTATTTACACCTCTGTCTATAACCCTAGTGCCGTCCCTGCTTTTAAAAACGCTGATGTTCGCACGACGTATCTACAAGACAAACTACCGGCAAAACTTCGCTACCGTCACACCTTGTGGCCAACCCTGCGCGCCAAAGCCTTCCGGGACCTCGACCTGTCGGAATACGATATTATTATTAGCAGTTCCAGCGCCGAAGCAAAAGCAGTCCGCAAAACTCGCCCCGAACAAATTCACATCGCCTACATCCACACCCCAATTCGCTATTACTGGAGTCACTACGAAGAATTCCGCCGTGAATTTAAATTCGGTGCCTTCACGCCTTTTATTCGCCCATTCATCCCGTCACTGGTAAAACGAATGCGCAAACTCGACCTCGAATCTATCAAAGATATCGATGTCCTGATTGCCAATTCCGAAGTCACCCAAGCGCGCATCAAACAGTACTACAGTCGCGCCAGCACCGTTGTTCACCCACCAGTCGATGTTGAACGATTCACCCCTGCACCTAAAGGCGACCGCAGTGGCTACGTCCTTTGGGGTCGACATGTCCCCTACAAGCGTTTTGACCTGGCTGTACAGGCCGCCAATCAATTAGGTGTCCAGCTGACCATTATCGGTAGTGGGCCTGACACAGCGCGCCTCAAGAAGCTAGCAGGACCAACCGTCACGTTTGTTGGCCGCGTCAGCGACAAAGAACTCGTTCGCCTCGCCCAATCAGCAAAAGGCTTCCTGTTCCCTAATGAAGAAGACTTCGGTATTTCAGCTGTCGAGGCCCTTGCCGCTGGAACTCCAGTGATTGCCTACGCCAAAGGCGGCGCACTGGACATTGTCCAAGACGGCGAAACAGGCGTCCTTTTTGACCACCAGACAGTCGAAAGCCTGGTTGCAGCCATGAAGCGATTCGAAACGATGCGCTTTTTACCCGCAACACTCCACCGCAAGGCAAAACGATTTGATAAAAGCTTGTTTGCGACGCGGATTTTGAAGATTGTCCGGGACGCTACTTTATAGCACTAACAATTGATTCGAGACAATTCGCCGTATCTTCCCAACGAGTCACTTCGATACTATCGATTCCAAAGGCCTTCACTGGGTAGTCATTTCCACCTTCTTGTAGCTTGTCACCGAAAAATAAGATATCTTCTTTTGTGAATCCTGTTGCATCAATCAGCTTTTGCATCCCGTGCGCCTTGTCGATACCTTTTCGGGTCACATCAATTGACGTTGTTCCCCCAAGGCGAATTTCGAGTTCAGGAATCTTTTCCAGAGCAACCGCACGAATAGCCATACGTTTTGCGCCGTCCGGATCCCAGGCATATTTTGCTTCAGGCGAAGCGCCTTGGCCAAGACCGGAATACGTAATCTGACTATCGCGGTCTTCAATAATCTCACCAGCCGAATCTTCTGGCCAGTAGCCAGTTTGCTTGGCAGCATCTTCGAGGACAACTTTAATTTTGGTCTTCTCATCATCCGTCAGATCCTCAGCGTATTGCAAAGCCCAGTCGTTGATGGATTCATCGAATCGGTAGTAGCGCGTACCACAAGTTGGCATTAGATGGAGTCGTTTGAGTTTCTCGACACCAATATCTAAACGGCTAATCACCTGTTTTTGAAATAACTCGTATTTGCCACCAGAAATAATGCAGATATCAAAGTTTTCCAAGACTTCAGATAAAACAGCGGCCATGCGGTCGCTAATCGGTGACTTTGTAATGGCTAATGTATCATCAAGGTCGAATGCTAAAATCTTTTTCATATATAATCCTTATTTTTGGTGGCCGAGGGCCTGATTAATGCGGGTTGAAGAGTCGGCTTTTTCGTTGCCACCAACACCAAAGACCAAGGTAATATTCCGATCACGCGCAACGTCACCCTCGGGAATTGCCTTCTCGGAATCACGGTCACCACCATTAGCAAATGTCAGTTCGTGTCCCGGGTAAGCGTCCGCGATTGCATGCAACGTCCTAATAACCGGTGGGTCGTTATCGACAGCAATCATCACTTCATCAACGTAGCGTAGCGCCTTGATTAGTCGTGCCCTGTTTTCTTCAGGCAAGATAATTTTGTCTTTTTTTAAAACTTGCTGCACATCGTTGTTCACAATCACAATTAGTTTATCGCCCATAGCAGCGGCAGCCTCGATCATGTCCAGGTGCCCTCCATGTAAAGGGTTAAAGAATCCGCTAACAATAGTTATTTTCATATCCCCATTATATCCCAAGAGATCGAAGATGATTGCTATAATAGAGCATATGAATATTATCGTTACCGGCGGTGCGGGGTTTATTGGCTCGAACTTCGTACACTTCGTCTACAGAGAGCGCCCCGACTGGCACATTACCGTACTAGACGCATTAACCTACGCAGGCAACCGCGCAAATATTGAGGGGCTCGACCCTTCACGCGTCACCTTCATCGAAGGTAATATCACCGACGCGGCACTTGTCGACAAACTTGTATCAGAACATGACGCCGTCGTTCACTACGCAGCAGAGTCACACAACGATAATTCTTTGCAGAACCCTCGCCCATTCCTTGATACCAACATCATCGGCACCTACACCATCCTCGAAGCTGTTCGTAAACACGGCAAACGCCTTCACCACATTTCAACCGATGAAGTCTACGGCGACCTAGAACTTGATGACCCAAATCGTTTCACCGAAAATACACCGTACAACCCATCAAGTCCTTACTCTTCAACCAAGGCTGGGTCAGACCTCCTGGTTCGCGCTTGGGTGCGAAGCTTCGGCATTACCGCAACCATCAGCAACTGTTCAAACAATTACGGACCATTCCAACATGTCGAGAAATTCATTCCTCGCCAGATCACTGAAATCCTGGAAGGACGTCGCCCGAAACTGTATGGAACGGGCGAAAACGTTCGTGACTGGATCCACACCGAAGACCATAGCTCGGCAGTTCTGACCATCCTCGAAAAGGGCGTCAGCGGCGAAACGTACCTGATTGGTGCCGACGGCGAAAAAGACAACAAATCCGTAGTCGAACTCATATTGAGCGAAATGGGTAAAGAATCCGACGCCTACGACCACGTTAACGACCGCCCAGGTCACGACATGCGCTACGCGATTGATTCCACCAAACTCCGTGAAGAACTAGGCTGGATGCCGAAGTTTACCGATTTCGAAGCCGGCCTGAAGGCCACTATCGATTGGTACACCGCAAACGAAAGTTGGTGGGCACCACAAAAGCACGAAACCGAAGAAAAATACAAGAAAGCCGGTCAATAGTCCCATGCCAGATACAACCTCTTCGATTGATTTCGGTAAAGAGTTACAGCTTCACAAAACGAACATCCCCGGGCTTGTCTGGTTAGACCTACCTGTTCACGGCGACAATCGTGGTTGGTTTAAAGAAAACTGGCAACAAGAAAAAATGACCGCAATCGGCCTGCCTGATTTCGGACCACGTCAAAACAACATTTCGTTCAATGCGACTCGCGGCACAACTCGCGGGATTCACGCCGAACCTTGGGACAAGTACGTCTCTGTTGCATCTGGTAAAATCTACGGTGCTTGGACAGACCTTCGTGAAGGCGATACTTTCGGTGAAACGTTCACGCTTGAAATCGACCCAAGTAAAGCCATATTCGTCCCTCGTGGTGTCGGTAACGCCTTTCAGGCACTCGAAGACGGCACGGCATATTCATACCTTGTGAATGATCACTGGACACCAGGTGGCGAGAACTATGCCTTCTTAAATCTTGCCGATACAACCGCCAACATTCAATGGCCAATCCCTCTCACTGAAGCCGAACTTTCCGACAAAGACCGTGCACATCCCCCACTTGCTGAAATCGAACCTGTTGCGCCGCGCAAGACATTCGTCATCGGTGCTGGTGGACAACTTGGCACAGCCCTGCGAGCAGAATTCCCTGATGCAGAGTTTGTTGACCAAGCGACCTTTGACCTTACCGACCCTGCCAGCTGGACAGGTCGCAACTGGCGACAGTATCAAACAATTATTAATGCCGCAGCCTACACCAACGTCGACGGCGCCGAAACACCTGAAGGCCGGGCTGTTGCCTGGGCAGTTAATGCGACGGCGGTCAAAGACCTCGCAAAGTTGGCAGCGGATAACCACTTAACGCTCGTTCACGTTTCAAGCGACTATGTCTTTGATGGCACGAACGAACTTCACACCGAAAATGAACGATTCGCGCCCCTCAGCGTCTATGGACAATCAAAAGCGGCTGGTGACCTTGCAGCAGCAACTGTGCCGAATCACTACATTCTACGAACCTCTTGGGTAATCGGTGAAGGCAATAACTTTGTTAATATCATGAAATCACTGGCCGACAAGGGTGTTGATCCATCTGTCGTTAATGACCAGATTGGGCGCCTCACTTTTACGTCTGACCTTGCAAAAGCGATCCAGCACCTGCTTGAAACACATGCCCCTGCAGGGACATACAACGTCTCTGGTGACGGCGAACCAGCCAGTTGGGCAGATATCGCGAAACAAGTGTTCGAGCTATCTGGGCACGATGCAGCCCGCATCACAGGCGTCACTACCGCAGATTATTACGCAGGCAAAGAAGGTATCGCGCCTCGCCCCTTACAAAGTACGCTTGACCTTGCTAAAATACAGGGTACAGGTTTTGCGCCACGAAGGTGGGATACGGCGCTCCGCGAGTATTTAGAGCAGAAAAATTCTTAACTGAAAGGAAGTCCCATGAAAGGCATCATTCTAGCTGGAGGTTCCGGCACACGGCTTTGGCCAATCACTAAGGGAATTAGCAAACAATTAGTTCCCGTCTACGACAAACCAATGGTCTACTACCCGCTAACGACACTTATGTCAGCCGGCATCAAAGATATTCTTATTATCACAACACCCCACGACCAGCCGCAGTTCCAAAACCTCCTTGGCGATGGTTCTAGCTGGGGAATTAACCTTTCCTACGCAGTGCAGCCAACACCAGATGGTCTGGCCCAGGCCTTTATCATTGGCGAAGAGTTTATTGGTGACGACAAAGTTGCACTTGTCCTAGGTGACAACATTTTCCATGGCCACAAACTGAGTGACTCACTAAAGACATGTGACGATCCAGATGGTGGTATTGTCTTTGCCTACAAGGTATCAGACCCAGAGCGCTATGGTGTCGTTGAGTTTGATGATGATATGAAGGCTGTTTCTATTGAAGAAAAGCCAAAGAGCCCAAAGTCTGACTACGCCGTTGTTGGTTTGTACTTTTACGATAACGATGTCGTCGAAATTGCCAAAAACGTGCCCGTCAGTGAGCGTGGTGAGTTAGAAATTACCTCAATTAACGAAGCATACCTAAAAGCCGGCAAACTAAAAGTGACCGTCCTTGATACCGGTGATGTCTGGCTTGATACCGGTACGATCGAATCCATGGCTGATGCAAGTGACTATGTCCGTGTACTACAAAAGCGAACAGGGCAGATTGTTGGAAGCCCAGAAGGGACCGCTCACGAAGAAGGGTTTATTACGGACGCACAACTTGATGCGCTTGCTGAACCTTTGAAGAAATCTGGGTACGGGGAATACCTCGCGAGGTAACCATAGATTGCTATAGGTACATTGCGGCAGGATTGAGACATCCTGTCGCTTTCATTTTTATTCTTATGTTATAATTCACCCGAAGAAGCCCTGAATGAACCCGAAATATATACCTACATTTTTCAAAGAACACCGATACATTGTAACGATTGTGTCTATTTTTACACTTGGACTAGGTTTGTTCGCACTGCTGATACTTCTTGATCAGCGACTACCAAACTCAGACGACACCGTCTTCCCTATTCAGACTCTGCCTTACGGGAATATTATTGAGTGGATCTCCTACCGGTATTCAAATTGGAGCGGAAGAATCTTCTCAGAAGGATTTGTATATATATTTAGTTCTGCACCTTTATTCCTGTGGAAAATTGTAAATATTGCCGCATACGCAGTATTCGTTGCTGTTATATTTGGTTTCTATAAATTAATCCGTTCAGACAAAGATCTAGCAAAAGACAGCATACTCTTATCTATTGCCCTATCTCTCCCCCTCATGGCTAATCGTGTTGTGTTTTCAGACTCAATTATTTGGGTAACTGGATCGATGGTGTATCTATGGGTGACAGCACTTGGTCTTTTGGCGATGTACCCGATTGTCCACTATGCCGTCAAAGGTAAGTTGCCGCACTTATCTCTTGTTGCACTGGGCATTCCCGCCTCATTGATCGCCGCAAGCTCACAGGAACAAGTCGGTGCAGTCATGCTTGGATTAACCTTGGCACTCCTTCTATTCCAATTTATCAAAAGCAGAGGTCACATTCGCTCACACTTTCCTTGGTATTTGTTAATTTCTACGCTACTGATTGGGATATCTTTACTCATAAGTATAAAAGCACCAGGAAATCACGAAAGATTACAGTCAGAAATACTTACTTGGCAGCCTGATTTTGATAGCGTAAGTTTACTAACGCATATTCACTACGGCTACAGGTGGGTGTTGGAGGCCTTCATTAACCACTCCGGTTTCTTGTTAGTTATTATTTGGGCATCATATGTAGCTTTGTTTGCAAAAAAGAAACAGAAATCGAAGCTTGATCACTCTTTGCTTACACTATTTGTAGTTACATCTGTATTCATTTTATCAAGAGGTTCTGATGTTATCGCACCATGGCTAGAATTCTATGCAACATGGAACCCGACTATTCCGGATAAAATTGGTTTCTTCAATCTTATTCCTTGGGGAATAGTACTAATCACAACTACACTCACACCCCTCGCTTTATTTCCTAAAAAGAAAATAGGATATTTACTAGCATTACTATTAGCTGCAAGCGTGGCAAGTGCCGCCATTCTCGTGTTGTCACCAACACTCTACGTATCGCAATGGAGGACTTTTTTTGTACCATCAGTACTACTTATGGTTGTAGGCTATCTTTTACTCAGTAAGGTGCTCACTGCGTATGCCAAATACAAGTACGTCATTCTTATTAGTATCTTATCTTTAGCTCTAGCGGGGTACATATTCCAGCTAGTCCGACTCATTTATATCTTTTAATTAATGTGTTTATGGTATAATTTAACTAGTAAAGCAATAGCGCTGTTAGGTAAACTATGAAAATAAAAACAACTCAAAAAAACAACAAAAAGAAAATTATTATCCTGTCGATCCTAACCCTACTTGTGCTCGGTGCGGGAGTGTACTTTGCTGTTCGCAGTTACAATGACAATGATCAAAATGCAATAGAAAGTATTAACCAAGAGTCAGCTTCTAGCGAGAGTAAAAATCCAATAAAGGGTACCGTTGATACCAGCAAGGATTCAGACCCAAAAACAATCATCCCCTCAGTCGAAGGGCAGGAAACCAGTAACTCGGAATTAGAAAAACCTCAAATTACCCGAGCAGAACAATCAGGAACAAACGTAAGGGTGGCCGCTATCTACACAAACCCGGCTTTCGGTACATGTTCTGTGGTGTTTGAGAAAAGTGCAGAAAGTAGCGTAGTGAGATCTGCGGCAGTTGTGGTCGGCCCTTCATATTACAGCTGCGATGGATTCTTGATACCCTTGGCGGACTTTTCAACCAAAGGCGAATGGACGGTACGAGTAGAGCACACATTTAATGGCGAGACCGTTTCATCAGATAAGCAGCGTATCGTATTGAAATAATGGGGATAAAAAAACTAAGCTTAAAATCATTGATCCTTGCAGGTTTTGCCGTGCCGGTTTTTCTTGCTGCTCATTTAGCAATGCTATCAACGCCAGTACTTGCAATAGATGCAAATCTTTTTAATGCAGGCAACATCATTGACGATCCGACATTCACAAACAACGCAAGCATGACAACTGCACAAATTCAAGATTTCCTCAACGCAAAGAATTCTACTTGTCTAAAGAATTTTTCAACCTTGTCGTTATCAGATGACAATAATAATGGACGGGTTGAAGAAGGTGGGTCGGAGCCCTACGGTAAACACGGTAATGTATCCGCTGCACAAGTCATTAAATCAGCGGCTGATATCTACAAGATAAACCCCCAGGTTATTCTTGTGACTCTCGAAAAAGAACAAGGGCTTATTACGAGAAGTGACTGCCCTAGCTGGCGTTATAACACCGCCCTTGGCTATGCATGTCCCGATAATGCTGATTGTAACACTGCTGCATTTGGTTTCACTCGCCAGATTGACTATGGCGTATTTCACTTTAGGGGATTCTACGACGACTCACTCAACACAGTGCCTTTCGGTGTTGGAAACTACAGAATATACTATAACCCGGACCCAAACTGTGGCTCATCTATAGTAAATATTCAAAATAGAGCTACTGCATCGTTATATAGTTACACCCCCTACCAGCCCAATGCAGGAAGTCTGGCGGCTGGTTATGGCATGGCATCTTGCGGTGCGTACGGAAATCGAAATTTCTGGCTGTACTTTAATCAATGGTTTGGTAATTCAACAGGAAGTTTCTTGCTTCAATCACCTTCTAGCTCGACAGTGTATCTACAGAGCGGAACCAACAGACTCTCAATACCTTCTGGGGATGTATTAAGGGCATATGGGTTTAATTCCGCAAAAGTCACCCCCGTAAGCGATGCTTACATAAATTCACTAATAGACAAAGGGGTACTTACAACCACTTTCACTAAGGAAGGTGACGGGGCGGTCTATCTCGCAGATAACGGCTTTAAATTTGCATTCACATCAGCACAACAATGTATCGACTGGGGATTCCCGAATTGTACAAATACCGCCTATACAAAATCTCTTTCGCAAGGCCTATTCGATAAGCTACTTAATTATGGCTCACTTAAATCCCTGATGCTCAACGGCTCAACCGTAAGCCTGATGTCGGGTGGCCAAAAAACACCATACCTCTCAACCGCAGCAATGGCACAAGCGGGTTATAGCAACTCTGATATAATTCCTATTACAAATCCCGTGAATACATCACAGCCATTCACCTATTCCGTTCCGCAAGAAAATTCACTCGTATCTTTTGGTGGAAATCCTACTATATACGCATATTCACAAGGTAAATTTTATGGCATCCCGACATACGACATGTACCTAAGCCTCTCTAAACTACCTCTACAAATCGATAATTTCTCAAAATACACAATAACACCACCAACAGCGCAAGCTACATTGCAGACAGTTATCGCTCCTGGGGATGGCAAGACATACGTACTGAATGGTGGATCAAAACTTGATATTACTACAGTTACTAGCAACTGGCCAACTCCACAAGCTATTAACATTTCCGGAATTACCAACCAAATCCCAACCACAAATGTGATAACAAATACGACAACCTTTAGATCTTCCGCCGGCATGATATTTGGAGTTGTAGGTAGTAAGGTAAGACCGTATTACAGTGTTAGTGATTACTTTGCACTCGGCAACACGTCACCACTTACTATTGCTGATTCTACGATTAAAACACTACAAACAGGAGATTACATCCTTGCACCCGGCAACGGGACACTATTCAAGACAACGGCCCAAGACGAAGAATATACAATCTATACTCTGTCTTCTAATAACACACTTTGCCAAGTAGCTTCACAATCACAGCTGGGCCAATTCAACTTTAATACTTCGGGTGTATACAAGATAAACAAGCCCGTCGGAGCGACCAATTTGCTCTCGAGTTGGGTATCTGACACAGCCGGCAATTCATATATTATCGAAAACGGCACTAAAATTCCTGCACCCTCGGGTAACTTAACGAGCAATTGGGGCATAAACTCCCCCTCTAGTAATTGCTCGTTTACGAGTGGCTTCCTGTCTCGTTTCTCTAATTCAAATCGTGCGGTAAACAAGTTTGTGCAGAGTAATGACGGAACAATTTACTACGGTAACTCTGGGCAAAAGCACGTAATTACGACATACGAAAAGTTCCTCGGCCTGGGCGGTAACTCTGGCAATACGATAAAAGTGCCTGACTCGTTCATATCTGCATCTCCAACCGGTAATCCTATATAAGCAACACCTTGATATGGTAGTATAGGTCTATGACTAAACACCTTGATCTATCAGTAATTATCCCGTTTAAAGACAAGGCAGCAATGACGATTGACTGTGTAGTATCTTTACTAAAATATGGCCCACAAATAAAAGAGATTCTTCTTGTTAGCAACAATTCATCCGACGAAGAATTGCAACAAATAAAAGATTATATTACAAAAGCTGGTAGTGTTGTGCGTGTAGTTGAATACAACCACCCCTTCAATTATCAAAAGATGAATAACTGGGCCGTAAAACAAACAACTGGTGAGTTTATCATGTTCCTCAACAACGACACTGAGCTGGTAGAATCCTCCGTCGGTATCATCGAAAAGATGCATAAAAAGAGCCAAGCGCCTAATGTTGGAATCGCGGGCTGCCTGTTATTATATGGGGACGAAAAGACTATCCAACATGCTGGCGTCTACCTCATGCCTGAGGGCCAGGCGGATCACATGTACATCACTGAGCATTATAGTCGGGTTCTTGCCCAACTGGGCACCTCTAAATACCCGTACGACATTACCAAAGACATCCCAATGTCAGCAGTAACAGGCGCGGTTAATATCATTGAACGAAAGAAGTTCGTTGATATAGGTATGTACGACGAGCGATTCATTATTGGTGGAGGAGATGTTGATCTTTGTTTACGGCTTAACGAGCAAGGTTATCAGACTTGGTTTGTGGCAGGCGGCTACATTCTTCACAAAGAAAGTCAGTCTCGAAAGAAGATATCCATACCTTACGGTGATTTCTACTGGTCATACCTCAGCTACATCAAAGGGTACGATCCTAAGGTAGGAGACCCATTCCTACCTGAAATAACCAAGAAAATTAAGATTTACGGGGCGTAATACCATGATAAAGAAATTCATAATTCGAAGTGCACGAAAAACAGCCCACATTACAACAAAATATCTTGGCAAGGTGACGTCAGTAACGCAACGTGTTGAAGACAAAACAACCAGAATTTTAAGCGGTGTTGACTATAGTTTTAAGACTGATGACACAATCTCACTTGAAAAGATCTACTACAATACACTTCCGTACGTAACGCCATTAAACCCTTCGTTGCCAGCTATTGGTGCAAGGCCAGCTATTGTGCTCTTTCTCCCAACACTTGATGACAAGTCATTTTTCGGAGGAACATCTACTGCGTTAATTGTGGCCGGGAAACTTGCCTTACTCTCAAATCGTCGTCTACGTGTGGTGCAAACGCTCAAAACAGGACATAATGCTAACCTTTCAGAGTTCTTCAATACGCAGGGTCTCAATATCCCTACAGAAGATATCACTGTTATTACAGTTGCCGACAGAAAGTACGATATCTACGGGTACATCCCAATGCATCCAGAAGATATATTCATTGCTTCAGCATGGTGGGATGCCCACCTTATCAGCCAGCTGCCGATCCAAAATAAGTTCATCTACCTTGTACAAGATTTTGAGCCTATCTTCTATAACAACAGCGATATGTATGTTTTGGCAGAGCAAACCTACAAGAATAAAGGATTCATCGCTCTGTGTAACACAGAGCTTATGTATGACTTCATGAAAAGTCGTAATTACCCAGTTTTCGATAGTTCACAAAGCTATTGGTTCGAGCCGGCGGTTTCTAGGATTGAATCTGGCCCTGCAATCAAAAAAGAAGCTGGCGAAAAAAAGAAACTCTTCATATATGGTCGCCCTAATGTTCACCGTAACCTATTTTTTAATGCGCTCAATAGCCTAGACTTAGCTATAAAGTCAGGTGACCTAAAGGCAAGCGAGTGGGAATTTTATATGGCCGGACAGGATAACATTCCAGACGTAAAACTATCATCTGGTGCAATAATTAGAAACCTTGGGAAAATGACGGTCGCGGATTATACTGCTTTTAGTAAGTCTATTGATCTTGCAATAAGCCTCATGATGGCACCCCACCCTAACTATCCAACACTTGAGTTTGCATCTATTGGAACGGCCGTCGTCACAACGAAATATGAAAACAAGGTTAATCTCTCAAAATACTCAGAAAATATCATTGTCTCAGAGGCGGGTATAGAGGAAGTTGCGAGTTCAATTATCAAAGCGTCGAAGCGTTCATACAAGCAGCGTATCGACGCGCTCGAGACAACAAACATCCAAACAAGCTGGGATGTAGCGCTCGACGATAAACTCAAGAAAATCCTCAGCACCCTAAAATAATACTCATCTAAACTAAAAATACTCCTCGTTCGTAAGGAGTATTTTTAGTCTAGATCTAAATTTATTGATTTCTTAAGTTACTCAATCCAAGCATATTTGGTTTATATAAATCACGACTCTCACTTGCTAGCATCGCGAATATTAGTTTTTCATAAGAGTTTATTAGTGTTTGAGCTTCTGAATTCACAGTGAAGTCCTCGGGAAGTATATTTACGTCGATCAAAGCATCTAAGATGTCCGCACTAGCCCAAAAGAAGTTACTCTGTACACTGTAAGCCAAGGCACTCACGATAACATCGACAGCCTCACCATAGAGCGGCGTATTTTGATCAACCGAAATCTCTTTCGACTGTTCAGTATCCGCTAGATGATCACCAGAATTAATAAACACACCCCCACCCTTCACTTTGTTATAATACTTTTTTGATATGATTTTACCTGGTAACATTTTACCCAGCGTCTTGCTATCGAGTATATCCCCCGCTGGTACGTAAATCCTCAACACGGCTTCGTAGTTGCTACGCGCCTTCTTGATGAAATCAATAAAGGAGAGTATTTGGCCTGCTCTGTCCGGGACAATACTCAGCTCCTTGATATCTACAGCACCATGCTTTATAGCGTCTAGATCGAAATCGTTTGTAACAGGTATCGATAAGTAAATGTCATACCCCAAACCCTGTAATTGTGCGATTTTGTCCGAGATATTAACCCAGTCTTCCATCCTTGACACATAAACAAACACGGCAAGCTCACCGGTGCGATTTATATTGGAAGGTACAGATTTTCTCGAATCAATAATTGATTGTTTTGTTTTATTTAGGAGTGCGTGTCCATAATGTTGTGTTGGCTCTAGCGTAGTACCTTCTGCCCACTCATTCCATGCGTTTATAAATATCATAGGACTGTTGCCGGGAGCTTTCTCGATAGTACTATCCAACCATGACTTATATATATCCGGACTCTCGTTGTAGAAGACGTAAGGATCCTTGCCTTTCTTTCTTGCGTCATTGTCCCAACTTGGCATAATGCATCGATAGACGGGAAAATCATATGCGAAATCATCCCGAATAGCATCTTTGACCGTTTTTCTATAGTCAAATACGGTTCCATGAAAGTTGACATCCAGAACAGACTCTTTAACACTTATCTGATTCTTTTGAGCAGCGATACTATTGCGTATCAAGCTTGCTGGACTAAATTCAATGCCTGCATCAAAGCCATTAACTTGCGGATTGTCACTATTAAAACTCATCACACTCAATAGATGTAATTCCAGTCCATGTTTATTTTGAAAATAGCTCCTCCACACCTTAACGTACCTTCCGGCCTCATCTAGGTGTTCAGGCCTATAGACGGCAAGAACCGGCTTACCATCGATCCTTATATACCTCTCGTCTAAAAGAATATGCTCAACCTCTTTAATAAACTCCTCTGGATCGGACTCTCTGTATTTTTGAGCTATAATAACTTCTTTGTCTTCACCGTCCCAGCGTTTTGTCCAATTTTCATTAGCCCAACATATCATGAAATTAAAATCCCACTCTTTATGCTTGAGGATCGTGTTAATCGGAGTCTCTAGTATCTTCTCGCCACTAAACCAGTAGTAATACAGACAGAAGCCATATATTCCTGCGTTTTTAGCTAAATCTATTTGGCTTTTAATATTCTCTTCTAGGCGTAGATCGTAATAGCCTAAATCGGCCGGGAGCAAGGGCTGATTATGTCCAGCGAACCTTGGCCTAGCAGCCGTCACGTTTTGCCATTCGGTAAAACCTTTACCCCAGGCGATATCATTTTGAACAATCGGATGATACTGCGGTAAATAGAATGTTACTAGCTTTGGATCAGTTTCGCCCCTAACTATGGCTTTGGTTTCTTGTTCGTGATAATAATGTTTTTTTGTGTCTATTATATCGTTATGGTCTGCCCAGTTTGTCGCCATGTATGGGTTATAGTTTTGTGAGTAGTTTGATAATAGCTCAACGTCTAGAACCACAAGGTCTTCAAAGCCATTTGATGTCTCTATCGCAAGAGAAATATCTCCACTTGTATATTCAAACTCAAATTCAAAACCGCTCTTAAGTGATTTTTTTTCATTGATTTCGGGAAAAGCGAGAGCAATATCTCTTCTTTCGAGATTTATTTCTGTGTAGTAAGTATTTTTTTGGTCTGAAACACGAAGCCTGCCAGTCAACTCATCCTGCTTGGGTATCACCCATCCACGAAGCTCGACTTTCCTGCTATAAAGTTTTTTCGAAGACGGATTATCTATATTAAATAAAAAGTTATTATTATCCACTGTTACCCCAAAGTTATATCTTTATAATTATATCTTAGAATAGGGTTATTACGAGTATAATCATTAATCTTGCTATGCTATGCTAATTAATAATGTCGATGGAAAACTTGATAAATATAATCAAAAAGCACGCAGTAAAAATATTTTTTGCGTTTGTATTTACCTCAATGCTATCTTACCTCGTTGTGATTTGTTGGTTCGTTCCAATGATAGACGAGGACTTCACGCTGTATGCAAGAGGTGAGGATTTATACGAAATAATCAAGATGTGCGCTAACCAATACCTAACATGGAATGCGCGTATCGGAGATATACTATCGATCCTGTTTAGCACACTTCCGGGGAAATTATTTCAGGTATTGAACGGGTTATTGATAGGTATGTTCATTATAGGCATATTATACGTATCAAAAATAGTGAGTCTTAAAAAAAAGATATACAAGATCGATCCTGTTGATATAACTGGTAGTGTAGTCATATTTCTCTCTATACTCTTTTTCACAGCTCAACCTAATGAGGTATTCTTTTGGAGAACGGGGGCTGCTAATTATTTTTACCCGGTTTTATTTACATTAATATTTTCGATACCGGTCCTACTACTCTTGATTAAAAACAAAGATGTTTTTTCGATGATAAGTAGTCCTGTTGTGAGAATCCTGGTAAAATCACTCTATATATCTTCAGGGCTAATTATTGGACACTCTAACGAGAATATAGCCCCTGTTATCTCAATGCTTCTTTTACTTTCCGTAGCCCACCGTTATTGGTTCAGCAGAAAGGTAGAGTGGTGGCTGTTACTTTGTTTGCTCACTGTTACTATTGGAACATGTTTACTGCTTTTTGGACCAAGTACACAATACCGAATCGAGTATTACACAGCCATAAATGCTGGGGCAGGATCGTATTTTGATAATTTTCTTCATAATTTTAAAAATACTCTGTCAACCTACCTGCATTACGCCTATTTACCATCAGCTATCGTTCTTATTTTAACCATAATGATGGAGAGAGGAAACAGGACAGTTGCCCTAAGAATACTAATCGCATCCCTACTCGTGTCTCTCGCGTCCGTTGGCATACTTACGTTATCTCCTTACGAAATACCACGTGCTTACTTCTTCGCTACGATAGTACTTATAGTACCTGTGATTTCGTCAATATATCTTGTCAAAAATAATGGCCATAAAATTCTTATATCAACAACTATCATACTATTAGCTTTAGCTGCTCCATTATTAGCATCTGAGCTTAAGAATATAGTTACATTCGGCAACGAGAAAAAAGCAGCCATTACTGAAGTTGAAATAAGCTTATCTAAAAAGGGTAGCGCTGCAATGCCTGACTTTTCAAACTTATCATCCCGTTTTGTGTACGTCGGTGTACCTAGTTTCGAAACGCAACGAATATCCAAATTTTACGGTTACGGTAAAGATTCCGTAAAACTAAGCATCCCAAACTAGTAGGATTTGAACGTAACCTTTGGTTCGATTATTGGCTGTTGCTGACTTGCAACGGTGCTCTTACCCAAGATTTCAAAATACGAGACCTGACCAGCTTGAAATATCGCGTATCTTCCACTGTGTTTCTCGTCTCTTTCAATTATAAGGTCTATGGAGTATTCATCACTAGATAAGATGTTGTTATTAAATTCAAACTCAAAAATATTTTCACCTTTTTTCATCTTCCATGCATGAAGTCCGTGAGTACTCGCCCGTATCACCAATTGACCCAAAGAGTTATTTATATTTATCGTGGCGTTGGTGTTTTCAATATCCTTGGCTGCTTGAAGATTTACTTTGATTGAGAAACCTTCGTGTTTTCTGATTTTATTTTGCTCAACGCTCTTCTGAAAAGCACTAATTTCTACTTTTCGAATTAGCTCATTATAAGATTCTTTGAGGTTCTCGGTCGCAACAGATTCTGTTTTGCTTTTACGTTCTTCTACAAATAAATCCCTGTAGAGTTTTGCTATTTCGAGACTTGTACCAATTTTGACAATTGACCCTTTTTCTAATAGCAGCGCCCTATTACAAAAACGCTCAATTGATGACATGTCATGAGTAACCAAGATAACCGTTCTTTTATTCTGTTTTAATTCTTCAAAATATTTGAAACATTTTTCTTGAAAGGCTTCGTCTCCAACCGCAAGTACTTCATCGAGTAGGAGGATATCTCCACTAGCCTGAATCGCTATAGAAAAAGCCAGCCTTACTTGCATACCACTCGAATAGTTTTTTAAACGCTCTTCCATAAAATCACCAAGTTCAGCAAAATCAATGATAGCAGAGTACATACCATCCATCTCTTTTCGGCTAAATCCTAACAGTGCGCCGTTAAGATATACATTTTCTTTACCTGTAAGTTCAGGATTAAACCCAACACCAAGTTCAATAAATGGTACCAGCGTCCCATTCACTGTTATTTTGCCGATGTTTGGTGTGTATATTTCAGCCAATGTCTTAAGTAGGGTGCTTTTTCCACTGCCGTTACGACCAACAATTCCGAAAAAGTCACCTTTATTAACGTTGAAAGAGATGTCGTTAAGTGGTTTGAAGTCCCTGTAACCCTTGCGGCCTTTTAGTGTATTGATTACTTTCTGTTTCAATCCAGAGCTTGCCTCAAGTGGTATTTTAAACGACTTAGTCACATGCTCTACGCTGATGACAACTTCTTTGTTTTCTATGCTCATTATATTTTCTCCGCAAAATACTTGGAATTCTTTTTAAAGTAAATCCCACCAACCACAACTGATAGAACCACGATTACAAAAGGGATGGCGATCAAATACCAGTGATTTATAATGTGATAAATAGTAATTGAATCATGAGTAACCAATACATATCTAATGTCCTGAATTACTTGAGCAACGGGATTGAGCATAATAATTTGTGCAGCAATCAGGCTTTGTGACATAACCATTGCTAGTGGGTAAAGGATGGGTGTGGCATAAAATGCCGCTTGCAGGAATATCTCCCACAAATACCCTGCATCCCGGAATTTGACATTCAATGCGGCGAGGAAGAATGCAAGTCCTAGAGAAAAAAGATACAGCTCAAGAATCAAAGGTATCACTAGCAAAGCTTCAAGTGATACATGTACACCACTTATAAGTATAAAAACAACTACGATCAACAAGTTGAAACCAAGGTTAATCAGCGCCGAAATCGTACCAGACACAACGATAATGTATTTAGGAAAGTTGATCTTACGAATCAGATCACCTCTTGCAATAATTGATTGAAGTCCATTATTAGTTGCTTCTGTAAAGAAGGTCCATAATACAACTCCGAGAAGTAGGTATACTGGGAAGTTCTCTATGTCTCTTCCTAGCCTTAGGAATTTCTCAAATACAATATAAAGAATAGCAAAAAGAAAAAGAGGCTTCAATACAGACCAAAGGTAGCCAAGCACCGATCCTTGATACCGAAGTTTGAATTCAGTAATTACAAGTTCACGCAATAAAACGCGGTTTCGTTTACTAAATATATTAGAAAGTTTCATAAGTTCAGAATTAATTATAAGATAGAAGCACTATTATGACTAGCGTTCTCATCGTTGTATTAAATTGGAATGGCATCATAGACACTGAAAAGTGCCTCGATTCCCTTTTAAAACAGGGCTATGAAAACTACAAAATCCTTGTTGTAGATAATGGTTCTGTTGATAATTCGCTCGTTAAATTGCTGGCTATCGAGGCAAAGCACGACAATATTACTGTCATCGCCAATCCAAAAAACAAAGGTTTCGCTGGCGGCGTCAACACAGGCATCGCCTACGCACTCGAACAAAACTACGACGCTGTTGCCTTATTTAACAATGACGCCGTTGCCGACAAACATTGGTTATCCGAACTCGTTAAGGGCCTAAAACAAAAAGACACCGCCATTGTTACCGGGCTTTTACTACACGAAAACGGCAAAACAATCGACAGCACCGGAGACTACTACTCCATCTGGGGCATGCCTTTCCCTCGCAACCGCGGCGACAAGGCAACCGAAGTGGCGCATTCAGGCTTTGTCTTTAGTGGCTCGGGTGGTGCAAGTCTATACAAAACTAGTCTTTTTAAGGAAATCGGTCTCTTCGACGAAAGCTTTTTCGCCTATTACGAAGATCTCGACGTCAGTTTCCGTACGCAACTCGCAGGCTATAAAGTCTACTTCACCAACAAGGCAATTGCCTATCACAAACAAGGCGCCACAAGTAAGAAGATCCCCGGCTTCACCGTCTACCAAACGTTCAAGAATGTTCCATTACTCTTTGCTAAGAATGTTCCCTCGAAGCTATTATTCCCGATTGGGATTCGCCTATTCCTCCTTTACGGCCTTATTTTCGCCAATGCCGTCAAACACGGCACTGGTATACCTGCACTAAAGGGGTGGTTGGCCTCGATCGGCTACTTCTGGACGCGGAGTTTGTGGCTACGAATCAGTATCCAACGAAATAAAAAAGTTGATGCGGCCTATATCAGCTCGGTTATCTTGCACGATTTACCGCCCGATCAGACAGGAATGCGCAAGTTCCGAAAGCTTTTCACTGGTAAAATAGATTGATGGATAGCGACAAGACAATTGAACTTGCAACGCAGCTAAACGGGTACGAGCCCGGCTTCCTGCCCGAACCATTGTTTGTCTCGATTGCTCGACTTGCAGTACTAACGGCGGTAGAATGTATTCCACTTCGCCGCGCAGCTGACGGCACAATACAGGTGTTGTTATTTGAACGACCCAACACAGATCCTATCTGGCCGGGCATGCTACACACACCTGGTACGATCGTCCGACCAAGCGACGCGACACTTGAAGATAGCTTCAAACGCTTATTTAAAGATGAACTAGGTAATCAACAGACATATACCCCACTCTTCATAGGGACTGATCTGATTCACCACAAAAGAGGCAGCACAGTGACGTTAGAACACCTGCTGCAGGTTGATCAAGTCTTAGGTGAGGGTAAATTCTACGACGTCGACAATATACCCGCCCACTTCATCCCACAGCAGCGACTGATGGTTCAGCGAGCGGTAGAAAAGTTCAAGGTGCTATGAAACTCCTCGAATACGAAGCTAAAACCCTACTAACGGATTCAAAAATCCCCGTTCCTACCTCATCGACTTTTAGTGTTGGTAGCGAAGCCCCAACAATCTTTCCTCTCGTCCTTAAATCCCAAGTCCCCACCGGTGGTCGCGGCAAAGCGGGTGGCATCCTTGTTGTTGATTCTCCAGACGAACTACAACCAGCTATCGATAAGCTGTTCAGCCTGGAAATCAAAGGCTTCACCCCGCAAACCCTCCTCGCAGAAGAAAAAATCGCCATCACCAAAGAACTCTACCTCAGCATCCTGATCGACCGTGCCTCGTCTAGTATCCAACTAATCGCGCACATCGATGGCGGCATCGAAGTTGAAGATAATACAGATTTTCGCACATGGTCACTCGACAACCCTAGTTTTGATGCCATCGGCCAAGAACTCGCCGATTACTACCAATTGCCCGGCCAAACCTTCGCCTTGCAGGACCTCGTCGAAAACCTTCATACCTGCCTTGTTAAAAACGACGCTACACTTATCGAAATTAATCCTCTCGTCCTCACCGCAGACAATCAACTTGTCGCTGGAGATTGCAAGATGACACTCGACGATGCGGCTGCCTTTCGTCATCAATGGGACTTTGAACAAAAACCAACCGAGGCCAACTTCGTGACAATCGATCCCGCTGGCAATATTGCGACTATCGCTAACGGTGCCGGGCTTGCCATGGCGACTGTCGATGCGGCTTTTGACGCTGGGCTAAAGCCAGCCAACTTCCTCGATATTGGTGGCGGCTCCAATACTGAAACATTATTAAAGGCGTTTAATAAAATTGTCGAGTATAAAAACCTTCAAGCTATCATCATCAACATCTTCGCCGGTATCACTCGGGCTGATGAAGTTGCCAATGCCATCGTTGCCGCCAAAGAACAGATTACTAACCTCCCCCCACTGTTCATTCGCCTCGCAGGCACCAATGACGAGGCCGCTGCCAAGATTTTAACCGATAAAGGCATTACGATCATGCCGAACCTCGAATCGTGCCTAGCAGCAGCTAAGGCGGTAGTCCATGGATAATCTATTCGCGGGTAAAAACGTCATCGTTCAGGGGATTACCGGCGCCCACGGCAGTTTCCAAACCAAAGCCATGATTGCGGCGGGCACACATATTGTCGCTGGCACGACACCAGGCAAAGCCGGCCAAATCGTTGAAAATATCCCCGTCTATGATTCCATCAAAGATATCCAGCAAGATCACACGGTTGATACATCTGTAATTTTCGTTCCTGCAGCCTATGCCAAAGGGGCTATCCTCGAAGCCATCAGTGCTGAAATTCCTTTGATTATCTGCATCACCGAAGGTATTCCCGTCCACGATATGCTAAAAGTTAATGAAAAGTTAAGAATCTCGAAGAGTGTCTTGCTTGGCCCTAACTCTCCCGGCGCACTGCTGCCTGGTATTAATAAACTCGGCATCATCCCCGCCAGCATGTCACTGCCTGGCACTGCTGCGATCGTCAGTCGATCTGGCACACTGACCTACGAGACGATGGCTAGCCTGACCGCAAAAGGTATCGGCCAAAAATACGTCATCGGTATTGGCGGCGACGTCATCCACGGCATAGGCTACATAGAGTGCTTACAACTGTTCGAAAGTGACCCCGACGTCGACCAGATTATCCTGATCGGTGAAATCGGAGGTCAAGAAGAAATCCAAGCCGCCGATTTCATCAAACAGTCCGTCACTAAGCCGGTCTTTGCCTATATCGCAGGCCACCATGCTCCCGAGGGCATTCAACTCGGGCACGCCGGCGCAATCTTGGGGTCGGCCGCTGAATCAGCCAGTGCCAAGACGGAAAAACTCGCTGAATCAGGCGCCATTACCGCGACAAGCATTACCGAACTCTTAAGCAATATTACTTAAACATAACTACCCTCTAACACTAGTAAATGCTATACTAATGACAATGAAAAAAATCAATATTCTCATCCCCGCCTACAACGAAGAAGAAGTGCTCGAAAAACTCTTTGCACGCCTGGGCAAGCTAGCAAACGACAACAAGAAATACGAATTTGAATTCTTTTTCGTTAACGATGGTAGCCGTGACGACACACTTGAAATCATTAAAGATTACGCCGAAAAAGACGAGCGCGTCGCCTACCTCAACCTTTCACGTAATTTCGGTAAAGAAATCGCCATGATCGCTGGCCTTGATAATGTGACCGGAGATGCGGTTGTCATCCTTGATGCTGATTTGCAAGATCCGCCCGAACTTATCCCTGAAATGATTTCTTGGTGGGAAAAAGGCTTCGACGATGTCTATGCAAAACGCAGCAGTCGCCTCGGTGAGTCATGGTTCAAAAAACTCACCTCTAAACTATTCTATGACACCCTGCAAAGCGTCACTCGCATCCCGATCCAAAAAGACACCGGTGACTTCCGCCTGCTTGACCGCCGCGCCGTTGAGGCCTTAAAACAAATCCGTGAATCACAGCGTTATACGAAAGGCTATTTTAGTTGGATTGGCTTCAAGAAAAAAGAAATCACCTACAAACGTGATGCACGCGTCGCTGGTGTCAGTAAGTGGAACTATTTCAAATTATTCGATCTTGCGATTGAGGGAATCGTCTCGTTTAGCACCGCCCCTCTTCGCCTCGCAACATTTATCGGCAGCTTTGTTGCCCTCGCAACCTTCGTTTACCTCGTTTATATCGTCATCCGCACGATCTTCTTTGGCACAGACCTGGCTGGCTACCCGTCAACCATGGCTGTTATCTTGTTCCTTGGCGGTGCCCAGCTATTGTCACTAGGGATTATCGGCGAATACATCGGCCGGATCTTTAACGAGACAAAACAACGACCATTATATCTCGTAGAGGAACTGCACATTGGAACTCGCAAAAAAACACGCTGAAAAAATTAGGTTTGGGATCGTTGGCATCGCCAACACTGCGCTCGACTTTCTGTTACTATTTATTTTTGTTGGCCTTGGTATCGACAAAATTGCCGCTAACTATCTTTCGACCAGTGCTTCGTTAGTTTTTAGCTTCTTTGTAAATAAATCATTCACTTTTACCTCAAAAACCGGTAATGCCAAGAAACAATTTGCGCTGTTTATTATCATCACCCTGATTGGCCTGTGGATTATCCAGCCAATCATTATCGCCGGTGTCTCGACGGCCCTCGCGGGTACAGGCTGGGCTGACGCTGCGATACTGTTCGTTGCCAAGATCGTCGCAACCGTCGCATCGCTAATCTGGAACTACGTGTTCTACTCGCGTATCGTCTTTAAAAAAATCGAACAAACAAAGGACAGCAAATAATGCACATCGTGATCGACGCCCGTATTATTAGTTCGACGACCGGTCGCTACGTCGAGCGACTCCTGACCTACCTCCAAGAAATTGATCGCACCAATATATATACGGTACTTGTCCGATCAAAAGACGAAACCTACTGGAAGCCAACTAACAAAAACTTTATCGTCCAGGTGGCTGATTTTGACAACTATTCCGTAGCCGAACAGTTTGTTTTCAAGCGCTTTTTGAAAAAATTACACCCCGACCTAGTGCATTTCTGTATGCCACAACAACCCGTTTGGTATAAAGGTAAAAAGGTGACGACATTTCACGATTTAACACTGGTCAAAACCTATAATTCAGACAAAAACTGGCTCGTGTTTCACGCCAAGCAACTGATTGGCAAATCGGTCTTTAAAAAAGTCGCTCGTGACAGCGACTATATTATCGCCATTAGTGAATTCACCAAAAAAGAACTCCTCGATTTCACCAATATTCCCGAGGAAAAAGTCACAGTTATCTACGAATCAACCGACGTCGCACTGGGCGCTTCAACCTCGTACACCCTGCCCTACAAAAAATATATCTTGTACGTTGGCCAACAATCTGACTACAAAAACATCAAACGACTTGGTGACGCCCACCAAAAGCTCCTCGAAACCTACCCCGACCTCGGGCTTGTGTTGGTTGGTAAAAAGAATGCCAGCGCGCTCACCAATGAAGCGTATTTTAATAGCAAACACTACAAAAACATCCTCTTCACTGATTTCGTCGAAGACGATCAACTAAACTGGCTGTATGCACACGCAAGCGCCTACATCTTCCCCTCACTCATGGAAGGCTTCGGACTACCAGGCCTCGAAGCAATGGGTCATGGCACTGCCGTCATCAGTAGTAACGCGACCTGCCTGCCTGAAATTTACGGCAGCGCCGCTCACTATTTCGATCCGTTAAACGTCGGCGACATAACGCGCGCCATTACCGAAGTTCTTGGCAACGAAACACTGCGCCGAGACCTATCTAAACGCGGCTACGAGCAGATCAAGAAGTATTCCTGGATAAAGATGGCCGAACAGACTCACGCCGTCTACGAAGACGTTCTAAAGAGCTAAAGAAAAACACCCTAGTGTCGGGTGTTTGGTTATTATGAGCTTGCCTGGGCAATCGTAATGGCGCGTTCGTGACCTTCACCCTCAGAGAACGTGCGAATATCTTCGTATTCCGTTGCTACTTGGTGAACGATGCGGCGGTCGGCAGGATTTAAATGCGCAACGTGTGAATCGCCGGTGCGGCGGACTTCTTCGATCCAGACACGGGCTTCTTTCGCGACGCGTTCAGCACGCAGTTTTTTGTAGTCAGCGATATCGATATTCACGCGCCAGACAGCGGCGTCTTGATTACGAAGCACGGTTGAGACAAGATACTGCAAACTACGCAGTGTCTCAGCATTACGGCCAATTAACAGACTATTGAGTTCGGTTGAAGGGACAGCAAGTTCAATAACGTCATCGTCGGTCGATGCGACGACTTCAACGTTAATACCGAAAAACGACAATAAGTCTGCCAGATATTTCTGTGCAAATTCAGTTGACTGCTGCTTGTTCATTAGACCTCCTTATTTTTGCGTGGGGTATCTTTTGCAGTGATGCGCGTTACTTTTGTAACGGTCGCTTCTTTGGCCTGTTTTTCACGGGCTTTGGCCGTGGCTTTTTTGCCTTCTTTTTTAATGCCCTGGTCGGCGATCTTATCCATTTCTTCGGCGTCACGCTTTAGTAAGAAGTGTTGTTGAATAGCGGCGAAGACGTTTGAAGTGACGTAGTAAAGCGCCAGTGCACCCGGAAGGCTCAGCATAATGAATAGCATAAAGAATGGCATGATTTTCATCATTTTGCTCATCATAACGGCGTTCAGTTCAGCTTGGTCAGGTTGTTTACCTTCGGCGGCTTCAGACATGACGTCGCGGAATCGCTTGGTACTACCAGCTTGTGGTGAGGTTTGCTTTGTAATGATGTATTGGGTGTAGGCAGCAATAAGAGCGAGAATCACGAGGAAAATGTTGACGCCAGCCGGGCTAATCGCGTGTGCTGTCAGATCAACGATACCAAGTAGTTTTTCGTTAAACTGTTCTGGGTGATCAATCAGTGCACGAATTGGCGGGAAGTTTTCCATGAAGTCGTAGGTAAATTTCGCAATCTGGTCGCGGTGCAGTGTGAAAATCTGAATCACTTGGTACAGGGCAATAAAGATAGGTAGCTGAATCAACAGAATTAGGATAGGACGAAACGGTTTGACGTCGTGTTTTTTATACAGTTCCAGCATCTGCATGCTTTCAAGCTGTCGGTTGCCCTTACTAGCTTTTTTAATCTTTGCGAGTTCTGGCTGCAGTTTACGCATCGCCTTTACTTGGTGTAGCTGACGAACAACCAGTGGCCACAAGGCAAAACGGATCAAGATCGTAAACAGAATAAGGGCGATACCGAAATCACCGCCAGGAATAATGCTATACAGCCCCATCAATAAGTTAAAAATTGGTTGGACAATGAATGTCTCGAAAATGTTCATGTAAGGTGAGCCTCTTTTAGTAAATCTATCGTGTATGTA
>Ga0247814_10000064_pt1 | contig 103202 bp, 93 predicted proteins | sample UWRJL179409R1_FD_179947 | JGI IMG/M metagenome (GOLD analysis project Ga0247814, IMG submission 179947) | Plant litter microbial communities from Arlington Agricultural Research Station in Wisconsin, United States - UWRJ-L179-409R-1 | ecosystem: Environmental > Terrestrial > Plant litter >... | reverse complement strand
CGTGGTGTGGGGCGACCGGCATGGATGCCGGTCGAGCGCCGTTGCGCCAGGGATGGCGCGTCGGCGCGTACCCACACCACGGCACCGGAGCGAAGGAACCCGACGAAGTCGGGCCGGACGTCAGCGCGAAACCGGACTTCGCAGCACCGCAACTACCGCTGACCCCACGTAGTAGCTCTCTGAACGCTTCGCGAGCAAGCTCGCTCCCACAGGTCTGCGGGCGCTCACTTCAAGCGGTTGCGGTCTGATGAATCGGCAGCATGATCTTGAACGCGGTCCCCACGCCCACTTCGCTCTGCACGGTGATGTGTCCGCCGTGTTTGTTGACGATGCCGTACGACAGCGACAGGCCGAGACCGGTGCCCTGGCCGACGGGTTTGGTCGTATAGAACGGGTCGAAAATACGCTGCAGCGATTCCGGTGCAATGCCCGAACCGTTGTCGGCCACTTCCAGCCACACCTGGTCGTCCTCCACGCCGCTGCGGATCGTGATCTTGCCGCGTTGCGCGCCCATCGCCTGGGCGGCGTTGACCACCAGGTTCATGATCACCTGATTGATTTGCGAGGGCAGGCACTCGATCTCCGGAAGGTCGCCGTATTCCTTGATGACATCAGCCTTGTATTTCAATTCGTTGGCGGCGATGTTCAGGGTCGAATCGATGCCGTCATGCACGTTCGCCCATTGCCATTGTTCACTGGAATCCACTCGTGAGAACGCTTTAAGGTCCTTGACGATTTTTCCGGCGCGGCTGATGCCCTCCTTGGACTCGGCGATCAGCACGGGAATGTCTTCCAGCAGGTAATCCAGTTCCACCTGTTCACGAAGGGCCGACAACTGCTGTTCGGTCGGTCCCGGCGGCATGGCTTTTTCCGCCACGCGATAAGCATCGAGCATTTCCTGGAGTTTGCTGAAGTAGCCTTCCAGCGTGCCGAGGTTGGAGGAAATGAAACCGATGGGATTGTTGATCTCATGGGCGACACCGGCCGCCAGTTGCCCCAGCGAGGCGAGCTTCTCCGATTGCACCAGCTGGCTTTCCAGCAGTTTTCGCTCGTCGATTTCCCGCCGCAGCGCCTCGCTGGTCTGGGTCAGCTCAGCGGTGCGGCGTTCGACCAGGTTTTCCAGCGAATCCATCTGTACCGAAGCGCGTTGGGCCATTTCCCATTTGTTGGTCAGGGTGTTGGCCAGTTGCTGGACTTCGATGTTGTCGAAAGGTTTTTTCAGAATCAGCAGGCGGTCGTGACCTTGCAACCGGTCCAGCAGTTCGTCCCAGGAATAATCCGTGTAAGCGGTACACACGACGATTTGCAGGCGTGGGTCCGCCGCCCACAGATGTTCGATGGTCTTGGCGCCGTCCCAGCCTTGAGGCATACGCATGTCCACGAACGCCAGGGCGTAGGGCAGATTTTGCGCCAGCACCTCGTTGACCTTGGCCAGTCCTTCCTCGCCGCCGTAAGCGGAGTCCAGTGAGAACGGCTTGCTGACCACCGGAACCTCGCTGCCGAACAACGCCGCCTCCATCAGGTCCAGTTCCTCATTGGAAACCTCGGAAGGCGTGAGGATTTTGCGGAAATCTTCGTGAATGGACGGGGTGTCGTCGATCAGAAGGATGCGTCGGTTACTGAGACTGTTCATTGCGCACCTGCGGCAGGATTGAATGGAAGATCCAGGGTGAATGAGGCGCCTTTGCCGGGACCGTCACTCTGGGCCGTCAATTGCCCGTTCATCTCGATTGCAGCCAGCGCACAGCTGTGCAGGCCGAAACCATGGCCCTCCTTGCGGGTGGTGAAGCCGTGAACAAACAGACGCGGCAGGTTTTCCGGCGAAATACCTTCGCCTTCGTCCTTGACGCAGATGCGCAACGTCGTGCCCCCGACAATGTTCACCGCCAGGGTTATCTTGCGGGCGGCATTGTCGGTCTGGGACATGGCGTATTTGGCGTTGCTGATCAGGTTGATCATGATCAGCAGGATCCGGTGTTTATCGCCCAGTATTTCCGGCACGCTGCCGTACTCGCGGACCACGGCGACACTGTGCCGGGTCAAGGCGCCGGAGTTCATGTGCAGGGCGTCCTCCAGCAAGGAGGTGATGCTCAGGGTTTCGATGAGGTCGGCGGCTCCGGCATAGGACTGTTGTTTGGCCACGATTTCCTTGATGTGGTCCACGCTTTTGGTCAGCCGTTCCAGTTCCTCGGCGATGCTTTGTTGTTCCATGTCCAGGGTGATCACCAATTGATTCAGGTAACCGGGCAGCAGTTTGCCTTTGTCGTCCAGGGTCATGAAATTGCCCAGGTCTGTCGCATGCTCGTTCATCATCGCCACGGCCTTGGCCAGGCCGCGGGCCTTGCTGTCGCGCACCCGGCGTGTCACCAGTTCTGCGGAAATGTTCACGCTGTTGAGCACGTTGCCAACGTTATGCAAAACATTGGTGGCGATCTCCGCCATCCCGGCCTGACGCGCAGTGTCCATCAGTTCGGTCTGCGCATTCCTGAGCTCGCACGTGCGCTCCTCGACCCGTCGCTCCAGGCTCGCATTGGCTTCCTGCAAGGCTTTGTTGACGTCGTTGATCACCTTGTAACTGCGCACCAGACGCTGCACCAGATACACCAGCAACAGCGCCATCACCGCCGAAAGGATGACCAGAGACAGGTGGTACTGCTGCTCTTTTTCCACCGCTTGTTGCTGGTGAACATTGAGCATCTGGTTAATGGCATCCAGGCGGTCCGCCACGGGCACTGCGGCGATGCGCCCCAGCAGATCATTGACGAAAGGCTGCTCCCGCTGGATCAGGTTGATGTGATTGAGCAGGATGCTGATCGAGGCGCTGAGCGGCGCCGGCAGCAAATCATTCGCCGCACGCACCCGATTGATCCCCACTTCGATTTCTGCGGACTTGTCAGACGTTGCCGACTGAGCGAACTCCAGACCGCTCAAGAGCAGGTCATAAATGTTGGTTGCGGTGTTCTGCAGCAGGACCGGATCTTCGACCTGTGCCAGCTGAAACTGGATGTCGTCGGCTGCCGAGGGCAAAAATGCCAGGGAGTTACGCAGCACTGCATCGTGGGACTTGAACTGCTCCACCAGCTCCGTCTTGAGTTCCAGCGCCTCCAGGTAAGCGTCGCGACGGGTTGTCCATTCGTCGGTTTGTTGGCCGGTTTCAAGGTGCAGCATCGTTTCAAAACTGGACCCCAGGCGCTTCATTTCCGTCAGCGGCGCAACCAGCAGGTCATAGTCCTGGGTGACGCCCATCCGGGATTTGAGGATTTCGGTTTCCCAGTGGGCATCCAGCTGTTTGAGCTGGCGTATCACGTCCCGGGATTCGAAGTAGGTGGAGCTCTCATGGGAGATGGAGTTGAAATACAAGAACACCAGAACCGAGGCGATGCTCAGGGTTATCGCGCCCAACAGTGTGGTTTTCGAGCGTCGGGACATTTTCATAGGGGTTTGCCTGCCAGCTCACCGGTCAGGGTTTTCAGAAACTGCACGATCAGCGATTTATCCTGGTCGGTCGGCACGCGGCCCAATTGGTAGGTGAACATCACGTCGACGGCCTCTTCCAGGGTGGCGGCGGACCCGTCGTGGAAATAAGGCGCGGTGAGCGCGATGTTACGCAGGCTGGGCACCTTGAATACGTTGCGGTCTGCCTCCTTGCCGGTCACGAGAAAGCGTCCCTGGTCAGCGTTGGTGACGTTGCCCCTGACCTTGAAGTAATCGCCCATGACGCCGAATTTCTGAAACATGTTGCCACCGATGTTGATCCCTTGATGGCAGGCAATGCAGCCGTACTGCTTGAAGCGCTGATAGCCGTATTTCTCCTGCAGCGTAAGGATGTCCGTGTCGCCTTTGAGGTAACGATCGAAGCGCGAGTTGGGAGTTATCAGGGTGCGCTCGTAGCTTTGCAGCGCTTGCTGGATGTTGGCGACGGTGACGCCCTCGGTGTAGGCAGCGGCAAAAGCTTTGCGGTAGAGACTGTCGCCGGCCAGCTGGGCACTGACGTGTTCCCAGGAACTGCCCATTTCCAGTGGGCTTTGCACCACTTCATGGATCTGTGCCGTCAGGGAATCGGCGCGGCCGTTCCAGAACTGCTTGAAATTCAGTGCCGCGTTGAACACCGTCGGCGTGTTGATCGGCAATGTGCCGCCTAGAAAACCGATCGACAGCGGCTTGTCGTCGGCGCCGCCATGGTCCAGGCGATGGCAACTGGCGCAGGAAAGCGTGCCATTGGCTGAAAGGCGGACCTCATTGAACAGCTGGCGGCCCAGTTCGACCTGCTGCGGGTCTTGCGCCACGACATCAGGCAGCGGCTGGAGCGGCTCATTCAAGGGTTGTGCGACACTGGCGCTCGAGACGCCCAGGCCCAGGGCAAAAAAAACCATCAATCCGTATGAATACATCTGGAGCGTCCTTTGCCAATGGAATGGAGCTTCCGGGAAGCGACGCAGACAGGGCAGGGCGCCGGACCGATAACTGTATGTCGGCTGCGGCAGGATTTTAGTGAGCCAGCCAGGCGAATATAAATGCCCTTCCCCAAGCTCATGGACTAACGCATTATCTCCAGTAGCGATGGAACATAACGCGCACATATAAATGCTAATCAAGGTGTCGACATGGACGAACAATCTGTTTCCGAGGTTGAATTCAAGCCCAATGTGTTGCTGGTAGACGACGAGGAACTGATCCTCAGCAGCCTGCGTCGCTTACTGCGCTCTCACGGCTACAACCTGTTCCTTGCCGATAGCGGGGCCAAGGCGCTGGAAATCATGGCGCAGCAGCGTATCGATCTGGTCATGAGCGATGCGCGCATGCCGAACATGGATGGCGCGACGTTGCTGGCCGAGATCAACAAACGTTATCCCTCGACCATGCGTATCCTGCTTACCGGCTTCGCCGACGTGGACATGATTGCCAAGGCCATCAACGAAGGCCGTATTCACAGCTACATCAGCAAGCCCTGGAACGATGAAGAAATGCTGCTGACCTTGCGCCAGTTGTTTGCGCATCAGCATTCGGAACGCGAGCGGGTGCGCCTTGAAAAGCTCACCAAGGTGCAGAACGAAGCCCTGCAGTCGATGAATATCACTCTGGAAAACCGCGTTGCGGCGCGCACCTCCGAGCTGCAGCAGACTGCCGACATGCTCGATCTGGCTTACGACGAACTCAAGCGCAGCTACGCGACCAGCACCGAGGTATTCTCGGTATTGCTCAACCAGCGCCTGCCGCACGACAAGCAGACCAATCGGCAGATTATCGATCTGGTCCGCACCTACGCCCAGGTCCATCCTATGGATGAGGCCAGCCAGCGCGACCTGAGCATGGCGGCGGCCTTGCACAATATCGGCAAGTTGAGCTGGACCGACAGCATGATGAGTGCGCCGGCGGACTTGCTCAATCACACCGAGCGCGACCGCTATCGCAGCTATCCGAAGAAGAGCGAATCGGTGCTGATGACCCTGGAGCCGATGCAGGACGCGGCGCGGCTCATTCTTCACCACCAGGAGCGCTGGGACGGAACCGGTTTCCCCGACCATCTCAAAGGCGAGGCCATTCCGTTCGGTTCGCGCCTGCTCAAGCTCGCTGTGGATTTCATTGAGCTGCAGCATGGCTTGATCCTTGAACGGCAGATGAACAGCGACGAAGCCCTGACCTTCATCCGCAAATACAGCGGGCGTCTGTACGATCCGGGCTTGCTGGAGGATTTCGTCAAGGTGTGCGCCATCTACCAGAGCGACGTGACCCTGGGCGACCCGCTGGTCAAGGGCTTCACCACCCGCGAGTTGGAGGCCGGGATGGCGCTGGCGCGTAACCTGAGTGCCGACAACGGCATGTTGTTGCTCAACGCCGGCAAAGTGCTCAGCGAGCAACTGATCCAGAAGCTGATTGCTTTCGAGGCCATGGAAGCCAGCAAATACACCGTTTTCGTGCGTCTGGAAGCGCCGGTCCTCACTGACTGAACCCGGCGAACAGCGCTTGAACCTTCAGCCTGCGCCTCACCGGTGCGCAGGCTGACCGTGACAATTTGAAAAAGTGCCCCTCTCAAGCTGAAAAATACGACCGTTCGTCGTAATCTCCGCAATAAATCCCCCTCAGAAAATGTATCCGCGACGCTACCGCAGCAAAAAAATGACGCATGGCCCCGGCCTAGAGGCCTCGTGGGCTAACAACTGCCATGCAAATGAAGCTGTACACGTTCCGACTCAAATACTGGCCAAATAATAGCCTTTGCCAATGAACGCTGTTTTATTGACGCCAATGCTCTGTCGTGCGCGCTATTTAAAGCGCCAATCCAGCCGATACTCCGAGACGAAGCCAATGGGCAGCAAAAGCCCGATATAGACACTTTGTCGGTGCGCCAGCGCACCTCGTGAGTATGCAATGATCGATCTCGCCATGTGGAACCTGTCTGTACCGGTCGGCACACCTGCCGTCACGATTGATACGCCCAAGCTGCTGGGCGGTTATCAGGATGGCTATTTCCGTTCGGGCAACACCCTGTTTTTCTGGGCGCCAGTTACAGGCTCACGCACTGAGAACGCGGTTTATCCCAGAACCGAATTGCGCGAGACCAAGGCGGATGGCAGCGTAAATAACTGGACGTACTCGCAAGCGGACAATTTTCTCAGGGCCGCACTGATGGTCAATCAGGTGCCTTCCACGGGCAAGATCGTGATCGGGCAGATCCATTGCTTCCAGAGCACGGAGCCGTTGCTCAAGGTTGAATATCAGTACAAGGAAAAACTCCAGACCGGCAACATCGTCGCCAAATTCCGTCGCAGCCCCGATGCGGAAATCGAGGTCATCACCATTGCCCAGGGCGTCCCGCTCAATCAGCGCTTCAGCTACAGCATCCACCTGACTCCGGCCGGCAACCTGACGGTCAATGCTTCGGATTTTGTCTGGAGCGCCAAACTTGATGCGGCCTGGAGCACCAAGCTGCTGTATTTCAAGGCCGGGGTTTATACCCAGGACAACACCGGCTACGCCACCGAAGGCGGCGCGGCGACGTTCTACAAGCTGACGATCAATCACGATAAAAAGGCGTGATTGGGGCGTGTTTTGGGTAGGAGGGGACTTGTCCCCGATGGCATCGGATTGGTCGACATCATTTCGCCTGATACCAATCGGGTGTTTGCGCCGACGTCTTCCCGGACAAGTCCGGTCCTACCGGGAAAACCAGGGTAAAACTAATCCTCCCCGCCACTGGCTGGGCCACGGCAACCCGGCCGCCGTGCAAATGCATGATCGCCGCGACAATCGCCAGGCCCAGGCCGTTGGAGTCCGAACTTTGATGGCGGGAGGCGTCGCCCCGGTAGAAGCGGTCGAACAGCTTGGCCAGCGCCGCCTCGGCCAGGGGCGGTCCCTGATTGTCGACTTCGATCAAGCAGTGCCCTGCGTGCTGCTTGACCCGCACCAGAATCTCGCTGCCTTGGTCGGCATAGCGGATCGCATTGGCCACCAGATTGCTCAACGCCCGACGCAACAGGATCGGATCAGCCTGCAAGGTGCCATCGCCTGAGGTCTGAATGCTCATATGCCGCTCTTCGGCAAGACCTTCGAAATACCCGGCAATCCGCTGCAGCTCGTCTTGCAGGGCCAACGGCTGACGTTTGAGTACGGCCTGGGCTTCATCGGCGCGGGCGAGAAACAGGATGCTTTCGATCAGTCGCGAAATGCGCTCCAGCTCCTCAAGATTGGAAGCCAGCAGCGCCTGGTATTCATCGACGCTGCGCGTCTGGCGCAGCGCAACCTGGCAATGGCCCATCAAGGAGCCCACCGGTGTGCGGATTTCGTGGGCCAGGTCAGCGGAAAACTGCGTCAGACGTTGATAACCGTCATCCAGCCGTTCCAGCATGGCGTTGAACGCATCCACCAGCGGCTGCAATTCCACCGGCGTGTCCTGACTGTCGAGGCGCCTGTGCAGGCGCGCCGGGGTAATGTCCGCAGCGTGGGCGGTCATCCGCCGCAGCGGACGCAGGCCGCGACGCAACAGCACATAGCCGAGCAGCGCGGTGATCAGGAACGCCAGGGTCGTGGCGGCATAAATACGCTGACGAAAGCTCTCCAGCATGGCCATTTCCTTGACCATCAAATGCGCTGCGGTCAGACGGACCTCAACTCCGCCGGACATTGCCGTGCTCGACGCCGCCCGCAGGGGCACGCCTTGCAGGCTCGTGCCGCTGCGCAGATCCGTGTCGCGCAATGCCACGTCCTGCGGCACGACGGGCAACTCCGGCAATGGCGCCCGTTGCGGATTGACCGAGATCACCGGCGCCTTGCCCGGCTCGCCAATCAGAAAAATGTCTTCTTCGCTGTCGAGCATGTTCTCGAACAACTGCGGGCTGCCCTTGAGGTTTTCCAGAGTCAGGTCGTAGCGCAGCAGTTTGCGAAAGTGATCAAGGCGCGCCAGCACGGCGTGGTCGGTGCGCTGCATCACCGACTGTTTCATGGACGCGTACAGATACCAGCCCGCGCCGCTGACGGTAAACATCGCCACCAGCGCGAAGGCCAGGCTGGAGCGCAGGATCAGGGATGGTTGGCGTCGGGACCGCATGGCCGCACCTCACAGACATAGCCGATGCCGCGCACGGTGTGGATGAGCTTGACCGGGAAGGGCAGGTCGACTTTGCTGCGCAAGCGTTTGATCGCCACGTCGACGACGTTGGTGTCGCTGTCGAAATTCATGTCCCACACTTCCGAAGCGATCTGCGCCCTGGACAACACATCGCCTTCGCGGCGCAGCAGCAGGTGCAGCAAGGCGAACTCTTTATTGGTCAGGACAATCACCTGTTGCTGGCGGGTGACGCGGCGGCGCAGCAGGTCCAGTTCCAGATCGGCCAGATGAAAATGATCGGCCTCGCGCACCACGCCCCGGCGCAGAATCGTGCGGATGCGCAGCAGCAGTTCGGTGAAGGAAAACGGTTTCACCAGATAGTCGTCGGCACCCAGCTCCAGGCCGCGAATCCGGTCCTGCAACTGGTCGCGGGCGGTGAGGAACAGCACCGGTACGTCCTGTTTGGCGCGCAACACCTCGATAATCTGCCAGCCGTCGATGCCTGGCAGCATCACGTCGAGCACGATCAGGTCGTAGCGATTTTCCAGGGCCAGGTGCAGGCCGTCGGTGCCGTGCTGGGTCCAGTCGACTTTATAGCCGGATTCGCCGAGGCCCTTTTTCAGGTACTCGCCGGTCTTGGTGTCGTCTTCGATGAGCAGGATGTGCATGGTGGTTCCGCCGGTTCAGGCGCTGCACGCCGGGTGGGAAGGCAAGTCTAACCAAGACCTGGCGGGCTGTCGGTTACATTTTTGTCATTGATTCAGGCGCTGCGGCGAATGACAAAAATGTCATTCGCCGGTCATGGTTCAGTGCCGGTTGCGGGGTGATGATCATCACCACTTAAACCCTGCCAAGGAATCACTCATGAAGACTGCTCTGTCCACTACGTTCGGCCTGCTGTTGCTCAGCGCCGCTGTCATGACCCAGGCCGCCGACATGCCGGTGGTCAAACCCATGCGCGGCACTGTCGACAGCGTCCAGGCCGACACCCTGAACTACACCACGCGCGCCGGTCAGCACCAGACCATCACCCTCACTGACAAAACCGGAATCCGCCTGGTGTCCAAAGCCGATCTGGACTCGATCAAGGCCGACAGCTTCGTCGGTTCCGCCGCGATTCCCCAGGCTGACGGTTCGTTGAAAGCGCTGGAAGTCACGGTATTCGAAGCCAGCCTCAAAGGCAGCGGCGAAGGTCACTATGGCTGGGAAAACGCCGACGGCAGCACCGGCACCATGACCAACGGCACGGTGGGCAAATTGTCCAAAGCCAACGGTCGCACCCTGACCGTGTTGTATAAAGGCGGCGAGAAACAATTGGTGGTACCTGAAAACGTACCCATCGCCTATGTTGAACCGGGTCAGCGCAGCGAATTGAAAGCCGGTGCGAAGATCGTCCTGTTCCCCGCTGATGATGGCAAATCCGCCCGTGGCGTAGCGGTCGGCAAGGATGGTTTTACTCCGCCGATGTAAGACGGCTTTTGTCAAATCCCGCAGGACCGGCTTCAGCCGGGAGGGCTGTGTCTTTGAAGAAACAGATGCAGCGAATGTATTGGCGTCCTCCCGGCTAAAGCCGGTCCTACGGGTTCAGCGTCAACACGCCCGGGAGATAAATAATGAAAACCCGCAGCATCCATCCCTGGCCCGTGCGCCTGACCCACTGGATCAATGCCTTGGGCATGGTCGGCATGTTCATGAGCGGCTGGGCGATTTACAACGCGTCGCCGCTGTTCGGCTTCACCTTCCCCAAACAACTCACCCTGGGCGGTTGGCTCGGCGGTTCCATTGCCTGGCATTTTGCGGTGATGTGGCTGCTGGTGATCAACGGCCTGGCGTATGTGCTGTACGGCGTGTTCAGCCGTCACTTCAAACGCGACCTGCTGCCGGTGCATGCCAGCGCAGTGAAGCGCGACGTGGTCGACGCCCTGCGTTTGCGTCTGGCTCATGAGCACGGCCGCTATAACGCGGTGCAGCGCCTGATGTATTGGCTGGTGCTGCTGATGGGCGTGGTGGTGGTACTGACCGGACTGGCGATCTGGAAGCCCGTGCAGTTTCAGGAACTGGCCAGCCTTTTTGGCGGCTTCGACTTCGCACGTTATGTGCATTTCGGTGCGATGGCGGCCATCGGCGCGTTTGTCATCGTCCACCTGGCGCTGGTGCTGATTGTGCCGCGCACCCTGCTGCCGATGATTACCGGCGGCAAACGACCTCTTGCAAACGGGGAGACCGGTCATGAGTGACCCCAAGCCACGCCCGACTCAACGCATCCGCCTGGAACCCGCGCAGCAGACCCGGTTGATCAATATTCAGCGCCGCTCGTTTTTGCGCGCCGGGCTGACTGTAGGCGCCATGTCGATGCTCACCGGCTGCAACCTGCAAGATGGCGATCAGGTCGACAAAGTGCTGTGGGCCATGTCGCGCTGGAATGACCGGGTGCAGGCCTGGTTGTTCAGCGGCCAGAAACTCGCGCCGACCTACAGCAAGGCGCAGTTGACCCAACCGTTCCCGTTCAACGCGTTTTATCCCGAATACAACGTGCCGGATCTGGATATTTCCGATTACAAGCTGGAAGTGTCCGGGCTGGTTCGCGACAAGCAGTCATGGAATCTGGACAGCCTGCGCAAACTGCCGCAGCGCACTGACATCACTCGTTTGATCTGTATCGAAGGCTGGAGCGCCATTGGCCAATGGGGCGGCGTGCCGTTGCGCACCTTCCTTGAACACATCGGTGCCGACACCACGGCTAAATTCGTCGGTTTCAAATGCTCAGACCGCTACTACTCAAGCCTGGACATGCCCACGGCGTTGCACCCGCAAACCCTGCTGGCGCTGGATTTCGGTGAGGTGGCGTTGCCGCCGGATTATGGCTATCCATTGCGCGTACGCGTGCCGACCAAACTGGGCTTCAAGAACCCCAAGCACATCGTCGAGCTGATCGTGACCAACGAGAACCCGGGCGGGTATTGGGAAGATCAGGGGTATAACTGGTTTAGCGGGGTGTAAGGCGGAGGTTTTGATTGTGGGACCGGCTTTAGCCGGGAGAGGGTCGTTAACATCGACCTGTTCTATGGTCTTCACGACCGTTCTCCTGGCTGAAGCCGGTCCTACGACAAGCGCGTTGCAGGCGGGGATCTTGATTGTCCCGAAGGACCGGCTTTAGCCGGGAGAGGGTCGTTAACATCGACCTGTTCTATGGTCTTCACGACCGTTCTCCCGGCTGAAGCCGGTCCTACGACAAGCGCGTTGCAGGCGGGGATCTTGATTGTCCCGAAGGACCGGCTTTAGCCGGGAGAGGGCCGTTAACATCGACCTGTTCTATGGTCTTCACCAACGTTCTCCCGGCTGAAGCCGGTCCTACGACAAGCGCGTTGCAGGCGGGGATCTTGATTGTCCCGTAGGACCGGCTTTAGCCGGGAGAGGGTCGTTAACATCGACCTGTTCTATGGTCTTCACGACCGTTCTCCCGGCTGAAGCCGGTCCTACGACCCGGAGGGCCGGTCCAACCTTTGACTCAGTTCAAACCCAGCTTGCCACGCAAAGTGGACAAGTCTTCAGCCAGTGTATTGACCGGGCCAACCAGCGCCTTGCGGTCGTTTTCCTTCACTTTGTCGTAAGTCTCGAAACCGCCATCCTTGGTCTTGTACTTGGCCAGGATCTTGTCCACGGTGGCGAAGTTCTTGTCGACCTTGGCCGCGAAGACTTTGTCGGACTTCTCGATCTGTGGGCGGAACAGGTCGACGATTTTCTTCGCGCCGTCGATGTTGCCCTGGAAGTCATACAGATCGGTGTGGCTGTAACGGTCTTCTTCACCGGAAATCTTCGTCGCGGCGACTTCTTCAAGCAGCGCAGCGGCACCGCCGACCACTTTCTCTGGCGGGAAAGTCAGACCGGAAACGCGGGTTTCCAGGTCGTTCACATCAGCCATAAGCTTGTCAGCAATCGGCCCTTGATCCTTGGTGGTGTTCTGCGAAAACAGCGCGTATTCCAGGCGATGGAAACCGGTGAAGTCTTCAGCGTTCACGCCTTTTTCGTGGTCATCGACGCGTGAGTCGATAGAAGCGTCCAGGTCGCTGAACAGCTCAGCCATCGGCTCGATTTCTTCGTAGAACACACGAGTCGGCGCGTACAGCTTCTTGGCCGTCGCCAGGTCGCCTTTCTTCACCGCGTCAGTGAATTTCTGGGTGTGGCTGACCAGCTCGCCGATCTGCTCGGTGACGTAGATCTTGTAGTCCGACACCGGCCCTACCAGGTCAAGCGGCGCAGTCGCGGCGAAAGCCGACAATGGGGTCTGAAACAAACCAACGGTGAGCAGCAAAGCAAAAGGTAACTTTTTCATAGGACTCTTCCTGTTGAGGTGGTAGGGCTGTCTGAGTTGAAAGTCATGCAGTTTTAGTGGCAGTGGCCGACGCCTGAAGCAGCGAGCGACCAATGAAATCCTGAGTGTCGACAACGCCGGGCAGGGTGAAGAAATACCCACCGCCAACCGGCTTGAGGTATTCCTCCAACGGCTCGCCGTTCAGACGGGTCTGCACGGTGATAAAGCCTTTTTCCAGATCGGACTGGTAACAGATGAACAGCAGGCCCATGTCGAGCTGACCGTTCTTGTTGACGCCGTTGGAGTAGTTGAACGGCCGACGCAGAATCAGGTTGCGCTGGGTCTGGGCGGTACGTGGATTGGCCAGGCGAATATGCGAATCGAGTTTGGTCTTCTTGCCGTGCGGGTCGGCAACGTAGTTCGGCACATCGGTTTCAACCTTGCCGTCCATGGGCGCGCCCGTAGTCTTGACCCGGCCGAAAATCGCTTCCTGTTCCTGCAGCGGCGTGCGGTCCCAGCGTTCGACAAAATTGCGAATGATGCGCACCGCCTGATAGCTGCCATTGGCAGCCCAGCTCGGCTCGTCGCTGCCGGTCTGAACCCAGACCAGCTCCTTCATGGCTTTCTGGTCGTTGGAATCCGGGTTGGCGGAACCGTCGCGGAAACCGAGGAAATTACGCGCGCTTTCCGGCGGCTGCTCGGGCTTTTTCGGCGCTTGCGGCGGCACCGTGCCTTCCTGTTTCCAGCGCACCAGCAGCAGGTCCGGCAGGTTTTTCACGATGTCGCGCAGGGCGTGAATGTTGCTGTCAGCGCTGTTGGCGCAGAACTGGATGCTCAGGTCGCCATGGCAGCTGTCGGCTTCAAGGGCGTCATTGGGAAAACCGACCATGCGGCTCAGGCGCTTGGGCTTGACGGCTTCCAGGCCGAAACGCTCGTCGAACAGCGACTCGCCCACCGAAACGGTGATGGTCAGGTTGTCCGGCGTGACGACCGGGCCGAGGATGCCGGAATCCACAGGCGGGAATTTCGGATCAACCTCAGGCACCGGGCCGCCGGTCATCAGGAAGGCGATGCGCTCGTTCAGCGTGCGGAACAGACGCTCCAGGTCTTCCCGGTCGGCGGCCAGCACGTCAAACGCCACCAGCATGCCGGAGGCCGGGCGCGGGTTGACGATGCCGGTCTGATGCACGCCGAAAAACAGGTTGCGGTCTTCGGTCTTTTCGCTTTTCGGCGCTTCAGTCACTTGCGCCGGGGCGGCGGCCAGCACGTTGCCGCTCAGGCTGCTGCCTGCCAGCGCCGCACCCGCCGCGCCGAGGCCCAGCAGGACGCGGCGACGTTCGGCCGATTGGGGGGCGTTGCTGTTGTCTGAATCGTTCATGGCTGTTTTCTTTGCTCGCTATCTGAAGGCGAAACCAGGACTGCAGGACCGGCTTTAGCCGGGAGAGCGGTGTTCCATATCCCGCATTCGTATCAGTTTTACCGACGTTCTCCCGGCTAAAGCTGGTCCTGCAGCGACCATGGCATCTCGTAAATCACCGCAATGGCATCAATCAAAGGCCGGACAGGCCAAGTGCTGGATCAATCCCATCCAGCGCATCCGCCAATGCCTTGGCTTTGTCGGCGATCAGCTTGCGCTGGTCGGCGTTGACCTGATCGTACGGGCGATAGCCGCTGTCGGTTTTCAAGCCATTGAGTTCGGTGTCCAGTGCCGCCGCTGCACCATCGATTTTTTGCAGCAGCTCGCCGGAGTTCTTGGCCAGCAGCGGACGAATCAGATCGACCACCTTGCGCGTGCCTTCCAGGTTGGCGGCGAAGCCGTTGAGGTCCAGATGGCTGTAACGCTCTTCTTCGCCGTTGCTGCGGATCTCGGCCAGGCTGCGCATGTTGCGGGTGATGATGCTCGCCAGCTGCTCGGGCGCCATGTTCTGCGCCAGCAGCTGCTGTTTGAGGGTGGTGACGTCGGTGTGCAGGCGCTGCGCAATCGGCGCCAGGCCGTCGACGGTTTTCTTGTCGAACAGCGCGTATTCAATCGGGTGGAAGCCGCTGAAACCTGGGTCTTGCTCGCGTTTTTCGTAGTAATCGGCGCGGGCATTGATGGCGTTGTCCAGCTCGGACAAGCGCTGCGCGGCCGGGGCAATCCGCTGATAAGCGGCGCGAGCCGGGGCGTAAGCGGCTTGTGCGGCGCTCAGGTCACCGGCTTCAATGGCGTGTTGCAACGCGGTTACGGCCTTGATCAGCGCCGAGCCCTGCATGCTCAGGTACACGCGGTATTCCGACAGCGGACCAATGAACGCCACCATCGATGGGCGAGCCTTGGCGTTGGCATCGGATTCAGCCGTCGGCGTGACGTGCAGCGTGCCGCGCGGATTGCTCAGCAGGCCACACGTGATCGCGTAATCGCCGGGCAGCAGGTTGGCGTTGATCACCTGGCTCAGGCCCGGCGCAATGTTTTCCCGTTCCTCGACCACCAGCACGCCGTCCAGGATTTCCCACTCGACGGCCCGCTCGGAACGATTGACGATGCGGAAGGCGTTCTTGCCTGCAGCAACGGTGAGGTCATTGGGCTCGCAAGCGTGAGCATGAATGGTGACCACGGTTTCCGCGTTGGTACTGGCGGCGCGTTTTTTCATGGCGTTCTGCGAGGCGTAATAGAACAACCCGCCGGCCGCGATCATGACGACCACCGAACCGGCGAGGGCCAATCGCAAGGCGCGGGGAGGCTTGGCTTTCTCTGAAAGCCCTGTGGGACGATTCGACATGTGTGCCCTTATTCGTTCGTAGCTGAAGAGGGGTGCGGATGCGCGGGCCGGGTGGGCAGACTCACCACCGGGGCGCTGGGCATGAAGAACAGCACCAGCGCGACGACCAGGTAAATCACATACACGCTGAGGGTGCTGATGGTTGGCGCATCCTGATAACCGAACATGCCTGCCAGCACCGAGCCGGTCGGGCCGTCCATCGGCAGCGTGGCGCTGAAATCGAAGACCACGGTTTGCAGGTGATTCCAGATCCCGGCTTCATGCAGTGCCTGTACCGAATTGGCGAGAATCCCGGCGGCAACCACCAGAATGAACAGACCGGTCCAGCGGAAAAACAGGCTGAGGTTCAGGCGCATGCTGCCGCTGTAAATGGCGAAACCCACGGCAATCGCAATGATCAGGCCGAGCAGGGCACCCAATGGCGCGCCGGGGCCTTCGCTCTGCTGAAAGACGGCGAGCAGGAAGAACACGGTTTCCAGACCTTCACGGGCCACGGCGAAAAACACCATGGCGATCAACGCGTAGGTCTGGTTCTTCGAACCGGCGAGGGCGGCATCCAGGGACATGTGCAATGAGTGCTTGATCGAGCGCGCGACCTTGCGCATCCAGAACACCATGGAACTGAGGATGCCCACGGCGACCAGGCCGACGACGCCTTCGAACAGTTCCTGCTGTTTTTGCGGGAATTCGGCGCTGACCATTTCCAGGCCACCTCCGACGAACAACGCCAGGGCAGCGGCAAGGAAAACACCAATCCACACAGCGGGCATCCACTCCCCGCGACCGGTCTGTCTCAGATAACTGGCGATGATGCCAACGATAAGCGCGGCTTCAATCCCTTCGCGCAGCATGATCAAAAAAGGAACGAGCATGTTTCACCAAGGTTTTTTTGCTGTAGGCTGATTCGTTTCAGCGGATCAGGAAATCACTGATCTCTGAAACAATGCGTAACATAATGATACTCATTATTGAATGCGTATAGTTGTTTTTTTGAATGAGACAGGTTTCGCATTCTCGTTCAGGAAGGGTTCAGGCTCGTTGCCTGTAGGAGATTGCGCGTCGTCCGGATGCCGCGTTGTCGCATAGCAACACCGGAACATTTGGGACCGGATTTATCCGGGAAGGCGGTGTTTCTGACGACCAAATGCAGCGAATGATCCGGCCTCTTCCCGGCTAAAGCCGGTCCCGCGGGTTCCGGATCTGCCACGAGGTTTATAAAACGCTCAAAATCCCATACGCCAACTTCACCCGCGCTGCATTGGGATAATTCTTGTTGGCCAGAATTACGATGCCGATCTTCTTCTCAGGCACAAACGCCACATAACCCCCGAAGCCGTTGGTTGAGCCGGTCTTGTTGATCCAGGCGTTTTGCAAGGGCGCGATTGGCGGATTGATCGCCGTGACCGGCTGGGTTTCATACGCCATCTTGTTGGAGTTACCTTCCAGCAATGTCTCCCGTGACGCCGGGTAAACGTAATGCTCCCAGATCAGCGCCTGGGTCATTGCACCCACTTTGAAATACCCCGCATGGGTCTGCGCCAGGGCTTGTCTGATCGGCTCATCGACCTTCGCCGTCGCCATATTTGCCTCGACAAAATGCAGCATGTCTGTGGCGCTGGACTTCATGCCATACGCCTCGGTGCCCAGCACGCCGCCTTGCAGTCGAACCGGCAGGTCCTGTTTGTCATAACCCTGGGCGTACAGCGGCATTTTGCTTGCGGGCACCGTCAGCCAGGTATTGCTGAGCCCCAGTTTGGGCAATAGATCCTGCTCCATGGCCTCTGCAAATGGCTTGTTGACGGCTTTGGCGGTGATCATGCCGAGCATGCCGATGCTCGGGTTGGCGTAAGTCCGTTTGCTGCCTGCCGGGTACTGCGGTTGCCAGGCTTGCAAATACGCCATCAGCTGTTCGGTGTTCTGCACGGCATCCGGCACTTGCAACGGAAAGCCGCCTGCGGTGTGTGTGGCCAGATTCATCAACGTCACCTGGTCGAACGCGCTGCCTTTGAGCTGCGGCAGGTACTGGCCGGGATGATCGTTCAGTGACAGCCGGCCGTTGACCTGAGCGAGGGTCGCCAGGGTCGCGGTGAACGTCTTGCTGATTGAGCCGAGTTCGAACAATGTGTCACTGCTGACCTTGGCCTGGGTGTCTTTGGCGGCAACACCAAAGTTGTAAAAGTGCTGTTGGCCATCAACGGTGAGCGCAATGGCGAGGCCGGGGATGTTGTATTGCTGCATCACGGCCTTGGCCGCATCGGTCACGGCGACGTCGATGTTTGCCGGGGCGGCAGTGGCCATGGCCATGCCGCCAAACATCAGACTGCATGCCACAAACAGCAGCCTGGTGCGGGAAGGGTAAATCGCGGACATCCAGGTTTCCTCGTATCCAGTAATCGGGCTCGCAGCCTATTGAGTGTGGCGAAGGCGACTCAATAAACCTTCTATCACAAAATATTTCCCACCAATTCCACGAAGCGTTGCGCGGCCGGACTCAGGCTCTGGTTGCTGCGGGTGATCAAGCCTATTTCCCGGCTGACGCCCGGATGCTCCACCGGCACCCTGATCAGATCGCCACGGCCTTCGTCGGCGGACTCCGGTAACAACGTCATGCCCAAACCCTGACGCACCAACGCCAGCACCGTCGACATATAGTTGGCTTCCAGCCCCGGCACCAATTCCAGCTGTTCTTCGGCGAACAACTGCTCCACCCGTTCGCGCACGCTGCTGTCGCGACCGGTCAGGATAATCGGCTGGCCGGCCAGCGCCGCGAGCTTGATCGACGAGTGTCTGGCCAGCGGATGCGCGTGCGGTACAAACAGGCACAGGCGATCGGTCATCACCACCTGAAAATCCAGACCATGGCTCATCCGGGCTTTGACGCCGAGGCCGAAATCCACTTCGCCTTCACGGACCAACGCGTCAATACGCTGCGCCACCACGTCCCGCAGGCGCACTTCGACGCCGGGAAACTGCTCGCGAAACTGGCGCAGCACCGGCGGCAGTGCGCCGGAGCACAGCGAGGGCAGGGCGGCAATGGTCACCACGCCCCGGCGCAGGGCTGCCAGATCCCGAGAGCCGGCAACAATGTTGTCCAGATCCAGTAGCAATTTTTCCATGGGCCGCAGATTGTTCTGCCCGGCCGCCGTGAGGCTGACGTGACGCGGACTGCGCTCCAGCAACGACACGCCGAGCCATTCTTCAAGTTGCTGGACCTGCACGGTGAGGGCCGACGGCGACAGATTCAACTCCAGCGCCGCCTTGGCGAAGCTGCCGCTGTGGGCGACGGCGAGGAAGGCGCGGATGTGCTGAATGGAATTCTTCATTTTGTTTTTCCGAATGCAGGGCGCTGAACATTTCAATTTACAAAGCTTACCTGTGTTTTCAATACTCGTTGAAAACAACAACAGCTCATCTCGCCGCGCCAGTGGTCAGGGATGACGAACAGGAAGTCCCTATGCTCGCCACCCTCGGTGTCATCACCATTCTCTGTTTACTCGCCGCCGTCATGAGTAAACGCCTTTCGCCCCTTGTCGCCCTCATCGCCTTGCCGATCATCGCCGCCTTGCTCGGTGGATTCGGCCTGCAAACCAGCGCCTTTATCATCACCGGGATCAAGAACGTCGCGCCGGTGGTTGGCATGTTCGTCTTCGCGATCCTGTTTTTCGGGGTCATGACCGACGCCGGCATGCTCGACCCGATCATCGACCGCATCCTGCGCACGGTTGGCACGCGGCCGACCCGCATCGTGATGGGCACCGCGCTGTTGGCGCTGCTGGTCCACCTGGATGGCTCGGGCGCCGTAACCTTTCTGGTGACCATCCCGGCCATGCTGCCCTTATATATGCGGCTGGGTATGGATAAACGGATTCTCGCCTGCGTCACGGCGATGGCCGCCGGGGTGAATTTTTTGCCCTGGACCGGCCCGGTGCTGCGCTCTTCGGCGGCCTTGCACGTGCCGGTGGCGGACTTGTTCCAGCCGCTGATCCCGGTGCAGATCGTGGGCCTGCTATTTGTTTTCACTTGCGCCTGGTTCCTGGGCCGTCGCGAAGAAAAACGTCTGGGCCTCGGCGCAGGCGCGAAAGTGGATGTGGTGCCGCAACGGGTGCTCAGCGAGCATGAAGAAATACTGCGTCGGCCGCGTTTGTTCTGGCTGAACCTGGTGCTGACCATCGCCGTGATGGGCGTGATGATTTCCGGAATCGTCGATCCGGTGGTGATGTTCATGCTCGGCACCGTGCTGGCGCTGTGCATCAATTACCCCAACGTCGATGCCCAACGGGCGCGCATCGATGCCCACGCCAAGACCGCGCTGACCATGGCCAGTATTCTGTTGGCGGCCGGGGTCTTCACCGGAATCATGCAAGGCACCGGCATGCTCAAGGCCATGGCCGAAGTGGCGGTGGCGCAGATTCCTGCGGGCCACGGCAAGTTGATCCCGATGGTGGTGGGCTTCCTGTCCATGCCGTTGAGCATGCTGTTTGACCCGGATTCGTTTTATTTCGGGGTGATGCCGGTGATTGCCGAAGTCGGCAAGGCCCTGGGCGTCGATCCGCTGCAAGTGGCTCAGGCCTCGTTGCTGGGCGTACACACCACCGGCTTTCCGGTCAGCCCGCTGACCCCGGCGACTTTTCTGCTGGTCGGCCTGTGCAAGATCGAATTGGCGGATCACCAGCGTTTCACCATCCCTTTCCTGTTCGCGGCTTCGGTGTTGATGACCCTGACCGCGCTGCTCTTGGGAGTCTTTTGATATGAAAACCTTGCGTATAGGCTCCGGTGCCGGTTATTCCGGCGACCGCATCGAGCCCGCCGTCGAGCTGGCCGAATATGGCGAGCTGGATTATCTGATCTTCGAATGCCTGGCCGAGCGCACCATCGCCCTGGCCCAGCAAGCGCGCCTGAACAACCCCGAATCCGGTTATGACCCGCTGCTCAGCGAGCGCATGCGCCGGGTGCTGCCCTTTGTCGGGCGCGGTGCCGAGGGTCAGGGTCGTCGTTTGCGGATTATCACCAATATGGGCGCGGCCAATCCTTTGGCGGCGGCCCGGGAAGTCCGCCGTATCGCCACCGAACTGGGCTTGCCCGGTTTGAAGGTTGCGGCCTTGACCGGCGACGACGTGCTGGCTGCCTTGCAGGCCAATCCCGAGCAATTGCTGGATAACGGCGCAACCCTCGGATCCCTGGGCGAACGGCTGATTTCCGCCAACGCCTATATGGGCATCGAAGGCATCGTCGAGGCGCTGCAGGCCGATGCGGACGTGGTGATTACCGGGCGGGTTGCCGATCCTTCATTGTTTCTCGCGCCGCAGCTGTTCGAGTTTGGCTGGGCCGAGGACGACTGGACCTTGTTGGGACGCGGCACGGCAGTCGGGCATTTACTCGAATGCGCGGGACAGATCAGCGGCGGCTATTTTGCCGACCCTGGCTTCAAGGACGTGCCCGATCTGGCGCGCCTCGGTTTCCCGTTGGCGCAAGTGGATGCCTCGGGCGCAGCAGTGATCAGTAAAGTGGCGGGCTCGGGCGGGCGTATCGATACCGCGACCTGCACCGAACAGCTGATCTATGAAGTTCACGATCCGGCGGCGTATTTGACGCCGGACGTCAGCGCGGATTTTTCCGGAGTCTCATTCTCGGCTGTGGGCGAGAATCAGGTGCGGGTCAGCGGCGCGGATGGCCGCGCTCGCCCGCAAACCTTGAAGGTATCGGTGGGCTATCTCGATGGCTGGATCGGCGAAGGGCAGATTTCCTACGGCGGCCCCGGCGCATTGGCTCGGGCGCGGCTGGCGCGGGACGTGGTGCTGGAGCGTCTGAAACTCATGGGTGTGGTCTATGAAGACGTGCGCGCCGAGCTGATTGGCGTGGATGCCTTGCATGGCAGCGAACTGGGCTCGCGGGTGACCAGCGAACCTTGGGAAGTCCGCTTGCGGGTTGCCGCCCGCTGCGCCGACAAAGCCGAAGCGGTGCGCGTCGGCAATGAAGTGGAAACCCTTTATACCAATGGCCCGTATGGCGGCGGCGGGGCGACCAAGGCCTTGCGTCAGGTGGTAGCGGTGGCATCGTTGTTCGTGCCGCGCACTGCCGTCACGCCGATTGTGCATCTGGAGCAAACACCATGAGCGAACCGATCAAGCTGCGCGAACTGGCCCATTCCCGAACCGGCGACAAGGGCGATACCTCGAACATTTCCGTGATCGCCTATCGCGCCGAGGACTTTTCCCGGCTGCGTGACGCCTTGACCGTTGAACGGGTAACCGCCCACTTCCTCGAACTCCTCGATCCGACGGCTGGCCCGGTGCGGCGTTATGAACTGCCCAATGTGCACGCCCTGAATTTCGTCCTGCCCGGCATCCTGCGCGGCGGCGTCACCCGCTCCCTGGCGCTGGACGCCCATGGCAAGGCACTGGGCGCAGCGTTGCTGGATATTGAGGTTTGTTGATCGCGTGTTGCGACCCTGATAACCGTAAATACGCTCGTCGTTGACTGCGCTCAGCCGTGTTGCACCCCGGCACGCTTGAGCAATTGCTTGCAACGCTCGGACAAATGCACCACGCGCAAATGCTTGCCGGCCTTGCTGTAGCGCTCGCGCAAGGTCTTGAGTGCCGCGATGGCCGAGTAGTCGACGAAACTCAGATGGCGGCAGTCCAGCGTCACCTGGGCCGGATCATCGCCTGGGTTGAACTGGTTCAGAAAAGGCGTGGTGGAAGCGAAAAACAGCGTGCCATGCAGCTTATAGAGCTTGCTGCCGTCCGGCTCCAGATGCGTATCGGCATACAGTTCCCGGGCTTGCTGCCAGGCAAAGTTGATCGCGGCAATGACAATCCCGAACAGCACGGCGGTGGCCAGATCGGTAAACACCGTGACGATGGTCACGGCAATGATTGCCAGCACATCGTTGACCGGGACTTTGCGCAACACCCGCAGCGAGGCCCAGGCGAAGGTTTGCTGGGACACCACGAACATCACGCCGACCAGCGCCGCCAGCGGGATTTCTTCGATCAGTGGCGAGAGAAACAGCACGAACATCAGGATCATCACACCGGCCACGACCCCGGACAAACGGCCACGACCACCGGAATTGAGGTTGATGACGGTCTGCCCGATCATCGCGCAACCACCCATGCCGCCACAGGCGCCGGAGGCGATATTCGCCACACCCAGTGCAATGCATTCGCGATCCGGCTGGCCAGCGCTTTCGGTGATTTCATCGGTAAGGTTCAGGGTCAGCAGGGTTTCCAGCAACCCGACCAGCGCCATCAACACCGCGTAAGGCGCGATGATGCGCAGCGTTTCCAGATTCCATGGCACTTGCGGCAGGGCCAGGCTCGGCAGCCCACCGGCAATGTGCGCCATGTCGCCCAACGTGCGGGTTGGCAGGTCGAGCAGGTAAACCAGCAAGCCGACGCCAAGAATCGCCACCAGCGCGGGAGGCGCGACGCGGGTCAGGCGCGGCAGCAGGTAAACGATGGCCATGGTCAGCGCAACCAGGCCGACCATCAGGTACAGCGGTGTCCCGCTGAGCCAGGTTTCGCCGGTCTTGAAGTGCTCCAGTTGCGCCAGCGCGATGACAATCGCCAGGCCGTTGACGAAACCGAGCATCACCGGATACGGCACCAGACGGATCAGTTTGCCCAGGCGCAGCAGGCCGAACAGCACCATCAGAATCCCCCCGAGCAGCACCGTGGCCAGCAAATACTGCACGCCGTGTTGCACCACCAGCGCAATGATCACCACCGCCATCGACCCGGCGGCACCGGAAATCATCCCCGGCCGACCACCGAACAGTGCGGTCAGGGTGCAGATAATGAATGCGCCATACAGGCCCATCAACGGGTTGAGATGGGCGACGAGGGCAAACGCGATGCACTCCGGCACCAAGGCAAAGGAAGTAGTGAGTCCGGCCAGGACATCGGCACGCATACGAGCTGGTTTCATGGTCTACCTGAAGTGCATGGCGCGCTGATCAGCCGCCAACGGCGCAAAAAGGAGGGATGTTACGGAATGTGATGCGGGTCGGCCAGCAGCACAAATATCGCTTCGCGGATAACTTCGTTCCCGCATCGGAAACAGTATTTCAGTCGGCCCGGATTTCAGCCAAATCCGTTGGAGCGGGGCCGGTGTTAGCGACGAGAATCCCTACGAGTCGCCAGCACCTTGAGTCGTGCTTTATGATTGCCGGCTTTACCCTGGCGAGCGGTGTTTCGAATGACTGGCGTGTCCCCTTTGCAAGCCTGGCAACAGGCCGTCGAGCAGCGTGGTTTCCAGCCGGACGAGGCACAGCTGCGAGCCGCCCGTGAGCTGGAGACTTGTTATCTGGCCCTGGGCAATAATCCGCACAGTGCCAAGGGCGTTTATCTGTGGGGACCGGTCGGACGCGGCAAGACCTGGCTGATGGATCGTTTCTTCGAGAGCCTGACGGTGCCCGCCCGGCGTCAGCATTTTCATCACTTCATGCGCTGGGTGCACAAGCGCATGTTCGAATTGATGGGCACTGCCAAACCGCTGCAGGTGCTGGCCAGGGAGCTGGCGCGGGACGTGCGCGTGTTGTGTTTCGACGAACTGTTCGTCAATGACATCGGCGACGCAGTGATTCTCGGCGGCTTGTTGCAGGTGATGTTCGAAGAAGGCGTGGTGCTGGTCTGCACGTCCAACCAGCCGCCCGAGCAGCTGTACATCAACGGGCATAACCGTGAGCGTTTCCTGCCGGCCATTGCCGCGATCAATCGCTATATGAACGTGCTCACGGTGGATGGCGGCGAAGACCATCGTCTGCATCCTGGACAATTGCATCAGCGCTACTGGATCACCGAGCCGGGTCGGCCAAGCGCGTTGGCTGGGATTTTCGACGAGCTGAGCGTCGGCCAGACGGTCTCTACCGATCCTGTGCCCGTCGGCCATCGCACCATCAATTGCGTGCGCAACAGCGAAACAGTCCTGTGGTGTCGCTACGCCGAGTTGTGCGAACAACCTCTGGCGGCCATGGATTTCATCGAGCTGTGCGACCGCTTTGCAGCGGTCCTGATCAGCGAAGTCCCGGCCCTCAGCGCACCCCAGCGCGAAGGCCGGATCGCGCGTGGCACCGAAGATGCCGTGGAGCAGGTCGCGGCGGGGGATCGCGAGTTGCCGCAGTTGTCGCCCCATGACGATGGCGTGCGGCGCTTCATCGCGCTGGTCGACGAGTGCTATGACCGACGCGTACCGCTGTATGTCGAGGCGCAGGTGTCCATGGCCGAGTTGTACACCGAAGGTTATTTGTCCTTTGCTTTCCGCCGCACCTTGAGTCGCCTGCAGGAAATGCAACTGGAACGCTTCGTCGTGGCCTGATCGCGTTCAGGTTCGCCGCTGAACCAGCACGTGTTTGCTGCCTTCGAAGACCAGCACCAATACCGCCAGCCAGATCGGCAAATACGTCATCCACTCCTCACGGCTGATGCTTTCGCCAAGCAGCAGCGCGACGCCCACCAGCAGCACCGGTTCGACGTAACTGAGCAGGCCGAACAGGCTGAAGGGCAGCAAACGGCTGGCCACAATGTAGCTCACCAATGCCGACGCGCTGATCACGCCCAATATCGGAATCAACAGATACAACATCGGCGCTTGCTGGATGGCGGCTGGATTGCCGCTGATGATGAACCACACGCCCACTGGCAGCATCAGGGCCATGTCGAACCACAATCCGCCGAGGTTATCGATGGCCAGTTTGCGGCGCAGCACGAAATAGATCGGGTAGCCCAGCGCAACCAGCAGGGTTTCCCAGGAAAAACTGCCCAGGCGCAGCAGTTCATTCCCGACACCGATCATCGCGCAAAACGCGGCGATCTTTTGCAGACGTGACAGCCTTTCGCCATACACGATGCGTCCGGTGATGATCATGGTCAGCGGCAGCAGAAAGTAGCCCAGCGACACTTCCAGGCTGCGGCCATGCAACGGCGCCCACATGAAGATCAGCAATTGCGCGCCCAGCAATAGCGAGGACGCAGCCATGCCGAGCAGCAGCGTCGGTTGCTGCCGCAGGCGACTGGCGATCTTGCGCACCAGCGGCCAGTCGCCGCTCGACAGCAGAAACAGCGTGACGCAGGGCACAGTCAGCAACATACGCCAACCGAAAATCTCCTCGCCGCTCAAGGGCGTCATCAGCGAGGTATAAAAATACATGACCCCGAACAACACCGAGGCTGATACCGACAGCACTACACCTTTGTACACAGCCACCTCTTTTTTTGTTGTATTGCAGCGGCGCACAGTCTATCGGATCAAGGCGCTGTAGATGGGTCTGGTTGCGACATGCACCTCTGGCGATACATGTTCGGGCATCAGGATCAGCACGAAAGATTTGGATAACCGCCGACCTTTGCTAGGCTGCTGCGATTGCCCGGTCAAGCCCGACGGGTGTTCACAAGGAGCCTGCATGACTTCCATCAGCACCCCGGCGCAGACTGCGGCGGGACGACTGGAACAATTTTCCACCCGTGTGGCGTTTTTCATTGCCGGGCTGACCCTTGCCGCCTGGGCACCGCTGGTGCCTTACGCCAAAGCCCGGGTCGGGCTCGATGACGGTACGCTGGGTTTGCTGCTGCTCTGTCTTGGCGTCGGCTCGATTATCGCGATGCCATTGGCCGGTGCCTTGGCGGCGCGGTTCGGTTGTCGGCGGGTGCTGGTCGGTTCCGCCGCGATCATCTGCCTGTGTTTGCCGCTATTGGCGACGCTTTCCAGTCTGCCACTGTTGATTGCCACGTTGTTTGTGTTCGGCGCGAGCATGGGCGCGCTTGATTGCACGGTGAATATCCAGGCGATCATTGTCGAGCGGGCCAGCGGTAAAACCATGATGTCCGGCTTCCACGGGCTGTTCAGCCTGGGCGGAATCGTCGGTGCGGCGGGGGTTGCCGGGTTGTTGAGTCTGGGTGCGTCACCGCTGGTATCGATGCTGATCGTGGTAGCGTTCGTGGCACTTTGTCTGGTCAAGGCTGCGCCGCATCTGCTCAGTTACGGCAGCGAAAGCGACGGCCCGCCGTTTGCCATTCCCCGAGGCGTGGTGCTGTTCATTGGCCTGCTGTGCTTCACGGTTTTTCTCACCGAGGGCGCCATGCTCGACTGGAGCGCAGTGTTCCTCAGTTCCCTGCGCGGTGTTGAAACGTCCTACGCCGGGCTGGGCTATGCGGTGTTCGCCCTGACCATGACGTTAGGGCGCTTTTTTGGCGACGCTATCGTGCGGCGGGTCGGGCCGAATCGGGTGATCATCCTCGGTGGCTTGTGCGCGTCGGCGGGTTTGGCGATTGCCACGCTGGTTCCGTCATGGGAAGCCGCGCTGCTCGGTTATGCATTGGTGGGCGCGGGCTGCTCGAATATCGTTCCGGTCTGTTACAGCGCTGTCGGCCGCCAGAAAAGCATGCCGGAAAACGTCGCGGTTCCGGCGATCACGACCTTGGGTTACGCCGGGATTCTGATCGGCCCGGCGGGCATCGGTTTCATCGCCCACGCCAGCAGCCTGGAGCTGGCCTTCATGATCGTCGCCGTGATGTTGCTCGGCGTGGCGTTCGGTGGCAGTCGGCTCAGGGCTTAAAGCTTGCGCGCCATGCCTGAAACCCGGATAGAGCTGCCTTTCTGTTCCGGGATTTCCGCGCGCAGGCGTGAGCGACTGCCCATGTCTTCACCTTGCACGATGTCTATCAGGCCGTTATGCGGCCAACCGATGTCCCGCAGATAACCAGCGAACGCCGCCGTTGCCGCGCCGGTCGCCGGGTCTTCATAGACGCCGCCATAGGCAAACGGATTGCGCGTGTGAAACAGCTGCTCGGTTTCGCACCAGGCTAGCAGAATGGTCACCCAGCCTGCGCGGGCCATCAGTTCACGACCGACCTGCTGGTCGTACTGCATGTCCTTGAGCTTCTCGCGACTGTTCAACACCAGCACCAGATGCTGCGCGCCGCCGTTGATCGAGGCGGGCGGGATGCGTTCGTCCAGGTCGCTGCGTTCATAGCCGAATAGCGCCAGCCCTTCATCGAGCAGCTCAGGTGCGATGGCTTCGCTGTGGGTCGGCGGTGACTGCAACGTTGCGGAAATCAAATCGCCCCGAGCGTGCCCTTCGACGCTGATTTGCGCCTGATTCAGCGTCAGATTGAAGAGGCCATCGCCATTCAGGCCAGCCAAGGCTGCACCGAGGGCGATGGTGGCGTGCCCGCAAAAGGGAATCTCTGCCTGCGGGGAGAAATAGCGAACGCGCCAACCACCTTCGATGGGTACCGCAAAAGCGGTCTCGGAGAAACCCACCTCAGCGGCGATCCGCTGCATGTCGGCGTCATCCGGCAAGGTGCCGCCGATCCAGACACCGGCAGGATTACCGCCTTGGTCGCCGTCGCTGAAGGCTGCCAGTTTCAGAATATTCGTGGTCATCTGCGTCGCCCTGTTGATTAAAGATGCCCGGCAGTATCCACCAGGCCGGGGCTGTTCTCTAACCAATAGTCGTTATGCGAGGCATCTGCAAAATTGATCCGAGAGACCAGTTACAGCATCTGGGTTCGGTTTTGCTCTGCCTGCACGCGACGCCGGACGATTCGCGCTCGCGCGTGGTCATACAACCAGTTAAACGCCAGGGTGTACGGCAGAAACAGCAACAGCAGGCCCGCGTCCAGCAGGAACGCTTCCAGCCAGCCGATGGACAGCCACCAGGCGGCCAGCGGGACGACCACCAGAATCAGTCCGCCCTCGAAACCCAGCGCATGGGCGATGCGCGCTTTGAGCGACAGGACGAAACCGAACCTGGCCCGCAACCGGTCGAACAGGGCATTGAACAGCATGTTCCAGAGCATCGCCACGGTGGAAATCATCACCGTCATGGCGCCCATCTTGCCCAGCGAATGGCCGAGCAGCCACGCCAGCAAGGGTGCGAACAGCAGCACGCCGATGATCTCGAAGAGCAGCGCATGCAGCGCGCGTTCCTTGATGGTTTTGCTGGGTTGTTGCATGGGAAGTTGACCTCTTGGATCTGGTGTTCAGTTGAAACCGGGCAGTTCATGACGTGCATTCTCATCGGTCATTGCGTTAAAGTGAAAATCGTTTCCATCGGAAAAACCGATACAAGGTGCCCATGAGTTATTCCCCCGAAGCCCTTGAGGCGTTTGCCCAGACCGTCGCGCTGGGTTCTTTCAGCGCTGCGGCGCGGCGCTTGGGCAAAAGCCAGTCGACCGTCAGCGAAGCCATTTCCCGGCTGGAAATAGACCTGGGCCTGGAATTGTTCGACCGTTCGTCCAAGCATCCCGTCCTCACCGAGGCCGGCAAGGCCATGCTTGGGCGCATTGAAGATGTGCTTGCCGCTTCGGACAAGTTGCGCCGGGCTGCGGGGCGTCTGGCTGACGGGATGGAGCCGCGCCTGACGCTGGTATTGTCCGACGCCAATCAATTTGCCGACTTCGAAATCCGCATGGCCGAACTGGATCAACGCTTTCCCGAACTGGAACTGGAATGTGTCTTTGCCGAGCACGGCGATGCGATCAACCTGATTCAGTCCGGCCGCGCGTCGTTAGGCCTTTTGTCGGCGCAACCGAGCTATCCGCCGGAAGTCGGCTACGCGACCATTGCCGAACGCGCCGACTTCGGGCTGTTCGTCGGCCACAAGCATCCGTTGGCGGCCGAGCAGCAGGTCGATTACCAGAAACTGGCGGCCTATCGCGCGCTGCGCCTGAACACGCTGGTCGATCAGGGCGTGCCCACCGACGATTTGCCCATCAGCGGCCATCGGCCCTGGTCGGCGCCCAACTACCTGTTGCTGATGGACATGGCCGCGTTCGGTTTCGGCTGGTCGGCGTTGCCGCGCTGGCTGGTCAAAGGCTACGCCGGCGGCAAGTTGAAGGAACTGGATGTTCCCGGCTGGCCGCGCAGTTCCGCTGTCGATGTGATCTGGTCAAGACAGCGCAGCCTTGGGCCAGCCGGAGCCTGGCTGCTGGAAACCTTCACCCGGCATCGCGGCGAGCGGTAGGGCTCAGATCCTGAAAGTGTTGACCAGTTGTTGCAGGCGATGGGACTGGTTTTCCAGTTCGGTACAGGCTTGCAGCGTGGACTGCAGGTTGCCGACCATCGCTTGATTCAAGTCGTTGATGTGGCTGATGTCCCGGTCCAGATTGTCCACCACGCAAGTCTGCTCTTCGGTGGCCGTGGCCATGGACAGGTTGATCTCGTCGATTTCGCCAATGCCCAGCAGCACACTGTCCAGCCGTTCCCCGGCCAGATTGGCGGCTTTGACGTTATCGTCACTGTGACGCTGGCTTTCCAGCATGGCATTGACGGCCCCGCTGGCGCCGACTTGCAGCTCCTCGATCATGCTGTGGATTTCCTGAGCCGATTGCTGGGTGCGATGGGCGAGGCTGCGCACTTCATCGGAAACCACGGCGAAACCACGTCCGGCGTCCCCGGCACGGGCCGCTTCGATGGCAGCATTGAGGGCGAGCAGATTGGTCTGATCGGAAATGCCTTTGATCACATCGAGAATGCGCCCGATCTTCAGGGTCTTGGCGTTGAGGCTTTCGATGTCTTGACGAGTGCTACCCACCTGTGATGAAAGCTGCGACATGGCGCTGATGCTGCGCTCGACCACTTGCCGTCCCTGCTGGGTCTGGTCCCTGGCATCAGAGGCGCGGCTTGAAGCATGAGCCGCGCTGCGGGCGATTTCCTGGGCAGCGGCGCCCAGCTCGTTGATCGCCGTGGCGACGTTATGGGTCAGGGCGGCCTGGGTGTCGGAGCTTTTCAATGATGAATGCGACGCCTGGCTGACCCGCGCCGCCAGTTCGGTAAGCTGGCTGCTGGACGTCAGTACTGCGCCAATGGACTGCTGAATGCGTTCGACAAAACGATTGAAGCCGCCGGCCATCACCCCGAATTCATCGCTGGAACGGCTGTGCAAGCGTTGAGTCAGGTCACCTTCACCTTCGGCGATCGCTTGCATCGCCGTGCCCATGCTGCGCAATGGCCGCAGCAAGGCGTTGATCAGCAAGCCCAGCAGTCCGACCGTGACCAGCACAGCAATCAGCGTGGCGATCAGCGCCGAGGTGCGAAACTCATGCAGGGCGGCGTAGGCTTTGTCCTTGTCGACTGAGAGACCGATGGACCAGTTCACCGACGGCAGGCCGCTGATGGGTGTGAACGTCACGATTCGGGCCTTGCCGTTTTCCTGCACCTCGTTGAGTTGACTATTAATAGCAGGCGCTCCAGAAGGAAAGGCTTCGGTCAGGGTTTTGGTCACCAGGGTTTTGTCCGGATGCACCAGAATCTTGCCGTCGGCGCTGACCAGAAACGCATAGCCGATGCCGTTGAGGTCCACGGCGTTGATGATTTTTGCCAGCGTCTCCAGATTCAGGTTGGCGCCCAATACCCCGGTAGCTTTGCCGTCGACCTTGAGGGGTACGGCCTGGGTCATGACCAGATAATCGGTGCCCGCGCCGATGTAGGGTTCGGTCAGTACCGGCTTGAGGGTGCGTGCCGCGTCCTTGTACCAGGCGCGTTGCCGCGGATCGAAGCCGTCGGGCATCACGCGTTCCGGGCGAATCACGAAGCGGCCATCTTCAAGGCCGACATAGCTGGCGACGAACGTCGAGGTGACGCTGTTCTGCGCCAGGGTTTTGCCGATGGTGTCCGCAGTGGGATTGGCGGCGATGGTTTCGGCCAGGCCTTCAATCAGCAGAATCCGTCCGGCCAGCCAACTGTCGATGTTGGCCCCGAGGACTTTGCCCATGTTCTGTAAATTGCTGTGCAGCGCATCGCGGGTGCTGGCGGTTTGCCGATAGTCGTTGAACAGCGCAAACGACAGAAACACCGCAACCACGATGACGCACGCGCCGAGAAGAATCTTGTGGCCGAATTTCAAATTGATGCCCATGCGGCAACCCTCGTCTGATCATTTTTATGAAGTCCCCGCAGGCTCAGGGTTGATCGCAGATTTAACGAGCGCACTGGCTTTGTCGAACTAGAAAAGCTGATGGGCAGACGTGGAAATTGTTGTGGGCATTAAGGGGGCGGGATTGGCGTTTTTTGTATTGATCGCGCACTGTTCGGGAGCAGTTGCGGTTCGTTGACGAGGCTTGCTGTAGGAACGGCTTTAGCCGGGAGGGCTGTGGATGCTCTCGCGACTAAAGTCGCTCCTACGGCCGCTCCTACGGTCGCTCCTACGGTCAATTCGCGGGCGGGTGCCAACGATATTTCGTTTCTCCGAGGTTCAGCCAGCGTCCAGGACTTCTGCCCTGAAACCCTGGGGTAATTGCGCATCGAATTCCGCCACCACTTCCCGGGTCAGGCTGACGATGTCTTCCACCAGTTCCATGCCGGCGCCGGTGCGCCAGCTGGCGACGATGTCCATCACCGAGGGCAGGGGAATGCCGTCGAGCAGGGTCAGCACGCCTTGGGCCAGTTCGCCGCGCACCAGTGCGGCGGGCATGGCGCCGATGCCGAAGCCATCACGCACCAGGCGGGTGATCGCCGACGCCGAGTTCACGCAGTTGATGCGCGGCGTGATGATGTTGGCGCTGTGCAGCATGTTGAGAATGTCCTGATGCGGCCGGGAGTTGCGCGAGAACGTGACGATGCGTTCCAGGGATAAATCTTCCAGAGAGGCATAGGTGTGGTCGTAGCGGGAGCCGGCGGGCACCACCCAATGCATCGGATAACGGGTCAGCACGGCGTTGCGTACCGTGTCGAAGCGCAGTATGTCGGTCTGGAAAATAATGTCCTGATAGCCCTTTTCCAGCTGCGAACACAGATTGCTCGCGGTGTCGGCGGTCAGTTCGATCTCCAGGGCCGGGTAACACTTCATCAGGCGTGTTACCAAAGGGCTGAGCCAGGTGTGTATCACCGTATCCATTGCGCCGATGCGAATCCGCCCCCGCACCTGTCGCGGGTCCTTGATCGCGGCCTTCATGGTTTGCATGGTGTCCATGATGTGCTCGGCGTATTCCAGCACCCGCTGGCCTTCGGGCGTCAGCGAAACCCCCTTGGAATCACGCACGAACAGACGCACACCCATTTCGTCTTCCAGGGCCGCGATACGGCTGGAGATTGAGGCCTGGGTGCTGAACAGCTTTTCCGCCGTCAGGCGAAAGCTCTTCAATCGGGCGACCCAGACGAAGGTTTCCAGAAACTTGAGGTTCACCGCCGATCCTTTAGTTGAGGCCTTGAAGGGTGGCCTTGAATTGAGTGCTGACAGCGCTCCCATGTCCGAAACTCCGGATCGGCCCGCGTCAGCTATAGCCCCTGAAATTGCAGGTTATATGCCAGCACCGATACAGAAATTCTTATGAGGCATAGCGGTTTTTTCCCGTTGGACGCCAGAGGCAAGGCTACCGAAAGATTGACCTGGAACGAGAAAGGTCCCGCAACGCTGTTCTCATCACACCGTTGCGTCAAACCTTCAGGTCGCGGTTTTGCTTGTTGCGGCCATCCAATAATAACTGCGCTCTGCCAACAGTCGGTCGATACCGCTGCGCGCTCATGGAGAAAGTTTTCAATGAGCTACAACAATCAAAAATACATCTGCGCAATGCTGTTTGGTGGCGCTTCCCTGAGTTACGGGATGAGCGCCCATGCGGAATTTTTTGCTGACAGTAAAGGGGAACTGGAAGCCCGCAACTTCTACTTCAATCGCGATTTCCGTCAGGACGGCTCCCGGGATAAAGCCGAAGAATGGGCCCAGGGTTTTATCTTTCGGCTGCAATCGGGCTACACGGCGGGGACCGTGGGCTTTGGTCTGGACGCGTTGGGCATGGTCGGCTACAAGCTGGACTCCGGATCGGGCACCGGCGGCACCGGTTTATTACCGGCGGACCTGTCTTCCGGTGGCTCCCAGGACGAATACGGCAAGCTGGGGCTGACCGCCAAGGCGAAGATTTCCAAGACCGAACTCAAGGCCGGCACGCTGTTTTTCCGCAGCCCCATGGTGTCCTCCAATGACACCCGCCTGTTGCCGCAGACCTTTCGCGGTGCGCTGGTGACGTCCCAGGACATCGCCAACTTCAAGTTCACCGGCGGCCATATCGACCGCATCAAGGCCAACAGCTCGACCGACTTCACCGAGATGAGCGCCAACCGAATCGGCGGGCTGAGCAATGATTTCAGCTTTGGCGGCGGCGAGTATCAGGTCACCCCGCAGCTGGCACTCAGCGCCCATTACGGCCAGCTGGAAAACGTTTATCAGCAGTATTACGGCGGCCTGATCCACGTCTTGCCGCTGGGTGTCGGGCAGAGTTTCAAGACTGACCTGCGTTTCTCGAAAAGCAGCGAAGACGGCAACTTCCGTGACCTGGACAACCGCGCCCTGGGTTCGATGTTCACCTACAAACTCAATGCCCACGCCTTCGGTGCCGGTTACCAGCGCATGAGCGGCGATGATCCGTTTCCGTACATCACCGGCAGCGATCCGTTCCTGGTCAACTTCATCCAGATCGGCGATTTCGCCAATATCCACGAGCGTTCCTGGCAGGTTCGCTATGACTACGACTTCGCTTCTCTGGGCGCGCCCGGCCTGACCTTCATGAGCCGTTATGTGTCTGGCGACAACGTGGAGCGCGCGGCGGGCGGCGAGGGCAAGGAGTGGGAACGTAACACCGATATCGGCTATGTGTTTCAAAGCGGCACGCTGAAGAACCTGGGCGTCAAGTGGCGTAACGCGACGGTCCGCTCCAACTTCGGCAATGACCTGGACGAGAACCGCCTGATCGTCAGCTACACCGTGCCGCTGTGGTAGGGCCGGGATTGGCTTGATACCTGCGTAGGATTCGCCATGGATCGCCGAATCCTTCAAATCGGACCACCGAACGAGATTCCCATCATGCAAACCGCTATCAATCTCTGGCCGCTACTGGGCGTGCTGGTCATCATTATTGGCTTTGTGCTGCGCTTCAATCCGATGCTGGTGGTCGCCCTGGCGGCGGTCGCCACCGGGTTCGCCGCGAGCATGCCGCTGGACACCATTCTCGCCACCATCGGCACCGGCTTCATCAAGACCCGCACCTTGCCGCTGATCATTCTGCTGCCCCTGGCGGTGATCGGTCTGCTGGAGCGTCACGGTCTGCGCCTGCATGCGCAAAACTGGATCGCCCGCTTCACCAGCGCCACCGCCGGACGTCTGCTGATCGCCTATCTGTTTGTGCGCGAGACCACCGCTGCGTTGGGTTTGACCAGCCTCGGCGGGCATCCGCAAATGGTTCGCCCGTTGCTGGCGCCCATGGCCGAAGGCGCTGCTGAAGCGCGCTTTGGCAAGTTGCCGGAAGCCTTGCGCGTCAAGCTGCTGGCCATGTGTGCGGCCACGGATAACGTCGGTCTGTTCTTCGGCGAAGACATCTTTGTTGCCTTTGGCGCGATTGCCTTGATGCACACCTTCCTGCTGGGTTCGGGTATCGACGTCGACCCGATGCACATCGCGTTGTGGGGTATTCCGACGGCAATCTGCGCCTTTGTGATCCATGCGATTCGCCTGCATCGCTTTGATCGCCTGCTCAATCGCCAGTTGCAGCCCTTGCCGCAGTCCACCCCGCCAGCGGCCGCGCAGGAGAGCGTGTAATGATCATTTCAATTCAATACCTGTACTGGCTGGCGGGCGTCATTCTGGCGATCACCGCAGTGATGACCGTCACCGACACCACTAACCCCAAGCGCTGGAGCACCGGCCTGTTCTGGGGATTGTTCGCCGTCGCGTTTCTGGTGGGCGAGCGTTTGCCGCCAGCGATTGTGGGCGTGGGTGTCTTGGTCATGGCGGCGATTGCCGGGTTCGGCGGCGTCGGCTTCGGCAAGCATGAAGACCTGCCGGACAAGGCGCGCCGCGCCAGCGCCGGTCGGCTGGGCAACAAACTGTTTATTCCGGCATTGGCGATTCCGCTGGTGACCGTGGTTGGCGCGATGTTCCTCAAGAACATCAAGTTTGGCGATGTCGCCTTGCTCGATCCGGCCAACAGCACGTTCGTGTCCCTGGGCCTGGGTTGTCTGCTGGCCTTGGCGCTGGCCTGTTGGTTGACCCGGGATACGCCGGTGCAGGCCATGCGTGAATCCCGTCGTCTGACCGAAGCGCTGGGTTGGGCCCTGGTGCTGCCGCAGATGCTGGCGATGCTCGGCTTGCTGTTCAACGATGCCGGGGTCGGCAAGGCGGTGGCGCATCTGGCGACGGCTTATATCAACCTCGATTTCCGGCTGGTGGCGGTTTCGGTTTACGTGCTGGGCATGGCCTTGTTCACCATCGTCATGGGCAACGGTTTCGCGGCTTTCCCGGTGATGACCGGCGGCATTGGCGTACCGGTGCTGATCGGCATGTATGGCGGCAATCCGGCGGTGGTCGCGGCCATTGGCATGTTCTCCGGCTATTGCGGCACGCTGATGACGCCCATGGCGGCCAACTACAACATAGTCCCGGCAGCGTTGCTGGAGTTGCCGGATAAATACGCGGTCATCAAGGCGCAGATCCCCACGGCGCTGCCAATGCTGGTGGCCAACATCGTGCTGCTGTATTTCCTGATGTAATCCAACGCTATCGGCAAACAGCGCCCGCGACTTTCGCGGGCGTTGTGATTGTGCGTAGGATGGCGGCCGGTTTATTAACGTAGTTCATCGATGGACATTGTTCCTGCCCAACAGCAAGACGTCGCCGCCGTGCTGGAATTCGTGTTGCGCGCCCGCGCGGAAATCTTCCCGATGCTCGATTCCGCTGGCATGCCGGCAGATCTGGCGAATTTTGCCCAGGTGTATCTCGAAGGCGGCGGCGGCAAGTTCCTGATTGCCCGGCGCGACGGGGAAATCGTCGCGGCCATCGGTTACTTGCCTTACGACGGTCGATTCGCCCAACTGGACTACGGTCACCAGCGCGTAGTGGAAATCGTGCGGCTGTTCGTCATCCCCCAATTGCGCCGCTCAGGTCTTGCGAGCCGGATTTTTCTGGAACTGAAGGAACAGGCGCGGCAGCAGGGCGTTGAGGTGTTGTATCTGCACACTCATCCGTTCCTGCCGGGCGCGGTCGGCTTCTGGCAGCGGCAGGGTTTCCACGTCGTCGATGTCGAAGACGATCCGGTTTGGCGGACGACGCATATGGAGTGCGGGTTATTGTGATCGCGGAGCTTGTTGAAGATCTTCCGTGGCAGATCCGACGTCTTCCCGGACAAGTCCGGTCATACCGAGCCTACACAACCCGGTAGGAGGGGACTTGTCCCCGAAGACGTCGGCGCAAGCGCTGAAGATCTTCCGTGGCAGATCCGACGTCTTCCCGGACAAGTCCGGTCCTACGGGGGGTTATGTGTTTTTTCGGGCTGTGGGTTATGAACGAAATCGCAAAATCCGCGCGCCATCGTGGGGATCAATCAGGTAGTGGGCTTCGACGCCAAACGTGTCGCGCAGCCGTTCGCAGGTCAGCACCTGTGCCGGAATGCCGATGGCAATCAGCTCGCCTTTGTCCATTACCGCCAGCCGATCACAGGCCAGGGCCTGATTGAGGTCGTGCAGGGCAATCATCGTGGTCACCGGCAGCGATCTCACCAGCCCCAGAATGCTCAACTGATGCTGGATATCCAGGTGATTGGTGGGTTCGTCCAGCAGCAGGATTTGCGGGCGCTGGGCCAAAGCGCGAGCAATGTGCACGCGCTGGCGTTCGCCGCCGGAAAGACTGTGCCAGGCGCGCTTGCGCTTGTCCGCCATGTCCACGTCGACCAATGCCTGCTGAACGATTTCATCATCGCCAGCGGACCATGGCGTCAGCGCCGAAAGCCAGGGCGTGCGCCCCAGTTCCACGGCATCCAGCACGCTGATGGCGTCCGAGGTTTCGGCCTGTTGCTCGACCACCGCAATCATCTGTGCGATATCCCGGCGCGTCATGTCGGTCAGCGCTTTGCCGTCGAGCTGAATCCGCCCGCTGTCGGGTGGTCTGATGCCCGACAGCAATTTGAGCAGGCTGGATTTGCCGGAACCGTTCGGGCCGATCAAGCCCAGCGTTTCCCCGCGCTGCAGCTCCAGGCTGACACCTTTGACGATCAGGTTGCCTTTGACTGACCAGCTCAGGTCGGAACACGCCATCACACGGGTCTGAAGTGTGGGCATTTGCAGGCTATTCATCGACCACCCTTGGCTTTGATCAGGATTACGGCAAACACCGGTGCGCCGATCAGCGCGGTAATCACCCCGACCGGCAGTACCTGACCCTTGATGACGGTGCGCGACAGCACGTCGGCGGCGATCAGGAACAGCGCGCCACTCAACGCGCTGAGGGGGATCAGTCGCCCGTGACGCACGCCGACCAACAGGCGCGCCGCATGCGGGACCACCAGACCGACGAAGCCGATGGAACCCACCAGCGACACCATCACCGCCGTGACCAGCGCAACCGTGGCGATCAGCACCACTTGAACACGTCGCACCGGGATGCCCAGCGCGGCTGCCGAATCGCTGCCGAACATGAACGCATCCAGCGCGCGGCGATGCCACAGGCAAATAGCCAGCCCGATCAACACCACCGGCACTGCCAGTGTTACCGATTGCCAGCGCACGCCGCTGAGGTTGCCCAACAACCAGAACATGATGCCCCGTGCCTGCTCGGAACTCGCCGACTTGGTAATCAGGAACGATGTCAGGGCGTTGAACAGCTGCGAACCGGCGATGCCTGCCAGAATGATCTGCCCGCTGCCGCTGACCGCCCCAGTGCTGCGCGCCAGCAAGGCGACCAGCGCAAATGCCGCCACCGCGCCGGCGAAGGCGCCCATCGACAAGGAGATGGCGCCGGCACCGAGGCCGATGATCGACACCAGCACTGCGCCGGTCGAGGCTCCGGCAGAAATCCCCAGCAGATACGGATCGGCCAGCGGATTGCGCAGCAGGGATTGCAACACCACCCCGGAAATCGCCAATCCGGCGCCACAGGCGGCGGCAACCAGGGCGCGGGTCAGGCGGTAGTTCCAGACGATGCCTTCATCGATGGGGTCCAGCACGAAACCGGCGGCCCACAATTTGTTGGCCAGCACCTGAAACACCAGTGACAGACTGATCGGTGTTTCACCAATGGCAATGCCGGCCAGGATCGCGGCCAGCAACACCGGGATCACCCATGCGGTGTGCAGACAGACCCTGCGCAGCACCTGACCGCCGGTTACTGCTCTCATTTGCCCGGTTCAACCTGATCAATGGCGCTGGCCAGCTCGTTGATGCCATCAAACATGCGCACTGAAGCCTGCATGGCGTCGGCGTCGAGAATCACGATGCGGTTGTGCTTCACCGCATCCATGTTTTTGGTCACCGGATCGGATTTGAGGAATTCCAGTTTTTTCTGGAAGTCGTCAGCGGGGAAGCGACGGCGATCCATGCGTGCAATGACCAGCACCGTAGGATTGGCCTTGGCGATGGTTTCCCAGCCGACGGTTGGCCATTCTTCATCGGACTCAATCACGTTACGCAGGCCGAGGATGTTCATCATGAAATCCGGAACGCCTTTGCGCCCGGCAACATAGGGGTCGATGTGCAGGTCGGCGCTGGAAAACCAGAACAGCGCCGAGGCATCGCTCAAGTGCTTGGCCTTGACGCTGGCCTGAGCCTTGGTCAAACCCGCCCGCAGCCGGGCGCTCAATTCATCGCCACGGTCCTGCACGTCGAAGATCTGCGCCAGTTGCGTGACGGTCTTGAACACGGTTTCCACGGAGAACGGCTTGAGGCGCGTGCCATCGGCGCCGACCAGATTATCTTTGCCTTCGCAGTCCGACGGCATGATGTAAGTCGGGATATTCAGTTCGCTGAACTGCTCACGCGTGCCGACCGCGCCTTGCGGGCCGACCATCCACTCAAACTGCACCGGCACCAGGTCAGGCCGTTTGCCAATGACCGATTCGAAACTAGGCTCGTTATCGGCCAGACGCGGAATACGTTCGTTCTGGGCCTTGAACTGCGGCAGCACATCGTTGAACCACAGCGATGTGCCGACCACCTTGTCGGCCAGCCCGAGGGAGTAGAGGATTTCAGTGCCGGCCTGGCCGATGGTGACTGTTTTGCCGGGTGCCTGTTTGAAGGTCAGCGGCACGCCGCAGTTCTCGACGGTCAGCGGGTACTGCGTCGGACCGGCGGCCAGCGCCAGTGCAGAACATCCAAGGCTGGCAAACAGTACGGCAAGGCGGGGCAAAGTCATGAAAGGTTATCTCCATTCGAACGGATGTCCGGACGGCGGTGTAAGGGCAGGAAACACATCAGCCACCGCTGCTGACTGCGGCGGGGCCGGTCGAGCAGGGTCTGGCAGCAACGGCGATGAACCGATTCTGACGGATGTCCTCCCCGGACACCCCGCCGGTGGGTCAATTGCCAGGGCGCGCTTTCGTGCAGCCCTGATGTCGGCAGGTCTCCTGACTGACGCGTCATGGCCATGCTCCAGCCTTCCCGGGCTTACCCAGTGGCATCGATGGAGCGGCTCGGCGTCTACAGTTGCGGGGGCAGTTCCGGTTGATAACCCTGAGGCGATCACGGATTCCCTATTAGTCCCGTTTGGGAACCGACGGGCGGCATGGTAATGGATATCAACCGCGACGGGGAAGTTTTCCCGGCGCTCGAGTCCCGTTGGTGAACCTTATCGGCCGATAGCCGGTCGATACATGCACGCTGGCTGAGTGCTCCGCTGACAAATCGGCGATGATGATGCCCGGCCCGTATTATTTCTGGAGATTTCCCCCTGTGATATCGACTCAACGCACGGCCTGGCTCAAAGCCTGGGGTGCCCATGCTTTTACCGCCACCGGCGTGGTCATTGCCTTCATGGCCACCATCGCGCTGTTCGAAGACCAGCCCAAGGCATGCCTGCTGTGGCTGGGCCTTGCGCTGGTGGTGGATGGCGTCGATGGCTCCCTGGCGCGCAAATTCAATGTGCAGTCGGTGTTGCCGGGCTTTGATGGTTCAGTGCTCGATCTGGTCATTGATTACCTGACCTACGTGTTCATTCCGGCGTTGTTCATCTATCGCTACATCGACCTGCCGGACCACACCATGTTGCTCAGCACTGCGGTCATTCTGGTGTCGTCGCTGTTCTGCTTCTGCAACCTGGAAATGAAAAGCAAGGACAACTATTTTCAGGGCTTTCCTGCCGCCTGGAACGTGGTCGCGCTGTGCGTGTACATCATCTCCCCAGCCTCCTGGGTCACCTTGCTGACGGTTTTCGGCCTGGCATTGCTGACCCTGACACGGATGAAATTCCTCCATCCGTTTCGCGTGCGCCGCCTGATGCCACTGAATATCACCGTCACCACGATCTGGCTGGTGTGCAGCGCCTTGCTGGTGATCGACCACCCGGCGCAAAGCCCGACAGTGATGATCGTCTGGGCCGCGATGTCCGCTTACTTCCTGGGCATCTGCCTCTGGCGCACTTCGCTGGAATGGTTGGGCAAGTTGCGCGGTTGAGGCACGGACACGCGCTGTGGGACCGGATTTATCCGGGAAGAGGGCGCTGAGATCGATGACACCTTCGCGGGCGAGCCTCGCTCCAACGTGGTTCATCCAGCCACCGGTAGGAGGGGACTTGTCCCCGAATGCGATGGTTCTGACAATGAAAATCCGGAAGGTTAACGCTGCCTGAGCTATCGCCTTTCGGGGACAAGTCCCCTCCTACCTGATGTTCTATGTTTGCTGCCTCTCGCATCGCGCTTTTCTCACCAGTCATCCAATAATCCGAACTCATGCTTGGCTGCCATTTCCAACGCAGGTCATCCAATGATTCCGCGAGGGCAACATGAGCATACGACCAGTCGACACCCAAGCTGCGCAATCCCCGGGGCCCAACCCCAATCCGATGGAGTCCGACGACGAGGCGCGCCCTGATGATGACGTGCGCAACGCCGAAGACAATGAAGTGGAGCCGGATGATCCGGACATCGCCGGCGATGACAACTCGGGTGCGCCGAGCTAAGACGGCGTGGTAGTCAGCCACGACCATCAGGCGTCGCCCATTTATGTGGGCTGCGCTGGCTGGAGTCTGCCTCGGGAGCATTGGTCGGCGTTTGACGAACAAGGCTCCCATTTGCAGCGTTACGCCTCGCGATTGTCAGCGGTTGAAATCAATAGCTCGTTCTACCGGCCTCACCGCTATCAGACCTACGTGCGTTGGGCCGAATCGGTTCCTGCTGACTTTCGCTTTGCCGTCAAAGTGCCGAAGCAGATTACCCACGAACGACGTCTGGTGGATTGCGTTGCAGCGCTGGATGAATTCATGGCGCAATGCAGCGGCCTGGGTGAAAAGCTCGGTTGCCTGCTGGTCCAGTTGCCGCCGTCGTTGACCTATGAACCGCAAGTCGCGCAGATTTTCTTTCACACGTTGCGCGAGCATTTCCCCGGCTATGTTGTGCTTGAACCGCGCCACGCAAGTTGGCTGAGCGCCGACGACTTACTGATGGAACAGCGAATTGGCCGGGTCGCGGCTGATCCATCGCCAATCTGCGGCGGCACGCTTCCCGCAGGCTGGCCGGGCGTCCGGTACTGGCGCCTGCACGGTTCGCCACGGATCTACCACAGCCCGTATGAGCATTCCCGGCTGCAAATACTGGCCAGCGACCTGCTGGCATCCCGGCAAAAAAATATCTCCAGTTGGTGCATTTTCGATAACACCGCCAGCGGTTTTGCCGTGGGCAATGCGCTGGAGTTGCAGGCGCTGTTGTCCCGCTGACCTGCCCGAACATTGTTTCCCGGTGCTGCACGTTCTAGTCTCTGCTCCACGTCTCAACACAGTACGGGAGCCTTCATGTCCTGGTCAGCCAAGCAGTATTCAATTTTCGAGCAGCAACGCACACGCCCAGTGATTGACCTGGTCGCGGCGATCCCGACGCAGAACGTCCAGACGGCGGTGGACTTGGGCTGCGGCCCCGGCAATTCGACGCAAGTGCTTGCAGAACGTTATCCCCAGGCGCGAGTGACCGGCCTGGACAGTTCGGAAAACATGCTGATCGATGCGCGCCAACGCCTGCCAGCCTTGAGTTTCGAGTTGGCCGACATCGCTACGTGGAATCCCGCGCAACCATTGGACGTGATCCTGGCCAACGCTTCTCTGCAATGGGTGGCGGAGCATGCCGCGCTATATCCGCGCCTGGTCAGCAAGCTCACGCCCGGTGGCAGCCTGGCGGTGCAGACGCCGGATAACCTGCAGGAACCGGCGCATCGTCTGGCCCGTGAGGTGGCAGCGGACGGCCCGTGGGCGAGCAAGATTGCGGCGGTCAAACATCCTGATCGCCACGAAGCGAGCTTTTATTACGCATTGCTCAAGGGCCATTGCCGTTCAGTGGACGTGTGGCGCACCACCTATTTTCATCCGTTGGAAGGCGGTCATGCGGCCGTGGTCGAATGGTTCAAGGGTTCGGCATTGCGGCCTTATCTTGAGCCGCTGGATGAAACACAAAAGCAGGCGTTCCTCGAACGCTATCTCGTCGCGATCAGCGAGGCGTATCCGGCGCTGGAAGATGGCACGGTGCTGTTGCCATTCCCGAGGTTGTTTGTAGTAGCAACGCGTTAAACGGACGAGCTGGTCGACGAGCGGATAATAACCGGCCACGCGCCGTCTATATCGAGGGTTCCCAACGGGTCAGGCAGAAATGCCTGGCCCGTTTTTGCTTGGGTTGAGAGATTCACATCAAAAAAAGATTGAGTTATCACATTAAATGTTATTAATTTAACAAAATATAAACGTAAAAAAGGTTTTCTCCCGCTGTGGAGGGCCCGATATATCAAGGTGAATACAATGAATAAGATCGCGGTCATCGGCAGCAATATGGTGGATTTGATCACCTACATCGACCGGATGCCTCGGCAGGGCGAAACCCTTGAAGCGCCTGGTTTTGCCATGGGCTGCGGCGGCAAGGGCGCCAATCAGGCGGTGGCGGCGGCCAAGCTTGGCGCTGACGTGCTGATGCTCAGTAAGGTCGGCGACGATGTGTTTGCCGATAACACCCTGGCCAATTTCCAGCGCTTCGGCATCGATACCCAATACGTCAACCGGGTTCCCGGTGTCTCCAGCGGCGTGGCGCCGATCTTCGTGCAGAGCGATTCTCACAACAGCATTCTGATCGTCAAAGGTGCCAACGCTCATCTCAAGCCGGCGGACATCGATACCGCACAGGCTGCGCTGCGCGATTGCGCGCTGATCGTGGTGCAGCTGGAAATCGATCTGGACACGGTTTACTACGCCATCGAGTTCGGCAAGCGCAACGGCATCCCGGTATTGCTCAACCCGGCGCCAGCCGTGGCCGGCCTGAGCCGCGCGCATCTGGCACAGCTGGATTTCCTGATCCCCAACGAAAGCGAACTGGCCCTGATCAGCGGCTTGACGGTGGACTCGCCGGAGTCTGCGGCCATTGCTGCACGGCAACTGGTCGCCGAAGGCATTCGCCACGTCATCGTCACCCTGGGTGAACACGGCGCGCTGTACGTGGGCGAGGAAGGCGAGTTTCGCGTCGCAGGCCTGAGCGTGGCCGCCCGGGACACCACGGGCGCTGGCGATGCATTCATTGGCTGTTTCGCGCGGAACTGGACCCAGGACCGCGACATCCGCCGCGCCATGACTCAGGCCGTGGCCTATTCAGCCTGCTCGGTTACCGGTTTGGGGACGCAGACTTCCTATCCAGACGCCGAAGCCTTTGCCGCATTCCTGAAAGCCTTTGCCGCATTCCTGAAAGCTGTTTGATCGCCGTCGCCTGGCCTTGAGCCTGGCGCCGCATTTCCCAACGTCACTCCGGAGAACAATAATGACTAAGCCTCCGCTTCAACAGACCGCCGATGGTTTTTACCTCAATCGCACGCCGTGGTTTGCTTTCCTGCTGTTGTGCAGCATCTTTGCGCTGTGGGCGGCCGCAGCGAGCATGAACGACGTGCTCATCGCGCATTTCAAGAAAGCCTTCCTGCTCAGCGATTTCCAGACCGCGTTCGTGCAATCGGCGTTTTACCTGGGCTATTTCTTTGTCGCTATTCCGGCGGCGATGGCGGTGCGGCGGTTCAGCTACAAAACCACGATTCTCATCGGGCTGATGCTGTACATGCTGGGCTGTCTGCTGTTTTTCCCGGCGGCCTCGACGGCCAAGTACGGCATGTTCCTGATGGCGCTGTTTGTCATCGCCGCGGGCCTGGCGTTTCTGGAAACGGCCTGCAACACCTACTCGACGCTGATGGGGCCGCGTGAAACCGGCACTCGGCGCCTGAATATCTCGCAGACTTTCCACCCGTTCGGCGCCATGGCCGGGGTCTATGTCGGCAGTTTCGTGATGTTCAAGGACACTGACGCGACTCACGAGCAACTGACCCAGATGAGCGCCAGCGATGCGGCGATCCAGCAGTTGCAGATGATCCAGTCGACCCTGCTGCCGTACAAATGGATGATCGCGGTACTGATCCTGATGTTCATACTGATCGCCATCACCCGTTTTCCGGCTTGCAAAGGCAACGCCAAGACTGACGTCAAAACCTCCAGCATTGGCCAAAGCCTGTCGCGCCTGCGCCGTAATCCGCGTTTTGTCTTCGGCGTGCTGGCGCAGTTTCTGTACGTGGGGGCGCAAGTCGGTGTGTGGAGTTTCACCATTCGCCTGGCCATGCAGATGGGCGGGATGAATGAACGCAGCGCTTCGTGGTTCCTGCTGACGACTTTTGCCGCTTATTTCGTGGGCAAGATGATTGCCAATCTGCTGATGCGCAAGATGCGTCCGGCCACGGTACTGGCGCTGTATGGCGTGCTGACCATTGTGCTGCTGGCCTACACGATTCTGGTGCCGAACATTTCTGCGGTTTACGCGGCGGTGGGCGTGAGTATTTTCCTCGGTCCGTGCTGGCCGACCATTTATGGCCTGACCATCGATGGTTTGGGTGAAGACACCAGCGTCGGCGGCTCGCTGCTGGTCATGAGCATTGTTGGCGGCGGCGTGGTTCCGATCTTCCAGGGCCTGCTGTCCGATTACACTGGCGGCAACATGCAGATGGCCTACAGCATTCCACTGTTGTGCTTCGTGGTGATCGTGCTCTACGCCGTGCGCTGCATGCGCCAGGGCAATACTGAACAGGTGTCGGCAGGCGTGGTGACCGCATCATGATGCCGACCCGATTCGCGCTGACTCCGTCGCAGTTCGGCGGGGCTGAAAAGCCGCTGCTCGAATCCGCTGATTTCCGGGTCAGCGCCTGGACGTTCCCGTCCGGCGTGCTGGCGCTGGCGCTGGAAAACCAGCGCGGTCGCCTGGTGGTGCTGCCTTATCAAGGGCAGATGATCTGGTCGGCGGTCTTCGACGGCTGCGACCTGACCATGCGCAACATGTTCAGCCAGCCGCGCCCGAGCCCGACCGTGATCGGCACTTACGGTTGCTTCATGTTTCACAGCGGCTTGCTGCGCAATGGCTGTCCCGGCCCGGAAGACGATCATCCGCTGCACGGCGAAATGCCCTGTGCCGCCATGGACAACGCCTGGCTGGAAGTCGGTGAGGACAGCGAGGGCGCGTATCTGCGGTTGGGCGGCGAGTACGAATACGTGCAGGGTTTTGGTGATCATTATCAGGCGCGGCCCAGTGTCACGCTGCGCCCGGATTCGGCGCTGTTTGATATCGGCATGCAGGTGACCAATCTGGCCGGCAAGCCCATGGAGCTGATGTACATGGCGCACATGAATTACGCCTATGTGCCGGGCGGCCGCTTCGTCGAACCGCTGGGTGTCGAGCGTATCCGGGTGCGCAGCAGCGTTCCTGCGCATGTGCGTCCGACGCCGCAGTGGAGTGCGTATATGGACGAGCTGACGCAAGCCCCTTCGCGCTTGCAAACCCTGGACACGCCTGAGCTGTACAACCCGGAAATCGTCTGTTTCTTCGACAATGTTCGCGCTGATGAAGATGGCAATGCGCACTTCTTGCTCGAACACCCGCAAGGCCCGGCGTTCTACACGCGCTATCGGCCGGAGCAGTTTGATCACGCAGCACGCTGGATTCTGCACAACCCTGATCAACAGGTTGCGGCGTTTATCCTGCCGGCCACCTGCGAGCCGGAGGGCTATCGCGCCGAGTCAGCCAAGGGCAATGTGCGGTCGCTGGCGGCGGGCGAGAGTGCGCAGTTCAGTGTGACGACCGGGTATTTGTCGGCTGCTGAACGCCGGGCTATGGAGCAAGAACTGTTGTAAGCGGCAGTTGTTACGTGTGGGTCAGAGCACCAGTTGGGCGCCGTTGGCCTCGATCAAGTCGCGATAGCGGCGGGGCAGCTTCTTGTCGGTGACCACCACCTGGAAGTCCTCCAGTTTGGCGAAATGCGCGGTGCGCACGGCGTCGAACTTAGAGTGATCGGCCAGCAGCATGCAGTGCCGCGCCTGACGCAGGACCTTTTGCTTGACCTCGACTTCGTTGAAGTTGAAGCAGGTCACGCCGAACTCCTGGCTGACCCCGGCTGCGGAAACAAACGCCCAGCTCAGGCGTACGCCATCGAGAATGCCGGTTTCGGCGCGGTTCTCGAAGATCTGGTTCTTGCGATGGAAGGTGCCACCGCAGAGCACGATGGTGCAGTTGGGTTTTTGCTGGAGCTTGAGCAACACATTGAGCGAGTTGCACACCGCCGTGAACTCAAGCTCATCAGGAATGAAATCGACCACGAAAGGAATGGTGGTGCCGCAATCGAAAAATACCGTGTCGCCGGGCTTGATGAACGCGGCAGCCAGCTTGCCGATGCGGCGTTTTTCCTCGACGTGCCGGGTGTCCTGTTCGGTGACCCGGTAATCGGCAGCTTCATTGCCATCGAAGGCCAGGGTGATGTGGCCGCCGAGCAAGTGAAACTTGTCCGGATGACGGCCCAGATCCCGGCGCAGGGTCATTTCCGAGACGTCCAGCAAGGCGGCCATTTCCCGCAGGTGGATGGCTTTTTGATCTTGCAGGGCGCGCTGGATGAATTTGATGCGTTCGGATTTTTTACTGTCCACGGGCATTCCGGTAATGAAAGTTTGTTGTTGTAAAACTAACACTAATTGTGACTAAAATAACTTAACGTGCTGAATTGAAAGCGCACTCTGACAGGAAACCTCTGATGATCAAACTCGAACCCGCTGCATTGGCCAAGTATATCGACCATACCTTGCTGGCCGCCGATGCCTCCAGAGCGCAAATCGCCACGTTGTGTCAGGAAGCCAGGGATCATGGCTTTTATTCCGTCTGTGTCAATTCCGGGCAGGTGCCTTACGCGGCGCAGCTGCTGACCGGCGCAAGCGTCAAAGTCTGTGCGGTGGTGGGATTTCCGCTGGGCGCAGGCCTGAGCGATACCAAAGCCTTCGAAGCCCAGCGGGCAATTGCCGCCGGCGCCGGGGAAATCGACATGGTGCTGAACATCGGTGCCTTGAAAGACGGGCTGTTCGAGGTGGTGCGCGATGACATAGCCCTGGTCAAGCAAGCGTGCGGTGCTGTGCCGTTGAAAGTGATCCTCGAAACCTGCTTGCTCGACGAGGCGCAAAAAGTCCGCGCCTGCGAGATTTCCCGCGAGCTGAACGTCGCCTTCGTCAAGACCTCAACGGGTTTCAGCCGCAGCGGCGCGACCCTGGAAGACGTGGCCTTGATGCGTAAAGTGGTCGGCACTGCGGTGCAAGTCAAAGCCTCCGGCGGCGTGCGCGACTACGCCACCGCCGTGGCCATGATCGAAGCGGGCGCCACGCGCCTGGGGACCAGCTCGGGCATCGCCATTGTCAGCGGCGCGCAGGCGTCCGGCAGCGGTTATTGATCCCGGGCTTCGCTCGCGCAGCATTGGGCTGAATCGCTGGCAGCGTCCTCATAGCGGTCATGCAGGCGCATCCAGTCCATGATTTGCAGCTCATTCCGGCCTTTGGGCGTGAGGTCCAGATAGTTGTAGGCGCCCACCAGGATGTCCAGGCCTCGGGCGTAGGTCGAATAAGTGTGGAAAATCTCGCCCGCCGGGTTTTTATAAAAAACGCTCAGGCCGGGCATTTCCTCGAAAGGTTCGGTAGACGGCTCGTAATTGTAGGTGACGCTGCCGTCGGCGATCTGTTCGGCGGTGGCGGATACGCCAAAGTCAAAGTTGAAGTCAGTGCCCGCCGATGAAACCCATTGCAACTGCCAGCCCATGCGTTGTTTGAACGCCTGAAACTGCTGCCATGGCGCGTGGGAAACGGCGACAAGGCTGATGTCGTGGTGCGCGAGATGCAAATTCGCGCCGTCCATGTGGTCGGTCAGGAAGGAGCAGCCCGAGCAGCCTTCCTGCCAATCCTTACCGAACATGAAGTGATACACGATCAACTGGCTGTTATTGCCGAACAGCTCGCTGAGGCTGTGTTGGCCGTTCGGACCTTCGAAGCTGTACGGTTTGTCGATCTTGACCCAGGGCAGGGCGCGGCGCTCGGCGCTGAGTTGATCGCGTTGGCGGGTAAAGGCTTTCTCGTGAAGCAGATGCTGTTGGCGCGCCGTCAGCCACTCTTGCCGAGAGACGACCGGGTGAGTGTCGAGTTCGTGTGGGGCGACTGGATGAGTGCTCATGGCAGGGTTCCTCTTCGTTGTTCATTCATTCGGGTGCAGCTTTTGGATAGTCGAATGACCTGTCTGTGAATCGACAACCTCTGGCCGAGAACAACCGTGAACAAGCTTTTTGGGATTCGCTCGGCTTGTGCGATGATTCCCGACTTTGTGTGGGATGGCATTTAGGCTGGCGTAGGAAAATTCCACTCACGTCGTGGAATCGTCACCAGCCCACCAATCATCTGTGGAACCAGACCATGAACTTCTTCAAAAGAGCGCTGTTGGACAGAAAGCTGAAAAAGGCGCTTTCGAAGAACAAGTGTCGTCTGGACAGCGGGATCAAAGGCCTGCGGCGTGAAACCGAGCTGACGCTGGAGCATGGCGTGAAGCTGCATCAGATCAAGATACTGTCCCGCAAGCTGACCATCGGTGCCTACACCGATATCGTCAGCGGCTCCGAGTTGCATGATGTTTCCAGCATCGGGCGCTATTGCTCGATTGCCAAGAACGTGACCATCGGCCAGGACCGTAAGTCCCATCCGCTGAGCTGGCTGACGTCCCACAGCGGGCTGGTCGGCCTGCGCCAGCAACTGGGCGGCATTGCGCCGCATCACGATGGCGTGAAACAAACCTCTATCGGACATGACGTGTGGATCGGCATGGACGTGCTGATTCTGGAAGGCGTGACCATCGGCACCGGCGCAGTGATCGGCGCGCAATCACTGGTCAACAAGGACATTCCGCCCTATGCCATCGCCGTCGGCTCACCGGCCCAGGTGGTGCGTTATCGCTTTGATCAGGACATTATCGACGGCTTGCTGGCCAGCCAGTGGTGGAACCTGTCGGCGCAGCAGTTGGCCGGGCTGCCGATCGAAGACCCGCAGCAACTGCTCAAACAACTGAACGGCAGCGTCGCGCCGGCCAGTCATCCGGGTCAGGTGGTGGTACGCAGCAAGCCGTTCACGGTGAGCCACATCGACCCACAGTAATTAGCCAGATGAAGGGTTTACCGCCTCAGCGCGTGCCGGGGATTTCGCTGCATGGGTCGGCGCCTCGCTGGCTCGGAACAACGCCTGAATCGCCTGCCCGTACGCCTGGCGTCCCAGGCTCATGCTGTTGTTGTGCGAGCCGCCCGGCACCAGCAGCAATCTCTTGGGCTCCTGAGCCGCCGCGAAAAGCTCTTCACTGAAACGCGATGGCACGTAGCGATCCTCGGTGCCGTGCACGATCAGCAACGGCATGTGGATATCGGCGATTTTGTCGATGGAGTCGAATTTCTGCGACAGCAACCAGCGCACCGGTAACGACGTATTGGCCACTGCGGTGGCGACATCCGCCAGCGTGGTGAAGGTGGATTCGATAATCAAACCCCGGGCCTGTGCGGGCTCTTTGCCGTTGTCAGTGTCGCGGCCCAGCTCTGCCGCCAGATCAACCGCCACGGCGCCGCCCAATGAGTGGCCATAGATTAGCCGTTGGCGCGGGTCCGGTTGCAGCAATTTCAGGCGTTCCCAGGCGACGCGTGCGTCTTCATAAACCGTGGCCTCGGAAGGCAATCGCCCTTGGCTTTGGCCGAAACCGCGATAGTCGATGGCCAGCACCGAAAAGCCCAGGGCGCGCAGTTGCTCAATGCGAAACAGCTGGCCGGTGAGGTTCCAGCGCGAGCCATGCAGATACAGCACCGCCGGCGCGTCCTTGCGATTGGCCGGCCACCACCAGGCGTGGATGTTTTGCGCGACGCCGAAGTCCGGTGCCTTGAGCTCGAACTCCTGCACCCCGGCGGGCAGCCCGCTGTACCAACTGGCAGTGCCCGGTTCGATACGAAACACCAGTTCGCGCTCGGTATGTTGCAACACCGCACAACCCACCGGCAGACCGACGATCAGCAGGGCCATGCAGGACCAGGCGAACCAGCGCGCCTTGAAGCGCGCCAGGGAAAAATCAGGCATGGAAACAGTTCCCCAACGAAATGGCCAAATGCCGACTGTAACGACGTTGTCATGATACCGATTAACCGGTTGGTTACAGAATATTGCAGCGGTGGTTGGTCAGACACCACGAGGTCGTAGGACCGGCTTTAGCCGGGAGAACAATCCTGCCGACGATAGAAATGTATCGATTTTACCGGCCCTCTCCCGGCTAAAGCCGGTCCTACGGAATTCGTTCCAATTCACAACCGAAAATTCTCCCCGATCAGCTGAATCAAGACCTCACACGCAGCGCTGGGCGCGCCGGGGGCCTTGACCAGTTGCATTTCGTGCAGCGGCAAGGTCGGCAAACCGTCTTCTTCGCTCAGGATGCGCATCTGTGGGCTGACCCGCGCCCGGTCGATGATGCCGATCACCAGTCCGGCGCAAATCGTGGTTTCCAGCGCGCTGGTGCCAGCGCTCATGACCATGGTGCGCCACGGCCGACCCACTTGGGTCAGCGCCTCCAGCGCCACGCAGCGATAGGGACAACCCGTACCGTGCAACGCCAGGGGCAGCGGCTTGTCGGGATCGGCCCGATAGCTGTGAGCCGCGACCCAGACCGGTTCGGTGGTGCCAAAGCGCAACAATGGCGGCTCGCGGGTGGGCTGCGCTTGCATCAGCTCGACCACCAGCGCCAGGTCCATCTGCCCGCGTTGCAATTGGCTATGCAGGCGGCCGCTGGAAGCGGTTTCCACTTCCAGTTCGATGTGAGGAAAACCTTCGGACAATGGGGGCAGGGTGCATTGCAATAACGCGCCGGCATACTCCTCGGATATCCCCAGCCTGACGGTGCCGCTGACCGACGGCGCGTTGTAGCCGGCCAGCATTCGGTCGTGCATTTGCAGCAGTTCCGCACTCTGCAAGGCAAAGCGGCGTCCCAGGGGCGTCAACGTAACGGTCTGATTGTCGCGCTCCAGCAAGCGCCCGCCGGTAATGTCTTCGAGGCGCCGAATGTGCAGGCTGACAGCAGATGGGCTGCGGTTGAGAAAGGTCGCGGCGGCGAGAAACTGTTCGAAGCGCACCACCGCCTGGAAGGTGCGCAGCAGGTCGATATCCAGAGTGCTTTGCATGGTTGATAAATCCTGCATCAGTGATGCTTATCATCTCGTTTGATTGAATCACCCTGACATACATACCATCAGGTTCATGTGATGGAAAGGGGGCGTGAACGATGGATATGCAGAGCAGCGGACAGCAGGCTGACGTGTGCAGTTTCAATGATGCGAAACCAGTGGCGCTGCCTTCGCAAACAAGCTTGCTCCCACACAGATCATCTTCGGTCACCTGGATCAGCGCGCTGTTGCTCAGCGCCATGGTGCTCAGCTGGAGTTCCGGGTTTATCGGCTATCGCTATGTGTCGGAGCACAGCGGGGTGATGCTGGCGACGTTCTGGCGATTCGTGCTTGCGGCCTTGCTGTTGCTGCCGTTGGTGTGGCGGCAGCTGGGCGAACTGAGTTGGCGCCATTGGGCGGATCAGGGCGTGGTCGGTTTGCTGGGCATCGCCGGTTACATCGGGCCCATCGCCGCATCCATCGCCTTGGGCGTGGCGCCGGGCACCAGTTCGCTGATCGCCAACCTGCTGCCGTTGAGCATCGTCCTGCTGGCGGGTTTTGTGCCCGGTCAGGCGACGCGCGGCTGGCAGTGGCTGGGCATCGGCCTGTGCCTGATCGGCATGTTGATCGCCAGTGGCAGCAGTCTGGAGTTTTCCCGCGCGTCGATCTGGGCGTACTCGCTGCCGCTGCTTGGGGTGGCGTCACTGGCGCTGGCGACCATTTATCAGAAACAGTCGCGTCATCCGCCATTGCCGGGACTGGTGGGGCTGTTCATTCAGGTCTGCGCGATATTGCCGGTGTTTGCCCTGCTGGCCTTGCAGGAAGGCAGCCTGCGTCCGGTGATGGCCAGCGGTTTTGGTTTTGGTGTGCTCTGGCTGGTGGTGTTCGGGACCTTGGGCGGCTACGGATTTTACTGGTTGTGCCTGCGTCGCTTCACCCTGCAAAGCGTCAGCGGCGCGTTGTTTCTGACGCCGCCGGTGACGATGCTTTGGGCCTACCTGCAATTCGGCGATCCACTGGCCGTCACCGCGCTGGTGGGCGTGGCACTGACGTTGGCGGGACTGCCGTTTCTCAGGCGTCCGAGGTCGTAGCGGAAGACGGCTCCGCGTCCGGCATCAGTGTCGCGATCAATGCGCGAACCGTGCCGGGCAGGGCGTCCAGTTCGCGAACCAGAATGCTGCGTTCGCGAATCGCCCAGGGTTCGTCCAGCTGCACCGTCACCAGGTTCATGGTGCGGCTGTGGCGCATCGCGGCGGACTCGGGAATGATGCCGATGCCCACACCCGCTTCAACCATGCGGCAGATCGCCTCGAAGCTCGAGACCTGAATCCGCAGCGACAGGTGCTGGCCGAGGCGCTCGACGTGATCGCGCAAGAAACTCAGCAAGGTACTGCCTTCATGCAGGCCGATATGCTGAAACGCCAGCGTCTGCTTGAGGGTCACCGGGCTTTGGTTGGCCAGGTCATGGCCCACCGGCACCGCCAGCACCAGGCGATCCGTGCTGAAGTGCATCACTTGCAGACCCGCCGCTTCCACCGGTCCGGCGATGATGCCCATGTCAGAGCTGCCATCCAGCACGCCACGCACGATGTCCCGGGACAGGCGCTCTTGCAGATCGACAGTGACGCCGGGCCGTTGCGCGAGAAATCCGGCCAGCACTTCTGGAAGAAACTCAGTGACGGCCGTGGTGTTGGCGAAGATGCGAATGTGCCCGGCCGAATCGGTGCCGTAGCTGGTGAACTCGCTTTTCAGGTATTCCACCTGACGCATGACCAGTCGCGCGTGCTTGAGCAGGCGTTGCCCGGCCGGGGTCAGTTCCACGCCACGGCTGTCTCGATACAACAGACGTGTTTCGAACTGGCTTTCCAGCGCCTTGATCCGCGCACTGGCTGCGGCGGGCGATAGAAAGGCGCGGCGTGCGCCCTGGGTCAAGCTCGGGGATTCGCCGATGTGTATGAAAAGGCGTAGATCGGCCAGGTCGAAATGCATGGGTCGCGTCCGGTGAGAGTTATTGGAATTATGGGTGTCAGCAGTGTTCAGCATATATGAACGCGGCCTTACGCAAATGCAAATTCACAGAATGCCCAGCGCCTTGCATGATTCCGCCATAACAACAAATGCTAAGGGGTCACCCGCATGAGCGCTGCAGAGTCGCCGAAGGATTTCACTGCCTGGCTAGGACGCACTGAAGAGGCTCACGATCATCTGAGTCGTAATCTGATCAAACGCATCGCCGCCACGTTCGGTGAAGCCACGCCCGCTGATGGCGATGCGCTGCCGCCGTTGTGGCAGTGGTGTTTCTTCCAGGAACCGATTGAAGAGTCGCTGCTGGGCACCGATGGCCATCCGGCACGCGGCGGCTTTCTGCCACCTGCGGACAACCGCAATCGCATGTGGGCCGGTGGTCGTGTCGAGTTCATTGAAGCGCTGAAAGTCGGCGCCGATGCCCATCGTTTGTCCACCATCACCCACATCGAAGAAAAGCACGGTCGCACCGGCGCCTTGCTGTTCGTCACGGTTCGGCATGATTACTCGCAAAACGGCCAACTGTGCATCCGCGAAGAGCAGGACATTGTTTATCGCGAGCCGAATCCCCCGAAGCTGCACAGTGGCGACGCGGCCGAAACCGGTGAGTGGAACGAAGTCGTCACGCCGACGCCGACCCTGCTGTTTCGTTATTCGGCAGTCACTTTCAATGGCCATCGCATTCATTACGACTATCCGTATGTCACGGCCACCGAAGGCTATCCGGGCCTTGTCGTGCATGGGCCGATGATCGCCACCCTGAACCTGCGCGCTTTCTGTCGCGCCCATCCCGAGGCGCGGGTGCGGCATTTCGCCTATCGCGGCGTGCGTCCGTTGAATGTGCCGACGCCGTTCACGATCAGCGGCCGCGTCACTGAGCCGGGCAAGGCGCAGCTGTGGGCCGGCAACCTTGACGGCGTCGCGCAAAGTGCCGAAGTGCTGTTCGCCTGAACACCTCACTCATTAGCCAGACCGTGCCGGTTCTGTTGGCGCGCGAACTCAAGAGAGCAGATTGATGAACCCCAATGACAATGAAGACTTCAATGCCATCCGCGAAGGCGTGCGTGCCTTGTGTGCTGAATTCGACGCGGCGTACTGGCGCAAGATCGATGAAGAAAAAGGTTTCCCGGAGAGCTTCGTCAAGGCGCTGACCGACGCGGGCTGGCTGTCGGCAATGATCCCCACCGAATACGGCGGCTCGGGCCTGGGCCTGGCTGAGGCGTCGATCATTCTCGAAGAGGTGAACCGTTGCGGCGGTAACTCCGGCACGGTTCACGGCCAGATGTACAACATGTTTACCTTGCTGCGTCACGGCAGCGATGCGCAGAAAAGCTATTACCTGCCCAAACTGGCCAGCGGCGAGTTGCGCCTGCAATCCATGGGCGTCACCGAGCCGACCACCGGCACCGACACCACCAAGATCAAGACCACCGCCATCAAGCAGGGCGACAAGTATGTGATCAACGGCCAGAAGGTGTGGATCTCCCGGGTTCAGCATTCGGACTTGATGATCCTGCTGGCGCGCACTACACCATTGGCCGAGGTGAAGAAAAAATCCGAAGGCATGTCGATTTTCCTCGTCGACCTGCGCGACGCCATCGGCAACGGCCTGACCGTGCAGCCCATCGCCAACATGGTCAACCACGAAACCAACGAGCTGTTTTTCGACAACCTCGAACTGCCGCTGGACAGCCTGATCGGCGAAGAAGGCAAGGGCTTCCGGTACATCCTTGACGGCCTGAACGCCGAGCGCACCTTGATCGCGGCCGAGTGTATTGGCGACGGTCGCTGGTTCGTCGAAAAAGCCAGTGCTTATGCCCGTGACCGGGTGGTGTTCGGGCGTCCCATCGGCCAGAACCAGGGCGTGCAGTTTCCGATTGCCGAAGCGCATATCGAAATCGAAGCCGCCGACCTGATGCGCTGGCGTGCCTGCGAGGAATACGACAGCGGCAAAAACGCCGGGGCCAGCGCCAATATGGCGAAATACCTGGCGGCCAAGGCGTCCTGGGAAGCGGCCAACGCCTGCCTGCAAACCCACGGCGGCTTTGGCTTTGCCTGCGAATATGACGTGGAGCGCAAATTCCGCGAGACCCGTCTGTACCAGGTCGCGCCGATCTCCACCAACCTGATTCTTTCCTACGTCGCCGAGCATTTGCTCGAGCTGCCACGCAGCTTCTGAGGAGCGGACTATGAGCCATACCCAAGACTTGGCGGCGTTTCTGGCCGACCTCCAATACTCGCAGATTCCCGACGCCGTGCTGGACCGTACCGAGGATTTGTTCCTCGACTGGGTCGGTTCCGCGCTGGCCAGCCAGGGTTCGCGGCCTATCCCGCTGTTCGAGCGTTACGCCGCGAAAATGGGCCCCGCCGAGGGCCCGGCGAAAATCCTCGTCAACGGCAAAGGCAGCTCGGCGTATTTCGCCGCGCTGGTCAACGGCGCTTCTTCGCACCTGGTCGAGCAGGATGATCTGCACAACAGCTCAGTGCTGCATCCGGCCACAGTGGTATTCCCGGCTGTGTTGGCCGCCGCTCAGGATCGCGGCAAATCCGGCAAGGATCTGCTGCTGGCATCGGTCGCCGGTTATGAAGCCGGAATTCGCATCGGCGAGTTCATGGGCCGCTCCCATTACCGCATCTTCCACACCACCGCGACGGTCGGCACCCTTGCCGCCGCCGTTGGCGTGGGCAAGTTGCTCGGTTTCGACAAGGAGCAGTTCATCAACCTGCTGGGCAACGCGGGTACTCAGGCGGCGGGTTTGTGGGAATTCCTGCGCGACGCCGCCGACTCCAAACAACTGCACACCGCCAAGGCTGCCGCCGATGGTTTGCTCGCGGCGTACATGACCGAAGACGGTCTGACCGGCGCACGCAACATTCTCGAAGGCGATCAAGGCATGGCGGCGGGGATGTCCAGCGACGCTGATCCGAGCAAATTGTCCGATCGTCTCGGCAGCCGTTGGGCCTTGGTCGAGACCTCGTTCAAGTTTCATGCTTCCTGCCGTCACACTCATCCTGCCGCCGACGCCTTGCTGGACTTGATGCAGCGCGAAGGCCTGAATCACGAGCAGATCGCCAACGTGGTGACGCGGGTGCATCAGGGTGCAATCGATGTGCTGGGGCGAGTTGTCGTACCGACCACGGTGCATCAGGCGAAGTTTTCCATGGGTGCGGTGCTGGGTTTGATCGCCGTGCATGGCAAGGCGCAACTGATCGAATTCCAGCAGCACGCCTTGACCGATCGGGCCGTAGCGGCGTTCCGCGAAAAAGTCAGCATGGAGCTGGATAACGAGGTCGATCAGGCCTATCCAGCGCGCTGGCTGGGCCGCGTCATCGTCACCACCACCGATGGCCGCACGCTGAGCGGCGCCATTGACGAGCCCAAGGGCGATCCGGGCAACACCTTGTCGCGGCCTGAACTGGAGGACAAATTCCAGCGCTTGCTGGCGTTCTCTGGCGCACGCACACCTGAACAAGGGAATGCGTTGATCGACAAGGTCTGGGGTTTGCGGGATGCGCGGACGCTGGCTGAATTGATTTAACGCGCAGATCGCGCCGTACTTGCCTCTGTAGGACCGAATTCATTCGGGAGGAGGCCGGTACATGCTCCAAATCATTTGTTGCTGTATCGACGCCTGCGGGGATGAATCCGCTCCTGCGGGGCACGGCACATGAGGTGAAAGACAATGACCGAACAAAACCCCCGTCCTCTGGACGGCATCACCGTCGTCAGCCTGGAACACGCCATTGCCGCGCCGTTCTGCACCCGGCAACTCGCCGATATGGGTGCCCGTGTGGTGAAGATCGAGCGTCCCGGCAGCGGCGATTTCGCCCGTGGTTATGACCAGCGCGTTGACGGCCTGGCCTCGCATTTCGTCTGGACCAATCGTTCCAAGGAAAGCCTGACCCTGGACCTCAAGCACGACGAAGCCGGGGATATTCTCGAATCGCTGTTGGGCAAGGCTGACGTGCTGGTGCAGAACCTGGCCCCCGGCGCAGCCGCACGCATGGGGTTGTCGTTCGAGGCGCTGCATGCGCGATTCCCGAAACTGATCGTTTGCGATATCTCGGGCTACGGCGAAGGCGGCCCTTATGAAAAGAAGAAAGCCTACGACCTGTTGATTCAGAGCGAAGGCGGGTTTCTGTCGGTGACCGGCGGGCCGGGTGAAGAGCAAATGGCCAAGGCCGGTTGCTCCATCGCCGATATTGCCGCTGGCATGTACGCCTACACCGGGATTCTTTCCGCGCTGTTGCTGCGCGGCAAGACTGGAATGGGCAGTCGCATTGACGTCAGCATGCTGGAAAGCCTGGTGGAGTGGATGGGCTATCCGATGTATTACGCCTACAACGGCGCGCCGCCGCCGCCACGGGCCGGAGCCTCGCACTCGACGATTTATCCCTACGGCCCATTCCCGACCAAGGGCGGCGGCACGGTCATGCTCGGTTTGCAGAATGAGCGCGAGTGGGCGCTGTTCTGCGAGAAAGTGTTGCTTGATAGCGCCTTGATCACCGACGAACGCTTCTCGGCCAACTTCAAGCGCTCGGAAAACCGCGAGGCGCTGCGTCAGATCATCGTCGACGGTTTCTCGCAACTGAGCGTTGATGAAGTGGTCGCACGGCTCGAAGACGCGCAAATCGCCAACGCCCGGGTCAATGACATGCAAGGCGTCTGGGACCACCCGCAGTTGAAAGCGCGGGACGGCTGGCGCGAAGTCGACAGCCCGGCTGGCAAACTGCCGTCGCTGCTGCCGCCGGGTCGCAACGCCGCCTTCACCCCGCGCATGGACGCCGTGCCAGGGCTGGGCCAGCACACCGCGAGCATTCTTGATGAGCTGGGATTGTCGGCGACGGATCACGCACGGCTGTTGGCGGCGGGGGTTGTTTGAGCCTCCAGCTCCGCCCCCCCCCCCGATACGTTGCTGTAGGACCGGCTTTAGCCGGGAGGGCAATTGATGAGCGGCTCGCGACTGAAGTCGCTCCTACAGTCGCAGCTACGGCTGCCGCCCGCTCGCTCCAACGAACTGCGATGCATTTATTTCATGAGGAACACCACCATGCCTCAACCCATCGTCCGCTCTGCACTGTTTGTGCCCGGCAGTCGACCCGAGCGGTTTGCCAAGGCGCTGGCTGCCGGTGCCGATGCGGTGATCGTCGATTTTGAAGACGCCGTCGAAGAACCCCTCAAGCGTCAGGCGCGAGATAACCTTGCGGCGTTCCTTGCCACCCATCCCGAGGCTGCGGTGTGGGTGCGGGTCAATGCGCCTGACCACGCCGAGCATGGCGCGGATCTGCGGTTCTGCGCCGAGCAGCCTGGCGTGGCCGGCGTGCTGTTGCCCAAAGTCGAAACCGCTGCACAGGTTGCAGCGGTGTGGCAGGGCGGCAAGCCGATCTGGCCGATCATCGAGAGCGCCATAGGTTTGCTGGCCGTTGCGCAGATCGCCCAGTGCCCGGGGGTCGAGCGTTTGTCATTTGGCGGCCTGGACCTGGCGCTGGACTTGAACTTGAATAATGGAACGGCGGCCGCTGCGTTCGTCCTCGACCAATCGCGAATGTCAGTGCAACTTCATTCCCGCGCGGCCGGCTTGCTGGCTCCGCTGGATGGGGTGTATCCGGCCATTGGCGATCCCGAAGGGCTGCGACGTTCGGTTCGTCACGCCTACGACATGGGCTTTGGTGGCGCGTTGTGCATTCATCCTAAACAGGTGCCAATCATCCATGACGCGCTGGCACCCAGCGCTGACGATCTGGCCTGGGCCCGCCGTGTAGTCGACGCCAGCGCCAAAGCCAGCGGGGCAGGGGCCTTTCAGCTTGACGGTCAGATGATCGATGCGCCGGTGTTGATCCGCGCGCAGCGCTTGTTGATGGTCAACCAGGCCGTCTAGCACGGCACTAATCCTGGGTAGTCCGTGGAAAAAATGGAGGTTTGCTGTGCAAAATGCCAGCATTCAGCTAAACCAAACGCGGGCTTACATAAAAGCTGATTCTATAAACACAGACAGTTGGGCATCTTGCTACTAGTGCTCCGCTAAAAGAAGGCCCGTAGAGGCCGACTCTTACACAACAATAAGAAGGTGAAATTCATGTTGAAGTTGACCAGGGCGCTGTTCTGCGCCGCCGCTGTGTCCGTGGCCTCCCTCGCACAGGCCGCCGATCCCGTCATTATCAAGTTTGCTCACGTCGTGGCGGAAAACACGCCCAAAGGCCAGGGCGCGCTGTTGTTCAAGAAACTTGCCGAAGAGCGTCTGGCGGGGAAAGTGAAGGTCGAGGTCTACCCGAACTCCTCGCTGTTTGGTGACGGCAAGGAAATGGAAGCGCTGTTACTGGGCGACGTGCAGCTACTGGCGCCATCCCTGGCCAAATTCGAGCATTACACCAAACAGGTGCAAATCTACGATCTGCCCTTCCTGTTCAACGACCTCGCCGCTGTCGACCGCTTTCAGCAAGGGCCACAGGGCAAGGCCTTGCTCACCTCCATGGATGACAAGGGGATTCACGGCCTTGCCTATTGGCACAACGGTTTGAAGCAGCTGTCGGCCAACAAGAAAATGGTCGAGCCCAAGGATGTTCGTGGGCTGAAGTTCCGGGTGCAGTCTTCCAGCATCCTTGAAGCTCAATTCGTGGCCCTTAAAGCCAACCCGCGCAAGATGAGTTTTGCCGAGGTTTACCAAGGCTTGCAGACCGGCACTGTCAATGGCACCGAGAACACTTGGTCCAACTACGAAAGCCAGAAGGTTAACGAGGTGCAGAAGTATTTCACCGAGTCCAACCATGGCCTGATCGATTACATGGTGATCACCAACTCCAAGTTCTGGAGCGGCCTGCAACCCGACGTGCGCACCGAACTGGAAGCGATCCTGGCCGAAGTCTCGGTCGAAGTGAACAAACAGGCCGAAGCGCTCAATCAGTCGGCCAAGCAGAAAATCATCGACTCCAAGACCAGTGAAATCGTGACCTTGACCCCTGAACAGCGGGAAAAATGGCGCGAAGCCATGAAGCCGGTCTGGGAAGAGTTCTCCAAGGACATCGGTGCCGACCTGATCAAGGCTGCGGACGATTCGAACAAAGCCCTGTAACGCCCTCGTCATGACGTGATCAAGGCAGCTGGCCATTCTGTTCTGAATGGCCACTCTCTCTCTCTATACGGAGAATTCCTATGCATTCGCTGACGCGACTCTGGGAGCATTTTGAGGAGGGCATGATTGCCTTCCTGCTGGCCGCAATGACGCTGGTGACATTCGTCTATGTGGCGCTCAACAACGTTTACACGCTGTTTTATACCCTGAGCGATCAATGGGCGGTAACGAGCGGCTTCTTCGGTTACATCGGCGACCACATGATGGGATATGCCCAAGGCATGACCTGGAGTGTGGCCCTCACCAAAGCGCTGTTCGGCTGGTTGATCTTCTTCGGCATCTCCTACGGCGTACGCACCGCCGGCCACCTGGGCGTGGACGCGTTGGTCAAACTCACCAGCAAACCGGTGCAGCGCCTGTTGGCCATGCTGGCCTGTGCTTGCTGCCTGGTCTACGCCGGGCTGTTCGTGGTCGCCAGTTACAAATGGGTGTCTGCGCTCTTCACGGCCCACATCGGTGCCGAGGATCTTGACCGTTTTGGCATCCAGGTGTCACACATCGCGATCATCGTGCCCATCGGTTTCACGCTGGTGCTGGTGCGGTATCTGGAAATCCTCTGGCGCATCTATACCCATCGCCAGACAGGGCTCGGGCTGACTGATGAAGCCGCCGAAGCCAGCAAACTGGCGCAGCATAACGAGGAGCAACACTGATGACAGTCATATGTCTGTTTCTGCTGCTGTTCGTATTCATGTTCCTTGGGGTGCCCATCGCGATATCCCTGGGTCTGTCGGGCGCGGTGTCGATCCTGATGTTCAGCCAGGACTCTTTGAGTTCATTGGCGATCAAGTTATTCGAAACGTCTGACAGCTACACGTTCCTGGCGATCCCATTCTTCCTGTTGTCCGGTGCGTTCATGACCACCGGCGGCGTGGCGCAACGGCTCATCGACTTTGCCAACGCCTGCGTCGGGCATATTCGCGGCGGTCTGGCTATCGCGGCGGTACTGGCCTGCATGCTGTTCGCGGCGTTGTCCGGCTCCTCGCCAGCCACGGTCGCCGCAGTGGGTTCGATTGCCATCGCGGGCATGGTGCGTTCCGGCTATCCGAAGGAGTTCGGCGCGGGGATCATCTGCAACGCCGGCACGCTTGGCATTCTGATTCCGCCGTCCATCGTGATGGTGGTGTACGCCGCGGCCACTGAAACCTCGGTGGGCAAGCTGTTCATCGCGGGTGTGATTCCGGGGATTCTCCTCGGCGTGATCCTGATGGTGGTGATCTACATCGTCGCCAGGGTCAAGAAATTGCCTGCCCAGCCACGGGTGACGTTCCGTCAATGGCTGCACACCGCGCAACGGGCGTTCTGGGGGCTGTTACTGCTGGTGATCATTCTCGGCGGGATTTACAGCGGCATGTTCACGCCAACCGAGGCGGCAGCTGTCGCGGCGGTCTATTCGGCCTTCGTTGCACTGTTCATCTATAAGGACATGAAATTCAGCGACTGCCCGAAGGTGCTGCTGGAATCGGGTCGGCTGACGATCATGCTGATGTTCATCATTGCCAATGCCATGTTGTTCGCTCATGTATTGACCACTGAACAGATCCCGCAACAGATCACCAGTTGGGTGCTTTCCGAAGGGCTGACGCCAATCGGCTTCCTGATCATGGTCAACATCGTGTTGCTGGTGGCGGGTAGCTTCATGGAGCCTTCGGCGATCATCCTGATTCTGGCGCCGATCTTCTTCCCGATTGCCATGAAGCTGGGTATCGACCCGATTCACCTGGGCATCATCATGGTGGTGAACATGGAGATCGGACTGGTGCACCCTCCGGTGGGGCTGAACCTGTTCGTGACATCGGCGGTAACCGGTTTGACGTTGGGACAGACGATTCGTGCGGCGATGCCTTGGCTGACGATTCTGCTGGCGTTCCTGATTCTGGTGACTTACGTACCGTTCATCTCTCTCGCACTGCCTAACGGGTTGGGCATGCCGTGATTTAAACCTGCTACAAAAAAGCCGTCTTCTCGCGAGAGAAGACGGCTTCTTTATTTAGCCGCTCAGCACATCAGTGCATAAACAGCGCGATCAGAATGATGATCGGGATCGGCACGCCGAGGAACAGCAGTAGTAATGAGCGCATTGTCTTTCTCCTGGCTTATCGAGCCGTTGTTGTAGTGGTGTAGGCGCGGGCTTCGGTGTAAGTCACCGCATCGCGACGACGACCACCGAAAATAGCTGCGTAGCTGGCAAAGAACGCACCACACAGCAGCGAAATGAACATCCACAGCGCCGTCCACGCAGCGACTTTGGCAGCGGTATCAGCAGCGTTTTTGGCGGCCAGCTTGGCGTCTTCAACCGCCTGGCGAGCCTGGCCGTAGACCTGATCCACACGACGTTCGGCGTCGGCCTGGCTCAGGTTGGTACGTTGGGCAACCATCTGCGCCAGATAGGTACGGTCTTCAGCAGTCATGTCGCCACCATTGTTCAGCGTCTTGGCGAAGATGCGGAACACCACACCATGAGCTGCGTCATCGCTGACAGCGGCCGGACGATCGTCGCGGAACAGGCTGTCGATGAAGTAGCCATAATCCTGACTGCTGGTGTTGCTGGCAGCGCTGCCTGCAACTTGAGTCACCGCACCGGCTGCGCCGGATGCCATGCTTGCGCCAGCCTGAACCCCACCGCTGACCATGCTGCCGATCGATCCAACGATCAACGTCGCGGCAACCAGCGTCGCAACGGCCCACGACAGGAAGCCGTGTGCGGTGTCGCGGAAATAGACTTCATCACCATGCAGATTTGCCCAGCGAACCCGCAGGCGTCCGGCAATATAGCCACCCAGCCCTGAAGCAATGATCTGCGTCAGCGCCAGCCAGATAATCGTGGAAATGCCCAGCCCTTTAGCGCTTATGCCGCTGTCCGCCCACGGCGAAACAGCAGAGAAGCCCAAGCCGAAGCCCAGCAGGACGAGGATGAGAGACAACGCAGCGGCGCCAGCGGCACCGGCAAAGATCGCACCCCAGGACACACCTGAGTGATTTTGCGAATCCTGCGGGGCAGTTACGTAAGTATCGGGGGATGAAATCATTGTTGTTCTACTCCATGAATAATATTGTTACATCTTTCCGGAGTGAGTATTGCAGCCTCTGTGCCAGTTCTAAAAAAATTAAAACCCAATTAATTCAACCGGTTGTAAATGAAACCTCAGTTCTGATTCATGCATTTTGCAAGGTCGGGAGATTTTCAGCAGGCGTAATGCATGAGCAGTAATCACAGCCGCTTCAATGGGTTATGCAGGGAAGTTGGCCGGTCTTGTGTGGTGCGTTGGAGCAGGTCATCTGAACTTGAATCGGCTTGTCCTATCTTAGCCAAGTCGATATGGCGCTTTGATGCGCAAGGGTTTTTCGTGGATTCGCATCCCGCGGGTGCGCGGCCTGCCATATCGCATATAGTGTCTAGGTGCTTATCCTGATTCTTCGAGAGGTTACTCATAAATGTTTCTACATCGTCCCCTGGAAGAAAAAGACATAGCGGTTGTGTGCGGACTGCCACAGAGTGTCGACGAGCTGTTCTATATGTTTCCCCGAGCCTTGTATCCGTTGACGCCGCCCCAGCTCAAGGATGCTCTGGACAATCATTCAGACTCCACGGTTATTGAGATGAACGGCGAGGTGGTCGGGTACGCCAACTTTTCACGTAGCGATTTCCGTGGGCGCTGCTCACTGGGCAATGTGATCATCGCCCCGAAAGCCAGATCCCGAGGGGTGGGCCGCTACCTGATCGGCTGCATGAAGGACCTGGCATTTGACAAGCACGAGGCCACCGAGATGACGGCTTCCTGCTATAACCACAACGTGCCGGGTCTGCTTTTTTACCCGAAGCTGGGGTTTCGGCCGTATGCCGTGGATGAGCGCCGCGACAAACAGGGTGGGCGAGTGGCACTGATTCATTTCCGTCTGCCGCGCAGCCCGGATTGAGCCACGACCGGATCAGCGTCCAGTCAATTGGCGGTTTTTCCTGACAAATAAATAGTCACCTGACTTGATTCAAGTCAGGTGTCGAATAAATAACCGGGGCGAGTGAATCGTTTCTGCAATAAGATTCTCTGCAAGTTCAATAACTTAACAACTTGTTACACCTAAAAACAAAGTTGCGAAGGCACGGATCTACAGCGTATAAAGAATCATGCCTTCAAATAAATGGCGACATTTACTTGTCAGGCCAAGGATATTCAACCCTCTGGATCGACAAAAAATGCTGTCGTCTGCGACGCTCGTGGATACACAGCGATAAGGAGATACGCATGTTTGCTTACCGACTTTCCACCCTCGAATTACGGAGCATTATCGAGGGGGCTTTCCTGCCTTTACGTTGTACTTGCAGTATTGCACCGCGCTCGACCATGACGGTGCAGATCGCCGACCCCAAGACCGGTCAGGTAGAACTTCTGGTTACCGGTATATCACTGGATCGACTAAACACCAGTCGAGATATCGCGGAGCTTGTGGCTGAGCTGCGCTACGACCTGGAGCATGCTGGACACTTGCAGATGCCGGTTCGTTCAGTCGGCTAGATGAAACGTTTCTGACACGTTGTAAACGCCGCGATGTTTAATAGCAACTTGCTGAACTAGCGGCTTTTTTTTGTCTGACAGAAAGTCGATTCTGCAACTGTTGACGTTGCTCGGGATGTGTAGTTGTACGATATGTAGTTCTGGAATTAACTTAAATGTTGAATTAATCGTACAGGCGCTGCGTGTTTGCACGTCATCTCAGCAGGTCAGACATCCGACCTTCCCGGTTTGCGGCAGGTCCACCTGGCTGGCGAGGCTCGCAACAGGATCAGCGAGCCGGGCATTGTCTGTCAGTACGTCCGACGCCGGTGTTCATTCTCAAACAGCAATTTGAACTGCGCTTCATCGGCATCGCGCACTGGAAACTGGTCCCGGATCGGACCTGCCTCGATACGGCCGTCCAGGGCGACCCGGATTACCGTCGACTTGGACAGGTAGTCGGGTACCTCACCCAGAATAGTCAGCTCCCGCAAGCGATGTCCGGCGTGCTCCACAGTAGCCAGGCGAACCCGGCAGGTGGCTTGCATCGGAATCGGCCCGAACAGGGTATCGCGTGAGTAGTCGATTTCGGCGATGCTTGTTCGCTGGTCTTGATCGGTGCTCATAATGGTATCCCTTGCAGACGCCTGTTCTCTTCGTTAGATGATTGATACTTGCGAGTGGGAATAGTTCTGCCGTTGACGACGACGGCAGTGCCGTTGATCGACAGCCCTGGGAACTCGCCTGTGCTGCGTGGGGCGCAACGGATGCCATGCCCGTACCCCGTAAGTAACCGGTAACGAACTTGTTTCTGACGGCGCGTCAAAGTAGATGCAATAAACAGGTTTCAGGCGTTCCGCGTCGTATACAACTAGCATTGAAATTTTGTTCGTCAACTTACCGGCGCTGGCGTTTGGATTCATTGGAATCGGACCGTGTAAAAATACAATCAGGCGACACCGCATTTTTTTCAGGATATTTTGCTTCCGGAGCAGGCGTCAAAAAATAAACATCATGATAATCAAATAGTTATCATCAAGATGTTCTTGATTTACGAGTTTAACTAAAAGTTGACACTTGCAGTAATATTTGGAATTATCTCTTCATTCCTGACACCGTTTGTCAGGCTCTGGAAACAGGCAATCTGCCTAACTTGTTGTTTTTTCGGTGATCTTGCCAAGCGGCAGCGTCTGCGCCGTTCCTGTGCGGGCCTGATAAACAAAAAATGCGAGCGGTGAGTTCAGCCGTCATTCGTTTCTTGTGTGCATTATTTATTACTCCAAACAGCCTCCCGATTGCACCAGGCGGTAGCTTTGTCTGCGCGTTCCGCAGGAAAGTCACCAGGTGCCTTGCAGGAGTAAGTATTGCCGCATCCCTTGCGTATATGCATTCAAAGTCGGCCTGCCGACGCTAGATCGATGCGACACGCTTTCTTGTATGCCCGTTAAACGGCAGGGCGTTGTTCGGCCCAGAGAAAGTGCAGCAGCCCTCGTAACAACGGATGGCTCAGGAACTGTTGGATTGTATTAACCCGTCGATCAAACTATGGAGCGGCATTATGTTTGGAGATTATCTGGAAACTTCTTGCGGTTGCGTGATTGGCGGCGCCGGACCAGCGGGCATGGGCCTGCTGTTCAACGCATTGAAGAGCGGAACCTTGCCTGATCTGGCCAAAGACGGGCTGATTATTGTCGATGCCAGTGCCGCCCCAGGGACGGGCCGCCTCGGCGAGTACCGCATCACGGCGAATTCGGTAGGCGACGTGATCCTTGAGTGTCTGCGCGACCCAGCCTTGAGGGACGTCTTCGCCCCGCTTGAGCACTCGCCCGCTTATTGGCGCATCCGTCGCCAGGCCCAACATGCCCCACAGTTGTCGGACATTGGTGAGTTATTGGCCGAAGCATCCCAGCTGGTGCTGGACTTTATCGTCGAGCATTACGGCGCCAGGCTTTGGCGCAGCACGACCATCACTGAGGTGGTGCGCGATAACGACGAATTTTTCGTCTGGGTCCAGGCTCAGGGCCGCACGCGGCGTATTCGCTGCCGTACGCTGGTGCTCAATCTTGGCGGTCGACAGGATCCGCAGCATCTGGTGAAGGGGCTCGCGCAGCAAGGTTTGCGGGTGTCGCCCACAGCCACCATTAAAAGCGCTGATGAATTGCTGCGCATGAATGCCGTCCAGCTGCGCGAAACCTTTGCCCCAGCGCTGGCCTGTTCCGGGCGGATCACCGTGGTCGGCGGTTCGCACAGTGCCTTTTCCATGCTCGAGAATCTGGCCGACGCCCTTGAATTTGCCGGCCTGCAGGAGCTCACCCTGATCCATCGTTCGGCGATTCGTCTGTTCTATGAAAGTGCAGAACAGGCTGAGGCTGCCGGTTATAGATTTGATCCGGTCCAGGATATCTGCCCGGTCTCCGGCAGGGTCAATCGTTCCGGTGGCTTGCGCTACCGCGCGCTGGATGTGGGTCGTGCGGTCATTGAACACGCGCGTGTCGGCAAGACCGGCGTGCGCGCTCAGGCTTTCCAGACCCAAGGCGGTGCGCCGGGAGATTACCAGGCGGCTGCCCAGGCGCTGCTTGAGTCGCATACTGTGGTGCAATGCACGGGTTATCAGCCGAATCTGCCTCCCATGAGCTATTCGGACGGCACGCCAATCACCCTGCGCGAAGTCAAAGGTGGCGTGGATTCGGATGCAGCAGGCTGCCCGATGGATACCTCGGGCCTGCGCTTGCACGGCTTGCATCTGTTCGGGCTTGGATCAGGATTGGGCATTGATCCCCGGTTGGGCAGCGAGCCATCCTTTGATGGGCGCATCTACGGCGTGTGGCAGTTCCACAACGACGCGAGCCGTGCGGTCATTGAATCGGTCATTGCAAGGCTGCAACAGACTACGCCGGAGCTTGCGGTTCCGAGCCGCAGCCTGGCCGAGCGTCTGGAGGAAGGCCTGCCGTTTCTGTTTCCAGCCCTGAGCAGCGCCAACAGCTGACGCGTCGACCGGTGAGGGTCAGAAGAATCCCGAGGCGCTTGAGAGCGGTTCGGGATTTTTTTTGCCCCGCATCCCGTCCTTTGTGGGAGAGGACTTGTCCTCGATAAGGCGTTTTGAGACTGAAACAGGTTCAGGCTAGACACCGCTCTTCCTCCTTGCCGTTGATCATTCATTGAGCAGCGGTTGTACATCCACTACTCTCGATACTTGGGTGGGCGCGGGCAGACTGACAGGAGAACGACATCATGCGCATTCTGATCGTTGGGGCAGGGGCGATAGGCGGTTATTTTGGTGGCAGATTGCTTGAGGCCGGACGCGATGTGACCTTTCTGGTGCGTCCCGGCCGCGCCGAGGAGCTGAACCGCGATGGTTTGGTGGTGCGCAGCCCGCTGGGCAACATCCAGTATCCATCGCCGCCCCACGTGCTGACGCAGATGCTCAGCGATCCGTACGACCTGATTATTCTCAGTTGCAAGGCTTACGATCTCGACGCGGCCATGGACTCGTTCGCTGCTGCAGTCGGTCCCGAGACGGCAATCCTGCCGTTGCTCAACGGCATGGCGCACCTGGACCGGCTTTGTGCGCGTTTCGACGACGCAAACGTACTGGGCGGCCAGTGTCTGATTTCTCTGGACCGGGACGCTACCGGTGCGATTCTGCATTTGAATGACACCAATCAGTTGTCGTTTGGCGAACTGAGCGGCGCCTTGACCACGCGCATCCTGCGCGTCGCCGAAGCCTTGGCGGATGCGGGCTTCGAGGCCAGTCTCAGCCAGTTCATCGTGCAAGAGATGTGGGAAAAGTGGTGCTTCATTGCCACCGGTGCCGGAATCACCTGCTCCATGCGCGCCAGTCTCGGCGATGTGTTGGTCGCCGATGGCAAGCCGTTGATCGTCGGGTTGTTCGCCGAATGTGCCAGCGTCGCAGCGGCGTGCGGTTTTCCACTGCGCGAACCGGCTCGTCAGCGTTCGCTGAAGATGCTGACTGCGCCCGGCTCGAAGATGATGGCGTCAATGCTGCGCGACGTCGAGCGTGGAGCACCCACGGAGGCTGAACACGTCCTGGGTGATTTGCTGACTCGGCGCGATGCGCAGGGCGTGGAATCCGGCGAGCTGTCGGTGCTGGAGTTTGCCTACACTCATTTGAAGGCTTATGAAGCGCGGCGTCTGCGCGAGCAATGACGATTGCATCGAACCTAAGACAGCGCCCGGCCTCATACCTTTAAGATCATCGCAGTCAGAAGAGAGGTGTCGCTATGCCGGTCAAACACGATTTGTACAAGGATTTGGGGCTTACCAAGGAGCAGGTTGCCGAGCGCACGAAAACCGACAGGAAACTCAATCAGCTGCTCAGTGACTACGGCCAGATAGATACTGGCGTGCTCGATGCCGAATCCGGTTCGGCGGGAAGTGTCAGCGATGACGAGTTGAAGAAACTCAAGGAAAAACGCCTGCTGATCAAGGACAAGATCGTCCAGCGACTCACCAGTCCCGAGTGACGCAAGAAGCATAAAGAATCGGGCCACTACGGCCCGATTCCTCTTTTACCCATCAGTGATGACGTCTTCTGCCTAGCCCAGACCGGTCCCCGCATTGGGCGCGGTTTTACTCGGGCTGCCGAACTCCATGTTGCCCGTGTCGGGCGAGTTTGAGCTTGCTGACGACGCGACCGATTTGGCTTCGCCCGCAAGATCGGCGCCCACTTCCTTGACCTTGTCGTAACCCTCGCTCGCGACCTGCCTGGCCTTATCGGTCAACTGGTCACTGGCTTGACCCATCAACTGGTTTTCCCGTTGAGTCGACGGCAGCGCAGCGCCTATGGCCGCGCCTAGCGCGATGCCGATGGCGGCCAGGGCCAAGGGTTGTTCGCGCAGCATGTAATTGAAGCTCGACTGCGCCTTCCTGGCTTGCTCCTGCAAGGCGTCGCTGGCGTCGTGAGTGCCCATGTTCAGTCGTTGGCCGGCGGATGAAAGCTTATCGCTGACGCTGCCGGTCAGGTTGCTGGCCTTGTCGGTGACATCGCTGGCCTTGTCTTTCATACGATGGGCTGTTTCTTCAATACGACTGCGCGCATTGCCCAGTGAATCAGTCATGTTGTGGGCCATGTCACTGAGTCGCTCGCCGAGATGGCCAAGGCCAAGGCCAAGGCTGGAAGCCCCCGACCCCGTAGCTGCGGAGGAGGGTGCCGGACTGCGATTCTGACCCAGCATCAGCCAGAGCAGGCCTACCGAAGTCAGGACGGTAGGCACTGGATTGGCTTTGATCGTATTGCCCAGATTGCCGAAAAACTCCCCGCCATTGCCTTTGGCATACGCCAAGGCCTGGTCCACCAGTTGGCCAGGGGAGAATTTACTTTCCAGGGCGTCGACGATATTGCCGATGCTCGAGCGCTGGGCGTCGATCTCACGCTCCAGGGTTTCCGGACTTTTTTCGGATTCGACGGCGAAGGTTTCCTTGTCGGCAATGCCGCTTTCAAAGCTGCTATCGATGCTCATGAGACTTTCCTCTGGATGGCTTCCTTGTCTTTTTGCAATGAGTTAACCGTGCGTTCGGGTGTCAGGTTCGAGGCTTCGAACTGTTTTTTCCCGGACTGGACCATGATGAAGCCCACGACCATGGCCACCACGCCGACGATCAGCGCGGCGAGCCAGGGCTGCATAATCATCGCCAGCGCGTACACGGCTGCCAGCAACACGATGATCAGGCCCGCCAGCATCACGACGGCGCCGCCGCTGACGGCAGCCACACCGGCCTTGGTGGTCTCGAGGGTTTCCCTGAGTTCGGCTTTTGCCAGGGCCAGTTCCTTGGTGACCAGCGCCGGCACTTCGTGGGCCAACTGGCGGATCAGGCCGAGCACCGAGGTTTCGTTCTCAGAACCTGTGGGAGGAATATTGGGTGTCGTGGCCATTACAGGTCTCCTCGAGAAGAACCGCCTTTAGGTATCTCGTTCGTTTTGGGGGCCGAGGCATCGGTGTCGGGATAGGTCGCAGAGCTGCCCAATGGATCGGTAGGTACATACGCACCCGGTGATCTGCCGGGACCCGCCGCGTCGGGCGATGCCGAGCGATCCGGAATGCCTGGCCGGGCGCTGTGATAAACGTCATCGGTATGCGCTGGCGTGACAGGCAGCTCTTCGTCAGCGGCGATGGCCGGATTGATTCCGGTCTGGTGACGATCAACCGCCGAATCACCGGGCTCGGATGGCTTCATCGGGGAGGTTGACGAAGAGGTCGGCGAAGGGCTCGATGCCTGCAGGAAACGCGACAGGCCAAAGCCCAATGCGACACTGCCAGTCAGAAACAGTGCGGGATTGTCCCGCGCCAGTCTGCCGGCCTGCTGCAACAGTTCGTCAGCGCTTTTGCCACGCAGGTTGTCGGCCAGGGTCGCCATATTCTGCGCAATGTCAGTGACGTAATGCGAGAGGCCGAGGGTATCGCTGCCTTCCATTTGCTGCGCAGCAGATTGAGCGCCTTGGGCCAACGCATTGATCTGTTCGGCCGCCGTGTCCCGGTACTGCTCGAACTGTGCCGTTCCGTGTTCCTTGGCACTCTCTAAAGCAGCCTTGGCATCATCTTGCAGGTGCTGCAGATGTTCTTCGGGCGGCGCAGTTTTATGTTGGGTATTGCCGGTCGAGTTCTCGGAAGTTGTGTTCATTTCTTATTCACCGTCCATTCTGTTTCACCAAAAGAAGACGAGCTAAGCTCACGACGACAACGGGGACTACGGGCTCAGCGTCGGTCTCAATGCTTACTTGAGATGGAGGGGTGATTTTTTCGCAGAGTTCTGAAAGTCAGACAAATGGTAGGCGGTGCCTGGTGGGGGAGATCTGTTGGAGCGAGGTTTGCCCGCGAACAGGCCGGTACAGTCGACTGAATCCCAGGCATAAAAAACGGCGTCATAATGGACGCCGTGCGGCCGATCTGCCCGCAACGATGAGGCAGGTCGGCTTGAATTTGGGTGACGCTAGGAATTCATTGTGGGTCTTGGTTGGGCGCCAGCTCCGCCTGTATGCGTTTGTAGATTTCTTCACGATGCACAGAAACATTTTTAGGCGCATTGATGCCTAGCCGGACCTGAAGACCCTGAACGCCAAGAATCGTGACGGTGATCTCGTCACCAATGTTTATGCTTTCGCCTACTTTGCGGGTGAGTATCAACATAATCTTTTCCTTGATGGCCTCTTGAAACGCCTCTACCAAGAAGCTGGCGTTTGCCTTTGCGTGGTGAATATTGCCGAGTACATCCAAATGCGTCCATCAGTATGACGGTGCCGGGGGGAATTTAATTCCCTTGGCCCGTTCTTCTGTCACGGGTATTTGAATCACTGACGTAGTGAGTACGCCAATTCTGCCTGTTTTTGCTCGCAAATGCCCGCGTTTACTGGGGAGCTAAAAAAGCTTTCATTCCTCGGCGCTGAACTATCACCGAGCGCTTTGCTCTTTATTGCAAGGCGCAGAGGTGAACCATGAACAGATCCCTGGATGAGTATCAGCGTAGGCGTGACTTTGAAGCTACGCCGGAGCCTTCTGGCAATAAGATAGAAAAAGGCGTCAGATCTCGTAGGAAATCGGTCGCCGAGCATGCCCTCCAATTCTGTATCCAGAAGCACGATGCTACTCGCCTGCATTATGACTTTCGCCTGGAAATAAACGGGACCCTCAAGAGCTGGGCCGTGCCCAAAGGCCCTAGCCTGGACCCTGCCGTGCGGCGCCTGGCCGTGCATGTGGAGGATCACCCGCTGGATTACGCCACCTTCGAAGGCTCTATCCCGGAAGGTCATTATGGCGCGGGCGATGTAATCGTCTGGGATCGCGGCGTCTGGATTCCCCAGGGTGATCCTGCGGCGGCGTATGAAAAAGGCCGGCTCAAGTTTCAGCTCGAAGGGGAAAAGCTCGGCGGCCTGTGGAACTTGGTTCGCACTCATTTGGAGGGTAAGCAGGAACAGTGGTTTCTGATCAAATCCAAGGATTCCTTCGCCCGGGCCAAAACTGAATACGACATTGTCGAAGACCAGCCCGATAGCGTCCTGAGTGAGCGCACCCTGATCGCAAAAAAGCGCGCTTCAGAGAAATCGCCGACAAAGCCCCCGAAACAAATTGCAAAAAAGAAAGCCGCAATCACAACCCCGCCATCCATTGCCCTGACCGGCGCTCAGATAGCCCCGCTGCCGGAATCCATCAAGCCCGAACTGGCGACGCTGGTGGACAGCGCGCCCGACGGAGACTGGCGCTATGAGCTCAAGTTCGACGGCTACCGCATCATGGCCCGCATCGACAGTGGCAAGGTCCAGCTGTTTACCCGCAACGGCCATGACTGGAGCGCAAAAATGCCCCGCCAGACCAAGGCCTTGAAAAAACTCGGTCTGGAATCCGCCTGGCTGGACGGCGAAGTGGTGGTCGCCGACGAAGAAGGCATGCCGGATTTTCAGGCGCTGCAGAACGCATTTGAAAGCGGTCGCCACGAGAGCATCGTGTTTTACCTGTTCGACATGCCGTATCTCAATGGCATGGATTTGCGCGAGGTGGTGCTCGAACAACGCCGCGCCGCGCTGGCAGCGGTTCTGGAACGCGGTACCGACGACGCATTGCGGTTCTCGGAGGACTTCGGCGAATCGGCGGACAACATGCTCAACAGTGTTTGCCAGATGAAGATGGAAGGCTTGATCGGCAAGCGTGTCGGCAGCCTCTATCAGTCTCGTCGCAGCACGGACTGGATCAAGCTCAAGTGCAAGCATCGTCAGGAGTTCGTTGTCGTCGGCTTTAGTGAGCCCAAAGGCAGTCGCAGCGCGTTTGGCGCCTTGCTATTGGGTTTGCACGACGCTGATAGCGGCGAGTTGCGTTATGCCGGCAAAGTGGGCACCGGTTTCAACGAGTCAACGTTGCGCAGCATTCATGCACGCCTCAAACCTCTGGAAACCAAAACCATTCCCGTCGTCAATCCGCCCACCGGTTTCGAAGCCAAAGGCGTGCATTGGCTCAGGCCCGAGTTATTGGCCGAAGTGGCGTATGCCGAGATCACTCGGGAGGGTTCGGTGCGTCATTCGGTGTTCCACGGCCTGCGCGATGACAAGCCTGCCTCGCAGATCAGCGAGGAGCAGGCCAAGCCTGCCACCGAGGTCGAGAAACCGAAACCCCGTAGCGTGAAAAAAGCTCCGCCCCCAGCTGCGAATGCCGCACCCTTAAAAACCAAGGCTGCCGAAAAGGCTTCCGGCGACGGCAAGATCCGCATCACCCATCCGGAGCGGGTCATCGATGCCAGCAGCGGCGCGACGAAAATGCAGCTGGCTCAGTATTACGCGCAGGTTTTCCCCTGGATCGCGCCGCATCTGCAGGACCGGCCGGTTGCACTGGTCCGCGCGCCAGAAGGGATCGCCGGCGAGCTGTTCTTCCAGAAGAACGCCGACAAGCTGGCGATTCCTGGCCTCATCAGCCTCGGCAAGGAACACGCAGGCCAGCCCATCATGATCATCGACAACCCCGAGGCGCTGATTGGTGCGGTGCAGATGAGCACCATCGAGCTGCACACCTGGAATGCGACTTCGGCGGATCTCGACCATCCTGACCGCTTTATCCTCGACCTCGACCCCGATCCGGCCTTGCCCTGGAAACATATGGTCGAAGCGACGCAACTGACCCTGACCATTCTGGACGAGCTGGGCCTCAAGTCGTTCCTGAAAACCAGCGGCGGTAAAGGCATTCACATCGTCGTGCCGCTCAAACCCAAGGCTGGCTGGGACGAGGTCAAGGCGTTCAGCCAGGCCATCGTCACCCATATGGCGAAGCTGCTGCCGGAACGATTTTCCGCAGTATCCGGGCCGAAGAATCGGGTCGGCAAGATCTTCATCGATTACCTGCGCAACAGCCAGGGCGCTACCACCATTTGCGCGTTCTCGGCCCGTACGCGGGATGGATTGCCGATTTCAGTACCGGTTTTGCGTGAAGAAGTCGCCCAGCTTAAAGGCGCCAATGGCTGGAATATTCAGAATTTCATGGAGCGATTGGCGGATCAGGACGATCCGTGGGCGGGGTATGCGAAGGTGAAACAGACGATTACGGCGCAGATGCGTAAGCGGATCGGGATGAAGCGGTAGGTTATTTGTTGCTGTGTTGCGCCATAAATGCCAGCGCATCAACAGCATTTGCGGTGCGGTTTATTGAGGTTTCGCCCTGACGGTCGACCCCCTTTGGCAAAGGGGGGAAACCATTGTGCGCTGACGTCCGGCCCCTGCTTCGCAGGGGTCCCTTCGCTCCGGTGCCGTGGTGTGGGTACGCGCCGACGCGCCATCCCTGGCGCAACGGCGCTCGACCGGCATCCATGCCGGTCGCCCCACCCCACGACACCTGCGCTCAGCCTCCCGACGCGCGTTTGGCGGCGTCTGAGCCATCGCGCTATGAAAAGCAAAGCAAAAGCAAATCCGCGTTGCGGCTTTTTCAGGCGGTATTTTCTGCCTGATTCGACGCAAATAGTGGGCCGGTGAATGTGCGCAGAACGCATGGGCAACACAATTGCGACTTGTGGACGGCCGAGCGCAGGTATTGCGTAGTGGCTGCTCTTTATTAAAAGGCAGGGCAAGGATGCCGAGTTAGCCGCACTGGGCCAGGGATGGCCCTTTGCGGCGACCCACGGAGCAATGCCGGAGCGAGGTAAGTCTGAGCCTTGGCGAAGACCCGGACAAAGGAGCGGACGGTTTGGTTACTTTGCCAAGACAAAGTAACGCGCCGTAAGGGCGCAAAGGTGAATTCGCGTCACCCTTGCTTCTGGATATGCTCGAGGTTTAGAAACAATTCAAACCAGCATCGACAACAACATGATAAAGATGATGCCCACCACCGAAAGGATGGTCTCCATCACGGTCCAGGTCTTGAACGTCTCGGTCACGGTCATGTTGAAGTACTGTTTCACCAGCCAGAAACCCGCGTCGTTGACATGAGACAGAATCAACGAACCCGCACCGGTCGCCAGGACCAACAACTCACGGTTAACGCCCGGAATCAGGCCTACCACCGGAGCAACGATGCCCGCACCCGTAATGGTCGCCACAGTGGCCGAGCCGGTCGCGATACGAATCACCGCTGCCACCAGCCAGGCCAGCATGATCGGGTTGATCTGCGCCTGCACTGCCATGTGACCGATCAGGTCGCCCACGCCGCTGGCCACCAGCATTTGCTTGAAGCCACCACCCGCACCGACGATCAGCACGATGGCTGCAACCGGTGTCAGGCTCTGATCCAGCAGTTTCATGATCTTGCTGCGATCAAAACCACGGGCCGCGCCAAAGGTGTAGAACGCCAGCAGCAGGGCCGCGAGCAGGGCGGTGATCGGGTGGCCGATGAAGTCCATCCAGATACGGAAGGTATTGCCTTCCGGCAGCACGATATCGGCGAACGTCTTGAGCAGCATCAGGAACACCGGCAACAGGATCGTCACCAGGGTGATACCGAAGCCAGGCAGGTTCGTTGCGGTTGATTCCTTGCCAATCTGTTCCATCAGTTCCGGCGATGGCGTACCAGGTACGTATTTGGAAATCCATTTGCCGTAGATCGGACCGGCGATGATCGCGGTCGGCAAGGCAACCAGCAGACCGTAGAAAATGGTCTTGCCGATGTCAGCACCGAAGATCCCGATGGCCAGCAGCGGACCCGGATGTGGCGGAACCAGGCCGTGTACGGCTGACAGGCCAGCCAGCAACGGAATACCGATCTTGACGATGGATACGCCAGTGCGGCGCGCCACGATATACACCAACGGAATCAGCAGGACGAAGCCGATCTCGAAGAACAACGGGATGCCCACCAGGAATGCGGCGAACATCATTGCCCAGTGCACGCGCTGTTTGCCGAATACCCGAATCAGGGTCTGGGCAATCTGGTCTGCGCCACCGGAGTCCGCCATCAGCTTGCCGAGCATGGTGCCCAGGCCGAGGATGATACCGACGAAGCCCAGTACGCCGCCGAAGCCGTCCTGGAAGGCTTTCATTACTTTGTCCACCGGCATGCCGGAAGTCAGGCCGAGAAAGCCTGCGGCAATCGTCAGCGCAATGAAAGGGTGGACCTTGAATTTGGTGATCAACAAAATCAGGCCGATGATGGTTACCACCGCATCGACCAACAGGTACGTGTCATGGCTCATGCCGAACATTGGATGTCTCTCCGGTTGTCATTGTTTTTTATGGAGCTACTGTTGACGCTGCCACATCGGCCTGTTTCGGCGATGAGACAGCGCTGTCTTTCGCGCCCACGCCTTTAGTCGGCTTTGGACGCTTTCCACCAGTCGGCGGCTTGCTTGCCAATTGAGCTGATCGGCTGGGTGGCATCGACCACCAAAGTGCGATCTTCGCCATAAGGAGGCTCGAGGGTGGCGAACTGGCTATCGACCAGGCTGGCGGGCATGAAATGGCCCGGGCGATGTGAACAGCGCTCCGTGGCGACTTCCTTGGTCAGCTCCAGGAACACAAAGCCAAGGCCCGGCACAGCTTGACGCAGGCGTTCACGATAAATGAGTTTGAGCGCGGAGCAGGTCAGCACCGGATGTTCACCGTTGCGCAGGGCAGTGGCCATTTCTTCGCCCAGACGGGTCAGCCAGCCAGCACGGTCTTCATCGTTGAGAGGGTGTCCAGCGCTCATCTTTTCGATGTTGGCTGGCGGATGAAAGGCATCGCCTTCGATCAGGCGGCCCCCGCTGTTCAAGGCGATTTCAGCGCCAACGACACTTTTGCCGCAGCCGGAAACACCCATCACCACGAGGGCGGTAATTGCAGAGTTCGCAGTTGTCACAATTTTCCACCTCTTCCGGAGACAGCGCTGTCTTTGTCGTTTTGGACAAAAGTACAGTCAGGCCTGCTTCCAGTTCTTGTCATTGTTTTAGTCACATCGGTCGTCATCGGAGCTACTCGCGTCAGTTACATGACCTGCGAAAAAGCGTTGTAGGGGCCGTGAGACAGCGCTACCTTAGAGCCCATTCGCCACGTTTGGCAACCCCCTTGCTCATCCCTATGTTAGTTGGCAACGCATGACACGCATTGGTTCCCGCTCCACCGGTCGTCCGACCCTCAACGAAGTCGCACGTCTGGCGGCTGTTTCCCCCATCACGGCATCCCGTGCTTTGCGCGGCGTCACGACGGTTGCGCCCGAGTTGGTAGAGAAGGTTCGCGCCGCCGCGCAGAGCCTCGGCTATGTCGCCAACCCGGCGGCACGGGCGTTGGCCTCTTCGCAAAGCCAGACCGTGGTGGTGCTGGTGCCTTCACTGTCCAACCAGCTGTTCATCGAGACTCTGGAAGCGATTCAAAACGTGTTGCGCACTCGCGGCCTGGAAGTGGTGATCGGCAACTATCACTACTCGCCCGTGGAGGAGGAAAACCTGCTGCGCAATTATCTGGCGAATCGGCCGCGCGGCATGTTGCTGACCGGATTCGACCACACGCCTGCGTTGCGTCAGTTGCTGGCGGCCAGCGGCGTGCCCTGTGTGCACATGATGGAACTGGATACGGTACGCGGCGCTTACTGCGTCGGCTTTTCCCAGGAAGACGCGGGGGCCGAGGCCGCGCGACACCTGTTGGGGCGAGGGCGCAAGCGTCTTGCTTACATCGCCGCGCAGCTTGACCCGCGTGTGCTGCTTCGGGGCCAGGGATTTCGTCAGGCGCTGGAGGAAGAGGGTCTCTATGATCCTGAACTGCAGGTTTCCACGCCGCAGCCTTCGTCAATCGGGCTGGGTGGCGAGTTGTTCATGACGCTGATGACTGAGCATCCAGACGTGGACGGAGTGTTTTTCTGTAACGACGACCTGGCCCAGGGCGCTGCGCTGGAGGCATTGCGCCATGGCATCGCGATTCCTGATCGGGTGTCGCTGATCGGTTTCAATGATTTACCGGGATCGGCGCACATGGTCCCGCGCCTGACCTCGATCCGCACCCCCCGCGAGGAAGTCGGGCAACGCGCCGCGCAGTTGCTGTTGGGTTTGATCGATGGCGTTGCGCAACAACCCCAGGTGGACCTGGGGTTTGAGTTGGTGGTGCGGGAGAGTTCTTGACGGCGCGAGAGCGAGCTTGCTGTAGGACCGGCTTTAGCCGGGAGAGCGATTGATGCTCTCGCGACTAAAGTCGCTCCTACGGTCGCTCCTACGGTCGCACCTACGGTCGATTCGCGGGCAAGCCTCGCTCCAACAGAGCTTCGATCACTGCGCCTTCTTGAACTCCAACCGAAACTCATGCAGCAACGGTTCGGTATAGCCGCTCGGCTGTTCCAGACCCTTGAACACCAGCGCACACGCCGCCTGGAACGCTACCGAGTTCTTGAAGTCAGCCGCCATCGGCGTGTAGTGCGAGTCGCCTGCGTTTTGCTTGTCCACCACTTTGGCCATCTGTTCCAGAATGCCGCGGGTAAACCCTTCGTCGATGACTTTGTGATGCAGCCAGTTGGCAATGTGCTGGCTGGAAATGCGCAGGGTCGCGCGGTCTTCCATGAGGCCGACGTTGTGGATGTCCGGCACCTTGGAGCAACCGACGCCTTGCTCTACCCAGCGCACCACATAACCCAGCAAACCCTGCGCGTTGTTTTCCACTTCTTCGCGAATCTGCTCGGTGCTCCACTTGGCTTCTGCCGCCACCGGAATGGTCAGCAGATCGTTGAGGATCTCTTCGCTGACGCTGTTCAGGTTGACGTGTTCAAGGTCTTCCTGAATCGCCCGGACGTCGACCTTGTGATAGTGCAGCGCGTGCAAGGTTGCGGCGGTCGGCGAGGGCACCCAGGCGGTGGTCGCGCCTGATTTGGGGTGAGCGATTTTCTGTTCGAGCATGTCCGCCATGCGATCCGGCATGGCCCACATACCTTTGCCGATCTGGGCCCGGCCGCGCAGGCCGCAGGCCAGGCCGACCAGCACGTTGCTGCGCTCGTAAGCCTTGATCCATGGCGTGTTTTTTATATCGCCCTTGCGCAGCATCGGACCGGCCTGCATGGCGCTGTGAATCTCGTCGCCGGTGCGATCCAGGAAACCGGTGTTGATGAACGCCACCCGCGCCGACGCTGCATTGATGCACGCCTTGAGGTTGACACTGGTGCGCCGCTCTTCGTCCATGATCCCCATTTTCAAGGTGTTGCGCGGCAGCTTGAGGATGTCTTCGATGCCGCTGAACAGCTGCTCGGCGAACGCTACTTCCAGCGGGCCGTGCATCTTCGGCTTGACGATGTACACGCTGCCGGTGCGCGAGTTGCCGCGCCGCTGCAGGTCGTGCAGGGCGATCAGGCTGGTGATCACGCCGTCGAGAATGCCTTCGGGAATTTCATGGCCTTCGCCGTCGACAATCGCCGGATTGGTCATCAAGTGGCCGACGTTGCGGATGAACAGCAAGGAGCGGCCGTGCAGTTTGATTTCGCCGCCGCTGGCGCGAGTGTATTGGCGGTCAGCGTTGAGACGACGGGTAATGGTCTTGCCACCCTTGACCAAATCTTCGGTCAGGTCGCCTTTCATCAGGCCCAGCCAGTTGCGATAGACCGACACTTTGTCGTCGGCATCCACGGCCGCCACTGAGTCTTCGCAGTCGATGATGGTCGAGACGGCGGCTTCCAGCAGCAAATCTTTCACGCCTGCCGGATCGCTGCTGCCGATGGGGCTTTGCGGGTCGATCTGGATCTCGATGTGCAGGCCATGATTCTTCAGCAGAATCGCCTTGGGCTGGTTCAGTTCGCCTTGATAGCCGAGGTATTTTTCCGGCTGTTGCAGGGCCGTCTGGCTGCCATCGGCCAAGGTTACGCTGAGCTCGCCGCTTGCGACGCTGTAGCCGGTGGCATCGACGTGGGAGCCTTTGAGCAGCGGTGCTGCTTCGTCGAGCAGGGCGCGGGCGGCGGCGATGACTTTGGCGCCGCGCAGCGGGTTGTAACCGGCGCTGATGTCGGCGCCGTTGGCGCTGGAAATGGCATCGGTGCCGTACAGCGCGTCATACAACGAACCCCAGCGCGCATTGGCGGCGTTCAGGGCATAGCGGGCGTTGACCGCTGGCACCACCAATTGCGGGCCAGCCTGTTCGCTGATTTCGATGTCGACGTTGGCGGTGGTCGCCGCGACCTGCTCTGGAACCGGCAGCAGATAGCCAATGGATTCGAGAAAGCTGCGGTAGGCCGGCATATCCGTGATAGGGCCGGGATTAGCCTTGTGCCACTTGTCCAGTTCGATCTGCAGGCGGTCGCGTTCGGCCAACAGATTGCGATTGATCGGCGCCAGTTCGTGAACCAGCACATCGAATCCGGCCCAGAAAGCGTCTTGATCCAGGCCCGTGCCGGGCAGTACATCGTCGTTGACGAAGCGTTGCAGATTGACTGCCACCTTGAGGCGTTGGCATTGGACGAAATCGGTCATCTGGGGTTCTCCGTTTGAGTGGATGTTGGCGAGCGGGATGCGGTGGATCTGCTTGCCGAGATGATGAATGAGCGCTCGGATCGTAGGAGCGGTTTTAGCCGTGAAGAACGGCCTCCCGGCTAAAGCCGGTCCTACACAGTTGCGGGTAAGCGCTCGTACAGATAATCAGCCGATCGCGGCAACGCCAGCCTTGGCCACTTGTGCATCCTGATCAGCCTTGACTCCGGACACGCCCACTGCGCCGATCACTTGACCGTCGACGATCAGCGGCACGCCGCCTTCCAGGGAAGTCAGCAGCGGTGCGGACAGAAAGGCGGTGCGGCCGCCGTTGACCATTTCTTCGTAACCTTTGGATTCGCGACGGCCCAGCGCCGAGGTGCGGGCTTTTTCGATCGAGATGTAGCCACCAATCGGCGCGCAACCATCCAGGCGTTCGAAGCCCAGCAAGTGACCGCCATCGTCGACCACGGCGATGGAAACCGCCCAGCTGTTGCTGTTGGCTTCGGTACGTGCGGCGGCGAGGATCTGGGTGACTTCGGTCTGGGTCAGGACTGCTTTGGTTTTCATCGGTGTCTCCACAAGATTGTTGTTGAGGGATAAGTCTTTAGTGCAAGGCTTCTTCGATCAGTTCGATCCAGTGCCGTACCGGGGTGCGGCCTGCGCCCGCCAAATGGGTCTGGCAGCCGATATTGGCGGTAGCGATGACCTCCGGCCGACCGCTTTCCAGTGCGTTCATTTTGTTATCGCGCAGGCGTTGGGAAAGCTCCGGTTGCGTGATCGAATACGTGCCCGCCGAACCGCAGCACAGATGCGCGTCCGGCACGGCGGTCAGGTTGAAGCCGAGTCGCGATAGTACGCTTTCCACGGCGCCGCCGAGCTTCTGCGCATGCTGCAACGTGCAGGGGCAATGGAACGCCAGACGCAGGTCGCTGGCAACCCCGAGATTTTCCAGAGGTTCATCGCGCAGCACTTCGACGAGGTCCTTGGTCAACGCGCTGATGCGTTGCGCCTTGCTGGCATAGGTTGGGTCGTCGCTGAGCAGATGCCCGTAATCCTTGACGAAAGCCCCGCAGCCACTGGCAGTCTGGACGATGGCTTCGGCGCCGGCCTCGACACTCGGCCACCACGCGTCGATGTTGCGTCGCGCCCGGTTCAGGCCTGCCTCTTGCGCGTTGAGGTGATAATCCACCGCGCCACAGCAACCGGCCTGGGCGATGGGCGTGACGCTGATGCCCAAGCGATCCAGCACCCGCGCGGTGGCGGCATTGGTATTGGGTGACAGGCCAGGTTGCACGCAGCCTTCGAGCATCAACACCTTGCGCGCATGGCGAACCGCAGGCCGTGCCTTGGCCGGGGTAATGTTCGACGGCAATTTGATCTTCAGGCTGCCGGGCAGCAGCGGGCGAAAAGTGTTACCCAGTTGCGTCAGGGATTTGAACAATGTCGCGTTGGGCACCACGGCGCGCAGGCTTTCACGCAGCAGGCGCTGGCCCAGTGGACGCGGCACGGCGGCATCCACCACGGCACGACCAATATCCAGCAGATTGTGATAATCCACGCCGGACGGGCAGGTGGTTTCGCAGTTGCGACAGGACAGGCAACGGTCCAGATGCAGCTGGGTTTTTTCCGTGACTTCGTTGCCTTCCAGCACCTGCTTGATGAGATAGATCCGGCCGCGAGGGCCGTCCAGTTCATCGCCGAGCAACTGATAAGTCGGGCAGGTGGCGTTGCAAAAACCGCAATGCACGCAACTGCGCAGAATGCTTTCGGCTTCCTCTGCGCGGGGCAGCTGGCGGGCTTTGTCGCTCAGGGTGGTCTGCATGGTTCAGATCTCCGCGTACATCCGGCCCGGATTGAAGATTCCGTGCGGATCGAGTTGCGCCTTCAACTGGCGGTGATAACGCAGCAATGGCGAAGGCAGCGGATGAAACGGGCTGTCCTCCAGGCCATGGCTGTAGCAGATAGCGTGGCCACCGGCGGCGCTGGCAATGGCGCGGATTGTTGCGCCGTCGGCATCGGATTTCAGCCAGCGCTGGGCACCCGCCCAATCCAGCAGTTGCTCGCCCGGCACATCCAGCACCCCGGTATTGTTGGGCATTGAGAGGCGCCACAAGGGCTGGCCGCTGGTGAAAAATTCCAGACGTTGCGCGTTCAGTTCCTGCCAGTACGCCGGGTCGAATTGTTCGCCGCCCAGACGCTCGTGAGCGGCAGCCACCGAACCTTCGCCACCTTCCAGACGCAGGCGCAGCACCCGGCCGTCATGACTTGCGCCGCTGATCGGGATCGGTTGCTGGCCCCATTCGGCCAGACGCCGCAGGGCATGTTCACTGTCCATTTCCAGGGCAATGCTGCTGCACAACCGGGGCTTGGGCAGTACCTTGAGGGAAACCTCGGTCAGCACGCCAAGGCAGCCAAAGCTGCCGGCCATCAAGCGCGACAGGTCATAACCGGCGACGTTTTTCATCACTTCGCCGCCAAACCTCAGGTGTTTGCCGAGCCCGGTAATGACCCGCGTGCCGAGCACGAAATCACGTACCGATCCAGACCATGGACGACGCGGGCCGGACAGCCCGGCTGCAACCATGCCGCCCACCGTCGCGTCGCCAAAGTCTGGCGGCTCGCAGGGCAGCATTTGCCCGGCGGCGTCCAGCGCGGCGGCCAGTTCGCGCAAGGGCGTACCGGCGCGCGCTGTGATCACCAGCTCCGTGGGGTCATAACTGACGATGCCGCAATGGGCGCGTGTATCGAGGATTTCGCCCGCGACTTCGCGGCCGAGAAAAGCCTTGCTGCCGCCGCCCTGAATACGCAGGGGCGTCGCAGTCTGCAGCGCCTGATTGACCTGCTCCAGCAGTTGCTCGCTGGCATCCCGGCCCTGGAAATTATTGTCGGCAGCCATCAAAAACGCTCCAGTTCAGGGAAGGGCAGCTTGCCCATATGCACATGCATGGCACCGAATTCGGCGCAACGATGCAGGGTCGGAATGTTCTTGCCGGGATTGAGCATGCCGCCGGGATCGAATGCGGCTTTTACTGCGTGAAACAGCGTCAGCTCATCGCTGTTGAACTGCGCGCACATCTGATTGATTTTCTCGCGGCCGACGCCGTGCTCACCGGTAATGCTGCCACCGACTTTCACGCACAGTTCGAGGATCTTGCCGCCCAATGCCTCGGCCCGATCCAGCTCGCCAGGCTGGTTGGCATCGAACAGGATCAGCGGATGCATGTTGCCGTCGCCCGCATGAAACACGTTGGCGACGCGCAGGCCGTACTCGTCCGACAATGCCGTGATACCGCGCAACACGCCCGGTAATTCCCGGCGCGGAATGGTGCCGTCCATGCAGTAATAATCCGGCGAAAGCCGCCCGACCGCCGGGAAAGCATTCTTGCGGCCGGCCCAGAAGCGTACCCGCTCGGCTTCATCCCTGGCTTGGCGGACCTCGGTGGCGCCCGCGTTGGTCAGCACTTCCCGGACCCGAGCGCAGTCGTCATGCACATCGGCTTCGACGCCATCCAGTTCACACAACAGGATGGCTTCGGCGTCTACCGGATAACCGGCATGAATGAAATCCTCGGCGGCGCGAATGGCGAGGTTGTCCATCATTTCCAGACCGCCTGGGATGATCCCGGCAGCAATGATATCGCCCACCGCGCGACCGGCTTTTTCCACCGAATCGAACGCGGCGAGCAAGACCCGGGCGACCTGAGGTTTAGGCAGCAGCTTGACGGTGACTTCAGTAATGATGCCCAGCATGCCTTCCGAACCGGTGAACAGCGCCAGCAGATCGAAACCCGGCGAGTCCAGCGCGTCGGAACCCAGCGTCATGGGTTCGCCCTCGACGGTGAGGATGTCCACTTTAAGCAGGTTATGCACCGTAAGGCCGTATTTCAGGCAATGCACACCGCCCGCGTTCTCCGCGACGTTGCCGCCGATGGAGCAGGCAATCTGCGACGACGGGTCCGGCGCGTAATACAGATCAAACGGCGCGGCGGCCTGGGAAATCGCCAGGTTGCGCACGCCCGGTTGCACGCGGGCCAGGCGCGCGGCGGGGTCGATGTCGAGAATCTTGTTGAACCGCGCCATGACCAGTAGCACGCCTTTCTCCAGCGGCAACGCACCACCTGAAAGCCCGGTTCCCGCGCCGCGAGCCACCACCGGCACGCGGCGCTGGTGGCAGATTTTCAGCAGAGTCTGCACTTCTTCCAGATGGCGAGGCAGGACGACCAGCATCGGCGTGGTGCGATAGGCCGACAGCCCGTCGCACTCGTAAGGACGCAGTTCTTCGGGACGGTGCAGGATGTCCAGGTCGGGCAATTGGCGTTGCAGGTCTTGCAACAACCCTTGCTTGTCGATGACAGGCAGAACGCCGTCAACGCGTTCGTCGTAGAGAATATTCATGATGGGCTTCTGACCCTGAGTTGTTTTTATGGTGGCTGTTCTTTTTAAACCGGAAAGCTGGATCAGGCAGTGAACGGCTGACTTGCATCATTGGCCGTACCGGGTCTACTGTCTATCACCGAGAACAGTGGTCGAACCAGTTTTTTGCTTTGTCCGGTTTTAATTGTTAAATAAAAACTAACAAAAACAATGGCTTGAAATTGTACGTGCAGTTTGTCGGTTCGCGCGTATCAACTGGTCATACCAGTAGGTGTTGTCATGCAGAGCACTGTAAAACCCCGAGCGCCGCAAGTCGCGGACGTTGTTTGCGAACGCATCGAGCGGTTGATCGTCGATGGCGTACTCAAGGTCGGGCAATTGCTGCCCTCTGAAAGACGGCTCACGGAAAAGCTCGGCGTGTCCCGTACTGCATTGCGCGAGGGCCTGAAACTGCTGCGCGCTCGAGGCATCATCGAAACGGAGCAAGGCAAGGGTTCTTTCGTGGCGCAGATGAACAGCCATCAGCAACCTTCGCCCTTGATGCACTTGTTCGGTTCGCAACCGCGCACGCTTTACGATCTTTTCGAGGTGCGTAGCCTGCTGGAAGGGGAGTCGGCACGCCTGGCCGCATTGCGCGGCACCGACGCCGACTTTGTCCTGATCACCCGCAGCTATGACGCGTTGGTCGCCGCTCACGACAGTGATCTGGACGCGTCCGGCCACGCCCGTCTGGATCATGCGTTCCATCTGGCGATCTGCGAGGCATCGCATAATCCGGTGCTGGTGCAGACCCTGCGTTCACTGACTGACCTGCTGCTCAATACGGTCTTCGCTTCGGTCAACAACCTCTATCACCGCGAACCCCAGAAGCGCCAGATCGATCGCCACCACGCGCGACTGTACAACGCCGTCACCGGGCGTCTGCCAGAGCAGGCACGCAAGGCGGCTGTCGCGCACATTCAAAGCATCTGCGAGAACCTGCGCGAGATCGAAAATGAGGAGCAACGTCTGGTGCGCGCGACGTTAAGGCTGGAAGGCTGGGTTTGAATTGCTTTAATGAAACCAGGTAGGAGGGGACTTGTCCCCGAAGAGGCCGGTGCAAGCGCTGAAGATCTTCTTCGGCAGACCCGACGCCTTCCCGGACAAGTCCGGTCCTACCAAAGCTTACCCAACCGGTAGGAGGGGACTTGTCCCCGAAGAAGCCGGTGCAGGCGCTGAGGACCTTCTTCGGCAGACCCGACGCCTTCCCGGACAAGTCCGGTCCTACCAAAGCTTACCCAACCGGTAGGAGGGGTCTCGTCCCCGAAGAGGCCGGTGCAAGCGCTGCAGAACTTCCTTGGCAGACCCGGCGCCTTCCCGGATAAATCCGGTCCACAGTGACCCTGTCCGCCTCCGCTTGACAGCACCCCGGCAATCGCGCAATTTACGCATTACGTAAACCGATTACGAAAATAACAAGAATGGTATTCCGCCGTGGACCTCTTTACCTATTACCGTTCTACTTCCAGCTACCGGGTACGCATCGCGCTGGCCTTGAAGGGGCTGGACGTCACGGCGATCCCCGTCAACCTGATTCGTGACGGTGGAGAACACCGCACACCTGAATACAAAGCGATCAATCCGCAATGCCGGGTACCTGCGTTGCGCCTGGAGAATGGCCGGGTGCTCACGCAGTCTCCGGCGATCATCGAATACCTGGAAGACCGCTATCCCGAGCCGCCGCTGTTAGCGGCAGACCTTGAGATTCGCGCCACCCAGCGCGCGGTCGCGGCGTTGATCGCCTGTGATATCCACCCGCTGCACAATGTTGCGGTGCTCAATCGTCTGCGCGGACTGGGTCATGACGAGAAAGACGTAGACGCCTGGATCGGTCACTGGATCAACCAGGGGTTCGCCGCCGTCGAGGCAATGCTCGGCGAGCAAGGTTACTGTTTTGGCGAGTCGCCGAGCCTGGCTGATGTGTACGTTCTGCCTCAGGTGTATGCCGCTCGACGTTTCAAGGTCGACCTCAGCCCATACCCGCGCATCGTCCGGGTTGAGCAACTGGCCTTGGGACATCGGGCATTCCAACTCGCGCATCCCGATGCGCAATCCGACAAGCCGGAGTAGTCTTGGCCTTATGAAAATTCTCGGCCTGCAAGTGCTTTTCGGTGATTTCCTCGCGCGTAGCGTGCGTGGAATCCCCTGCGCGCCACCCGCCGGAAAGTGATCTGACAAACAGACTTCCACTTTCCTGCAAGGAGCCAGACCATGGCTGATCTATACGAAAACCCGATGGGCCTGATGGGCTTTGAATTCATCGAATTCGCCTCGCCAACGCCCGGCGCTCTTGAACCTGTGTTCCAGATCATGGGGTTCACCAAAGTCGCCACGCACCGCTCCAAGGACGTTGCGCTTTATCGCCAGGGCGGCATCAACATCATCCTCAACAATGAGCCGAACAGCGTCGCGTCCTACTTCGCGGCCGAGCATGGTCCGTCGGTGTGTGGCATGGCGTTCCGGGTCAAGGACTCGCACAAGGCCTACAAGCGCGCATTGGAACTGGGCGCGCAACCGGTGGAAATCGCCACCGGCCCGATGGAGCTGAACCTGCCGGCGATCAAGGGCATTGGCGGCGCGCCGTTGTATCTGATCGACCGCTTTGGCGAAGGCACGTCGATCTATGACATCGACTTCAACTTCATCGAAGGCGTGGACCGTAATCCGGTCGGTGCTGGGCTGAAATTCATCGATCACCTGACGCACAACGTTTATCGCGGGCGCATGGCGTACTGGGCGAACTTCTACGAGAAACTGTTCAATTTCCGCGAGCTGCGCTACTTCGATATCAAGGGCGAATACACCGGCCTGACTTCCAAGGCCATGACCGCGCCGGACGGCATGATCCGCATTCCGTTGAACGAAGAGTCCTCCAAGGGCGCGGGGCAGATCGAAGAGTTCCTGATGCAGTTCAACGGTGAGGGCATTCAGCACGTGGCGTTCTTCACCGACGACCTGATCAAGACCTGGGACGCCTTGAAAGCGATCGGCATGCGCTTCATGACCGCGCCGCCGGAAACCTACTACGAAATGCTCCAGGGTCGACTGCCCGATCACGGCGAGCCGGAAGCTGAACTCAAATCCCGTGGGATTTTGCTCGACGGTACGTCAGACGGCGGCGAGCGACGTCTGCTGCTGCAGATTTTCTCGGAAACCCTGATGGGGCCGGTGTTCTTCGAATTCATCCAGCGCAAGGGTGACGACGGCTTTGGCGAAGGTAACTTCAAGGCGCTGTTCGAATCCATCGAGCGCGATCAGATCAAGCGTGGGGTGTTGACGGCGGATTAAGCCGGACCTGCTCAAACTCGCTGGAGCGAGGCGTCCCCACCCATCCTGGCGCTGATCACCTGCGCAGTCGCCCGTAAACGCTGCGCGGCATCAGCCTGCACGGCGCCGGTGAACACCGACGCCGACCCTACCATGGTGATCACTCCAGCCAGTTTGTTACCGACGGTGAACACCGGCGAGGATACCGCGTTGACGCCGGCCATCAGCAGGCCATGAATCTGATGCACGCCGGTGCTGCGAATGTCCTGCACATGCTGTTCGATCATCTGCCGTTGTCCGGCATTCAAGGCCGCCCATTCCAGTTCGCGCAACCCGGCGGTTTCGCTGGCGTTGAGGAAAGTGTTGAACACCAACCCGGTGGACGAACCGAGCAGGGGCAGCACCGAGCCGATCTGGGTCACCAGCGTCACCGCGCCGCTGGAGGGCTCGACATACACCACCGTCGGCCCCTTGTTGCCCCAGACCGCGAGGAAACAGGTTTCGTTGAGCTCGTCACGCAAGGTCGCCAGGTGCGGCGCGGTGATTTTCAGTACGTCCAGATGGCCGACCGCTGCCAGCCCGACATACAACGCCTCGCGCCCCAGGCCGTAATGGTTGGTGACAGCGTCCTGTTCGGCAAACCCGCTGGCGATCAATGCCTGCAAATAGCGATGCACCTTGCTGGCGGGCATGCCGACGTGCTCGGCAAGCCGGGACAGCGAGGTGGACGGCGCCAGTTCAGCCAGTGCCTTGAGGATACCCACGCCGACTTCGGCGGCTTGCACCTTTTGCGGGCGTCCACCTGCAGGGCTTTCGATTTCATCGGTCATTACACAGGTGCGCCGGTTTGAGAAGGCTGCTTTATAGCTTGACCCGGTTTCAAACTCAAATTACGTTATGCGTAATCGAATTACGTTTATCCGATTTCGTATACGCTCAAAAAAATAAGAGGTCGAGATGGTCACTCATCCAAACGCCGAGTCTCTGAATTACCTGACAGGCTTCGGTAATCAGTTCAGCAGTGAAGCGCTGCCCGGCGCCTTGCCGGTCGGCCAGAACTCCCCGCAAAAACATACCTTGGGTCTGTACGCTGAATTGCTCTCCGGCACCGCCTTCACCGTGCCTCGTGCAGAAGCGCGGCGTACCTGGCTGTATCGCATCAAGCCCTCCGCCAGTCATCCTCGCTATCAGCGGCTGGACCGGCAAATTGCGGGCGGCGAAATGGGTCCGATCACGCCCAACCGCCTGCGCTGGAATGCTTTCGACCTGCCCACCCAGCCGACGGATTTCATCGATGGCCTGCACCTCATGGCCAGCACCGCGCCGGCAGAGCAGGTTGAAGGCGTGAGCATTTATAACTATGTGGCCAATGCTTCGATGCAGCGGGCGTTCTTCAACGCTGACGGCGAATGGCTGATCGTGCCGCAACTCGGTCGCCTGCGCATCGTTACCGAATTGGGCCTGCTGGACGTCGAGCCTCAGGAAATCGTCGTGGTGCCGCGCGGGATGAAATTCCGTGTACAGCTGCTGGATGATTGCGCTCGGGGCTATGTCTGTGAAAACCATGGCAGCGCGTTGCGTTTGCCGGATCTGGGCCCCATCGGCAGCAACGGTCTGGCTAACACCCGGGATTTCCAGGCGCCGGTTGCCTGGTTCGAAGAGCGCGACGAGCCGACGCTGCTGGTGCAGAAATTCCTCGGCGAACTGTGGGCGACGCAGCTGGATCACTCGCCGTTCGACGTGGTGGGCTGGCATGGCAATAACGTGCCGTACAAATATGATCTGCGCCGTTTCAACACCATCGGCACAGTGAGTTTCGACCATCCCGATCCGTCGATTTTCACCGTGCTGACCGCGCCGAGTGCTGTGCATGGCCAAGCCAATATCGATTTCGTGATCTTCCCGCCGCGCTGGATGGTGGCGGAAAACACCTTTCGGCCGCCGTGGTTTCATCGCAACCTCATGAATGAATTCATGGGTTTGATCGACGGCGCCTACGACGCCAAGGCCGAAGGATTCATGCCGGGCGGCGCGTCGTTGCACAACTGCATGAGCGCCCATGGGCCGGATAACGCCACGGCAGAAAAAGCCGTCGCCGCTCCCTTGCAGCCGCACAAGATCGAAAACACCATGGCCTTTATGTTCGAGACCGGCAAGGTACTGCGTCCGAGCCAGTTCGCGCTGGAATGCCCGCAACTGCAACCTGACTACGACGCCTGCTGGACCGGCATGGCCAAGACTTTCAACAGGGAAATGCCGCAATGAATGCTTCTTCAAACACTCGCAGCTGGATCGAGTCCGCCAACGGCCATGCTGATTTCCCGTTGCAGAATCTGCCCTTGGGTGTGTTCAGTCGCCCAGGCTTGAGCCCGCGCGGCGGCGTGGCCATCGGCGATTCGATTCTTGATCTGCAAGCCGCCCTCGAAGCGGGTTTTTTCAACGGTGCCGCCCGCGCCGCCGCCGAGGCCGCCAGCCGCGATCAACTCAACGACTTTTTCGCTCTGGGCGCAGACGCACGTCAGGCGCTGCGTCGTGAATTGCTGCATCTGCTGGATGAAAACAGCCCGCAGCGCGCCCGTCTCCAGGCCACGGCCGCGTTGTTGCACCCGATGAGCGAATGCCAGATGCACCTGCCAGCGCGGGTCGGCGATTACACCGATTTCTACGTTGGCATTCATCACGCCATGAACGTCGGCAAGCTGTTCCGCCCCGACAATCCGTTATTGCCCAACTATAAATATGTGCCGATTGCCTATCACGGGCGCGCTTCGACGCTGTGTGTCTCGGGTGCGTCCGTCAAACGGCCCAACGGCCAGACGCTGCCGCCGGGCCAGGACGTGCCACAGTTCGGTCCCTGCAAACGACTGGATTACGAGCTGGAAATGGGCGTGTGGATCGGGCCGGGCAACGCCAGTGGCGAAGCAATCGAGATTGCCGAGGCGCCGCAACACATTGCCGGTTTATGCCTGCTTAACGACTGGTCGGCGCGGGATATCCAGGCCTGGGAATATCAGCCGCTGGGTCCGTTTCTGTCGAAAAGTTTCGCCACGACAGTGTCGCCCTGGGTTGTGACCGTTGAAGCCCTCGCGCCATTCCGCAGCGCGCAACCGGCACGGCCTGCTGGCGATCCGCAGCCGCTGCCGTACCTGCTTGATGCAGCGGATCAACAGAACGGTGCGCTGGATATCGAACTGGAAGTCCTGCTGCAGACCCGGCAGATGAAGGCGCAAGGCTTGCCCGCCGAGCGGCTGGCCCTGAGCAACACGCTGAATATGTACTGGACCCTGGCGCAGATGGTCACCCACCACAGCGTCAACGGCTGCAAGTTGCAGCCCGGTGATTTATTCGGCACCGGCACGTTGTCCGGCCCCCAGGCCGCTCAGTTTGGCAGCCTGCTGGAAATGACCGAAGGCGGCAAAACTACCGTCACTTTGCCGAGCGGTGAGGTACGGCGCTTCCTTGAAGATGGCGATGAAGTGATCCTGCGCGCGCGCTGCAAGCGCGAAGGGCAGGTGTCCATCGGCTTTGGTGAATGCCGAGGTGTGATCGTAGGTTAATGGTCCGTTGGAGGCTTGCCCGCGAACCAGGCGTCTTGCTGGTTCAGAGATTCCGCATCATCGTTCTTCGCGGGCAAGCCTCGCTCCCACCATCATTCGGCCTTGGTGAATCCCGCCACCAACGACCCTTCACGCGGCAGGAATTTCCCCTGCCGTTCGCCCTGCGCCTTGCCATCGGCATAACTCAATTGACCGTTGACCCACACCCCGTCAATACCTTCGGCGGCGCGTTGCGGGTCTTTAAAATCCGCAATGTCGCGCACAGTTTCAGGGTCGAATAACACCAGATCAGCCCAATAACCTTCGCGAATCAGCCCGCGCTCATGCAGCCCGAATCGCGCGGCAGAAAGCCCGGTCATTTTGTGCACGGCCGTGTGCAGCGGAAACAGGCCAAGATCGCGGCTGAAGTGTCCGAGCACGCGCGGAAATGCGCCCCACAACCGTGGGTGCGGAAACGGATCTTCCGGCAAGCCATCGGAGCCGATCATCGACAGGGGATGGCGCAGGATATTTTGTACGTCCTGTTCGTCCATGCCGTAGTACACCGCGCCTGCTGGCTGTAGTTTGCGTGCCGTGTCCTGCAGCGAAAGATTCCAGTCGGCGGCGATGTCCTGCAAGTCGCGGCCGCCCTGATCCGGATGCGGCGTTGACCAGGTAATGGTGATACGAAAAGCATCGGTGACCTGCTTCAAATCCAGCGTTGAAGAGCTGGCGGCATACGGATAACAGTCACACCCCACCGGATGATCCAGCGCGGCTTTTTCCAGGGCCGCCAATAGTTGCGGACTGCGCCCCCAGTTTCCCGCGCCGGCACATTTCAAATGCGAGATCACCACCGGCGCCTTGGCGTGACGGCCAATGGCGAACGCCTCATCCATGGCTTCCAGCACTGGCTCGAATTCACTGCGCAAATGCGTGGTGTAGACCGCGCCGAACGCCGTCAACTCTTCGGCGAGCTGCTTGACCTCATCGGTTTCGGCGCAGAAAGCCGAGGCGTAGGCCAAGCCGGTGGAAAGCCCGAGCGCACCGGCTTCCAGGCTGTCGCGCAGTTGCTCGCGCATGGCGCTGATTTCTTCGGCGGTGGCGGTGCGCAGCAGATCCGTCATGTGGTTGCTGCGCAGCGCGGTGTGGCCGATCAACGCAGCGACGTTTACCGCCGGACGGGCTTTGTCCACGGCGTTGCGGTAATCAATGAAGCGTGGATAGACGAACGCTTCGGCCGTACCCAGCAGGTTCATCGGATCAGGCGGATCGCCCGCCAGGCTGACGGGCGCCGCACTGATTCCGCAATTGCCGACGATCACGGTGGTCACGCCTTGGGTAATCTTGGGCAGCATGCCGGGTTTGCGAATCACCACGGTATCGTCATGGGTATGCACGTCGATGAAACCTGGCGCCAGTACGCGGCCCGCCGCATTGATTTCTTCGCTGGCTGACACGCCGTCGAGGCTGCCGATGCGCTGGATGCGTCCTTCGCGAATGGCCACATCGGCGTGAAAGCCCGGGCTATCGCTGCCGTCGATGACCAGTGCATCGCGGATGATCAGGTCGTAAAGCATGATTCAGTCTCCAAGCGGCAAGCCATCTTCGCCGCCGCGGTAATCATCGAGGGCGAGCTTGATGCGTCGCAGGCGTTCCTGATTTTCTTCAGGCGCGACCAGGGCCAGTTCAGTGGCCAGCACGTCGATGGTCAGCAGCATGCCGTAGCGCGCTGCCGTGGGTTTGTAGATGAAATTGGTTTCGGCGATTTGCAGGGGCAACAGCACGTCGGCGAACTGCGCCAAAGGTGAATCGGGCAAAGTGATCGCCAGAATTTTCGTGCCATAGCTTTGCGCCAGCTTCACGGCTTCCAGCAATTCCGGGGTGCGGCCACTCAGCGAGCAGGCAATCAGACTCTGCTCGCCGCCCAGTGTGGCGGCGATCAGGCGCATCATTACCGGATCACGGCAGGCAGCGATGGGATAACCCAGGCGTACCAGTCGGGTTTGCAATTCCTCGCTGCACAGGCTGGAACAACCGCCCATGCCGAACGCGTGGATCATTCGCGCGCCGCTCAACAGGCCGACGGCCGCGGCGAAGCGCGCTTCGTCGAAGCCGGTCAGGTGTTGGCGCAGCGTCGATTCAATGTCACTGACGATCTGACTGAAGAAGGCCGATTGCTCAGGTGCGCGTTCCGGGTTCAGAAAGCGGCTGCCAACCCCGGTTGCCTGGGCCAGTTGCAGACGCAGGTCGCGCAAATCCCGGCAGCCGACGCTGCGGGCGAAGCGCGACAAGGTCGCGCTGCTGACTTCGGCCTGCGTTGCCAGATCTTCCAGGCTGGCACTGGCGGCGAAGGCCACATCGCTGAGAATCAGCTTGGCGATCCGTCCTTCGCCAGCACTGAACGAGTCCTGGCGCGCGCGGATCTGGTAAAGAATGTCCACTCAGAGTACCTGCGCCAAAACCAGAGTGAAGGCGAATGCGATTACGGAAATCAGCGTTTCCAGCACCGTCCAGGTCTTGAAGGTTTGCGCCACGGTCATATTGAAATACTCCTTGATAAGCCAGAAACCGCCGTCGTTGACGTGGGAAAAAATCACCGAGCCTGCGCCGGTGGCCAACACCAACAGTTCAGGGTGCGGATAGCCCAGCCCCAGCGCAACGGGGGCGACAATACCTGATGCGGTGGTCATTGCCACTGTTGCCGAACCGGTGGCGATGCGCATCAACGCCGCAAACAACCAGCCCATGAGCAGCGGCGACAGATGGAAATCCTGAGCCAGGCCAACGATCTGGTTGGTCACACCACTGTCGACCAGAATGCGGTTCAAACCGCCACCCGCGCCGACCAACAGCGTGATGCTCGCGGTGGGCGCCAGGCATTCATTGGTGAATTTCAGGATCGAGTCACGACTGAAACCCTGCGCGATACCCAGCGTCCAGAAGCTCAGCAATGTCGCCAACAGCAGGGCGATCACCGAGTTGCCGATGAACAACAGGAAGCTGTTGAAGCCACTGCCCGGCGTGCTGATCAGGTTGGCCCAACCGCCCAGCAACATCAACACCACCGGCAGCAGAATCGTGGTCATGGTCAGGCCGAAGCTGGGCAGTTTCGCGCGCGGTTCACGGTCCAGAAACTGCTTGGCCAGGGGATTATCGTCCGCCAGCTGGATACGCGGCACGATGAATTTGGCGTAGAGCGGACCGGCAATAATCGCCGTCGGAATGCCGACCAGAATGGCGTAGAACAGCGTTTGCCCCACGGACGCCTGATACGCCAGCACCGCCAGCATCGCGGCGGGATGCGGCGGCACCAATGCGTGAACCACCGACAGGCCAGCCACCATCGGCAAGCCGACCATCAGAATCGATACCCCGACGCGACGCGCCACGGTGAACGCAATCGGCACCAACAGCACGAAGCCGACTTCGAAGAACAGCGGCAGGCCGACCAGAAATGCGATGCACACCATGGCCCAGTGGGCATTGCGCTCGCCGAAGCGGTCGATCAGCGTGCGCGCCACCTGCTCGGCACCGCCTGATTCGGCCATCATCTTGCCAAGCATGGTGCCCAGCGCCACCACCAGGGCGATGTGCCCAAGGGTTTTGCCGACGCCGCCTTCATAAGCTGCGACCACGCCAGTGGCGGGCATGCCGGCGACCAGCGCCAGGCCAATGGAAATGAGCGTGATGACAATGAACGGGTTAAGACGATAGCGCGCGATCAACACGATCAGGGCGATGATCGCGACAGCGGCGTAAATCAGCAGCGACAGGCCAGAGGAGGGCGGCATACAGCGGTTCCTTGCTCAAGAGGGAGGTATGAAAAGCGCAACTCGGTGGGCGTTAACCCATCACGGCAGCGGCGTTCCAGAAAATCTCGGCAGAGGTATCGCTAAAGGCTCGCAGGATGGAGCAAAGGTGCAGCAGGTGGCGCGATCACAGGTAATCATTATTGTTATCTCTGTTTTCGTTGTGAAATAAACTTACACGAAAACTGAAATAAATATCAATGTATGAAAGTTATTTTCTTTTGCGCGTTATTTTTTTTGTAGGAGCGAGCTTGTGTGGGAGCGGGCTTGCTCGCGAAGCTTCTGCAACCAGGCCTCGCCAGCAAGTCGGCTCCTGCAGCGAGGCGTTGATGCCTAAGTGCATCTGCTTCAAACCCTGCTAAACCGCTCGCGATAAGCCTGCGGCGTTACCGCCAGCGCGCGCAGCAGACTGCGGCGCAGGGTTTCTTCAGTGCCGAAACCGCAGCGCGCGGCGATACGTTTAATCGGCATTGTGCTGTCCGCCAACAGACGGCGCGCCGCTTCGACACGCAGCTGTTCGATGGCCTTGGCAGGCGTACTGCCAGTCTGGGCGCGATAGTGGCGCACGAAGCTGCGCTCGCTCATTCCGGCTTGCGCCGCCAGCGTCGACACTGAAAGGTCACCGGCCAGATGCTCGTTGACCCAGGCGTGCAGGCTGGCGAACCGTGTATCGGCGCCGCTGGTCTGCAAGGACAGCGCATTGCTGAATTGCGACTGGCCGCCCGGACGCTTGAGAAACACCACCAGGTCCCGAGCGACCGCCAGCGCCATGGCATGACCCAGATCCGCCTCCACCAGCGCCAAGGCCAGGTCAATCCCGGCGGTCACCCCGGCGGATGTCCAGAAGTGCTGGTCATTGATGAAAATCGGATCAGGGTCGACCCGCAGGGCCGGATAACGCCGCGCCAGCTCTGCGCAACTGTTCCAGTGAGTAACCACCACGCGACCCTCCAGCAGCCCGGTTGCCGCCAACAGGAAAGCACCGGTACACACCGATGCCACGCGCTGCGCGCTTTGCGCGCGAGTTCGTAGCCATTGCATCAACTGCGGATCTTCAGCGGCCACATGCACACCATGGCCACCGGCGACAATCAAGGTATGCGTGGGCTCGTCGGCATCCGGCAAAGGCCAGGTTTGCAGGCCCAGACCCGCAGAAGACTCGACGCCGTGCTGAGCCACGGCAATCACTTTCAGTAAATACGCGGGCGACATGCCGTGCTGAGCCGCCTGCAGATTGGCCGAGGCGAAGACCTGCAAGGGGCCGCAAACGTCCAGCAATTGCACGTTCGGGAACGCCAGGATGTGAACGGCTCTGGGCGAATCAATCATGGGAATACCAGAAAAGAAATTGGCGGGATTAGTGGGTTGTATGGCGTAACCGCCAGGTTCTGCCGGGCTACTTTAGAGACGTCCACCTCTGATATCAATCTTGAAACGGAGCTACCCATGACCCTTCATATAGGCTTGCTGGTTTTCCCCGGCGTGCAGCAGCTGGACTTGACCGGCCCTTACGAAGTATTCGCGACGCTGCCCGAAGTGCGCGTGCACCTTGTGTGGAAGAATCTCGACCCGCTGCTTTCCAGCACAGGACTGGCATTGCAACCGACGCAGACCTTTGTCGATTGTCCCGCGCTGGATGTGCTGTGTATTCCCGGTGGCAAGGGCATCGATGTGTTACTGGAAGATGCCGAGACGTTGGCGTTCATCAAGCATCAGGCCACAACCGTGAAATACCTGACTTCGGTGTGTACCGGCGCGCTGGTGCTGGGGGCTGCGGGATTGTTGCAAGGCAAGCGCGCGACGACGCATTGGGCGTCCCATGACTTGCTGGAGAAGTTTGGGGCGATTGCCGTGCATGAGCGAGTGGTGCGCGACGGCAACCTGATGACCGGAGGCGGCGTGACGGCCGGTATCGATTTTGCTCTGACTCTGGCCAGCGAGCTGTTCGATGAGCTGCACGCCCAGACAGTCCAGCTGCAACTTGAATATGCCCCGGCACCACCATTCAACGCAGGTCATCCCGATACCGCGCCAGCCCAAGTGCTTGCCAGGGCGGTTGAGCGCGGCCAGCACGCGATGGCCCAGCGTCGCGCCGTCGTCAAACGGGTCGCCGAAGGCGAGGTTTAAGTCGGTTCGACCCCGGATTTGGCCGGTATTTCATACCAGCCGAGAAACAGATCCAGCGCCGATTCGATCACGTCTTTTTGCTTGGCTGCGCTCAACACCGGTTCGTTGAACGTGACCTGAGGCCAAAACGCGAAGGCCTTGAGCAGGGCATGCATCTGGTTGGCAGCGAAGGCCGGGTCGGCGGCTTTGATTCGACCATCGGCCTGAGCGGCACGAATCCAGGCGCTGAAGGTTTCTTCGCGTTCGTCCAGGCGCGCCAGCCATACCTGGGCGCGTTCCGGCGAATGAATGGTTGCGCCCAAGGCTACCCGGGCCAGATCCAGACAATTGCTGTCACTGAGGGTACGCATCTTGCTCTGCAACATGGCGCGCAACTGTTGACGCAGCTCGACACCCGGCCGATACGCCGAGTCAGGCAGCTCGCCAATCCGGTGCCAGAGCCGCTGCAGGATTTCCGCGAATAACTCTTCCTTGCTCGGGAAGTGGTTGTACACCGTGCGTTTTGACGCCTCTGCCCGTGCCGCAATGCGGTCCATGCTGGTCACTTCGAAACCGTGCTCACGAAATTCGGCGATGGCCGCCAGGACGATGGCTTCGCGTTTTCGGTCGGTGAGGCGCAGGGGAGCTGTCATAGGTCTCGCTTCAAACAGGCGTTTAGAGAAAATTACACTCGGCAGTTTACTTGTCATCTTGATTCATGCAAGCTTAAAACTACACCGTGTAGTGTAAAACACTGTTACACATCATTGTCACTGTCGCCAGTGTTTAATGGCTAGACAGTCTTGACGACCTCTCCAGGAGTCAGCAAATCATGGCCAAAACCAACCCGACCTTGCCCGCCCAAGCCTTGCCCACTTTGCAGAAGCATGAAGGCCGCTATCGCAACAAGGCGTCCATGACCCGCCTGGGGTTTTTCCGGACGCTGGGGGTGTTCTGGGATGCAGTGTTCAACAAGCCCAAATTCACCCGGCCGACCGGCGAAATTCCGGTCCAGCCGTTGTCGCGCCAGCAGTTGCTCGCTGCGCCGGACAACAGTGTGTTTCGTCTCGGCCACTCCACGGTGCTGCTCAAATTGCACGGGGTGTTCTGGCTGACCGACCCGGTTTTCGCTGAACGTGCTTCGCCGGTGCAATGGGCCGGGCCGAAACGTTTTCATCAGCCACCCATCAGCCTTGAAGAACTGCCGCCGCTGAAGGCCGTCATTCTTTCCCACAATCATTACGACCACCTGGACCACATGACCATCAAGGCATTGATGGCCAAGACCGAGCATTTCCTCACGCCGCTCGGCGTGGGCGATACCTTGATCGAGTGGGGCGTGCCTGCCCAGAAGGTGCGACAACTGGATTGGTGGCAGTCCACAGAAGTGCATGGCATGCACTTCGTCGCGACCCCGGCGCAGCATTTTTCCGGGCGTTCGTTGCGTGACGGCAATCGCACGATGTGGGCCTCGTGGGTCATGCATGACGAGCGCCAACGAATCTTTTTCAGCGGTGATACCGGCTACTTCGATGGCTTCAAGACCATCGGCGAACAATACGGCCCGTTCGACCTGACCCTGATGGAAACCGGCGCCTACAACGTCGATTGGCCCAACGTGCACATGCAGCCGGAAGAAACGCTCCAGGCGCATATCGACCTGCGGGGCAAATGGCTGTTGCCGATCCACAACGGCACGTTCGACCTGGCGATGCACGCCTGGCATGAACCGTTCGACCGAATTCTTGCCCTGGCGTGGGAGAAAAATGTCTCCATCACCACGCCGCAGATGGGGCAGCCGTTCTACATGGATTACCCAAGCCGCGGGCACGCGTGGTGGCTCGGCGTAGAAGGGGTCAAAGAGGTTGCGGCGACCCGGGTTGCCAGCTTTCGCTGTGAGCGTCGTCACGCCTGAAGGTCTTATGGAGCGTGATTGCATTTTGATGTTATTGTCTTCGGGCTGACCTGATTTCCCGGTCGCGGCGTCTGGAAGTAGCCCATGCACAACAATAATAATGTGCCGAAAAAGGTGGATATTCAGGACCTGACGGTTTTTGTTTCGATGTACGAGCAACGTAATCTCACGCTGGTAGCTGATGCGCTGGATGTCAGCCAGGCTGCTGTCAGCAACAGCCTGAAAAAGCTCCGTGCTCACTTCGACGACGAACTGTTCATCTGCACCCGCAATGGCATGCGCCCGACTCGCAAGGCCAGCGCCATGCACGGCCATGTGCTGCTGATCCTGCAGCGTTTCGAACTGTGCCAATCGGGCCTGGAACTGTTCGATCCCGCCAACCGGCAAACCATGTTCACCGTTTGTGCGCCTGAATATTTCCAGTTGCTGGTATTGCCCCATCTGATGCGCAGCTTCATTGCCTCCGGCTACGCGGTCACCGTCGAAGTCCGCACCCTTGAAAAAGAACTGCCGGTCGGCGGTCTGCGGGACAACGTAATTGATCTGGCGCTTTGTTTCAGTCCTGATTTCGAGCGCATTCCTGCAGGGCTGATGTCCCAGGTCTTACTTGAAGATGACCTGGTTTGCGTCATGGACCGCGAGTTTGCCCCGCCGACGCCCGCTATCGATGCCAAAGCATTTGCGGCGCGCCCTCATGTTTACCCCGTGACCTGGACTTCCGACACCAATCTGGTGGACGCCTGGCTGCAACGTCAGGATCTGCAGCGCCAGATCATGGCTCGCGCCAACAGCTACACCGCAGCCCTGCAAATGGTGGTCGACACCGATTTTGTGTTGACCATGCCCCGGCGCATCCAGACCCTGCTGGGCAACGAGCCCTGGGTTGCAGTGTGCGAGATGCCCGCAGACCTGCCCGGCTTTACCCTGGACATGGTCTGGAGTGAACAGGCCTCGCAAGACGAAGCCAACGCCTGGTTTCGCGAACAGATCGTCAAGGTCTGCGCCGAGCAAGGCCTGCTTTGAACCGAGGGATTCAGGCGTCCTTGTCCTTAGGACGCTGCTTCGGATCCGGCGGCGTACCAGGACGCGGCTGCTCACCCTGCTGATTGAGCTGCTTGTTGTCCTCGCCAACCTTGCCGGCATTTTCCGGTTTGTGGTCCAGGTCTTCGCGTTTCGATTCCTGAGTCATGTGGGCAGTCTCCGTTGCGATGGGTAATACGTTGGGCAACGCGGCGGGGGTTTCGTTTGGGGAATGTTTGGCCTTGAGTCCGAATCCGGGATGAATCGCACTCTCTTTGGGAAACATCCCACAACTAGCGCCCAACGATTCCGACTTACACATTAGCGGTCTACGCGCAAAGTTCTGCCTTTCCCTCAGGCCAAGGACTTGCCCATGCTCAACCCCGCCAATCAAGCCACGTTCACACTGGATATCGCGGGGGTTGAGCATCAGCTTCGCGTGCTGAGTTTCATCGCCAAAGAGGCGGTCAGTCGGCCATTCAGCGTGCGTATCGAACTGGTCAGCGAACGGGCCAATCTTGCCCTCGAAGATGTGCTGCATCGACAGGCGTTTCTCGCTTTTGACGCTCAGGGCCACGGGCTGCACGGGCAGATTGGCGAAATCGCCCAAGGTGATTCCGGCAAGCGTTTCACTCACTATTTCATCCGGCTGGTGCCCAACCTGTTGCGCCTGGAGCATCGGCACAATCACCGGATTTTCCAGAACCAAAGCGTGCCGGACATCATTAAATTGGTGCTCAAGGACCACGGCATTCTCGCCGATGAGTTTGCTTTCCGCCTGAGCAGCAAAAGCTGCCCGCCGCGCGACTATTGCACCCAGTACCACGAGTCCGATCTGCATTTCCTGCGTCGTTTGTGTGAAGAGGAAGGGCTGTCCTTCCATTTTGAGCACAGCCGCGAGCGGCACCTGCTGATCTTTGCCGACGACCCTATCGCATTGCCGGAACTGAAAGATCCTACGACGTATCGGCAAGCCAACGGACTGGTGGCCGAGACGCCGGTGATCAACGCCTTCAGCGTGCGCCTCGCCACCCGCAGCGGCAAAGTCAGTCGTCAGACCTATGACTTCCAACAGCCCGGCCTCGACATGCTGGCCAGCGCG